>Ga0210388_10002047_pt1 | contig 15704 bp, 12 predicted proteins | sample IncBWC19OmetaG_FD_155485 | JGI IMG/M metagenome (GOLD analysis project Ga0210388, IMG submission 155485) | Forest soil microbial communities from Barre Woods Harvard Forest LTER site, Petersham, Massachusetts, United States - Inc-BW-C-19-O ...
ATGTATTTTATGTATGGTGCATCGTCGACCGCAAGACGATAGGCGAGCTCCATCAGAGCCGTGGGAGCCCCGGTCTCGGGCGAGTGAATGGTGCCGGTGATGTAGTAGATGGGCCAGGATTGGTCGAGGAGCGGACGTGCTTTGGCATCGTCGAGGCCGATGCTGCGAGGGTCGGCGAGTTGGGCCAGGCGTGCGGCGTTCGCTTTTGCGCTGGCGAGAAGGTTCGGGTCGGCAATGGCGGCGGCGATCATCTCCCGTCCTTCTTCGGAGCGGCCGATGCTGAAGACCTTTACCCGCGGACTGCTGGCCTCGAGCAGACGGAAGTATTTGTAGACATCTTCGGCGTAGGGAAGCATGTCAGGCGCGCCGGCAACGTCGCCCAGCACTTTGGCGGGCGTGGGGACGGTTTTCGAGGCGGGAAGGTAATCCACCAAGGGTGAGATGAAAGAAGTATCGGTGGTGTATTTGTGAATCTGGGCGGTGTACTGCTGATCAATGGGCTGGCCGGGATCGCGGGCGAAGGTGGAGTTCAATTCCTGGCAAAACAGTGGGACAGAGCTAACGCATACCAAGAACGAAAAGATGGCGAGTAAGGCCAGTTTGGAGCGGGTCATTTTGCCTCGTTTTCAGTTAGCTTTTGGTGGGTCCAAGTTTCACACAAAACGGCTGCCGGAGAAAAGAGCGGCATTTGCGGCGATTTCCAGCATCCAGCCTCCGATCGGAAATGCGTTTGCACGTCTCGATCTCAGGCTTTTCACTTATATCGTCCTACGATACACTAGAGAAGTTCACTGGATCGGGGCACGATACAATCGGCGGCATGAAGAAGCTTACCTTGTCGGACTATCAGGCGCTGGCTGAATTTCGTTTCCAGATTCGCCGTTTTCTCCACTTCAGCGAGCAGGTGGTGAAGCACGCGGGAATGGAGCGCGGACAGTATCAGCTTATGTTGGCGATCAAGGGCATGCCGCCCGGAGTGCGGCCGCGCATTCGCGAACTGGCGAACCGCATGCAGATCCGCCACCATAGCGCGGTCGAACTGGTGAACCGCCTGGAGGCAGGCGGGTTCGTCCACCGCACGCGAGCGGAAGATGACCGCCGCGAGGTTCTACTGGCGCTCACTTCGAAAGGAGAAAAGGTTCTCAGCGAACTGGCGCTTCATCATCACGACGAGATCCGTTCGGCGGGACCCGAACTGGTGACCGCTCTGCGGCGCATCATGCGGGAAAGCACTGAGGTCGCGATCCCGCACTCCGCGCCTTCGCAAGAAAAGGGAAGGCCATAAAAAGATCATGAGCACGACCAACGCCCCTGGGCCCGACCAGGGCAGAACTGCCGCAGTCGATTCGCCGCCGCCCGCAACCTTCCGCATGCTGCTGGTCTCAGTGCTCGCCGCCGCGATCGGCCTGGTGGCCGGCCTTATCGCCTTCGCGCTTTACAAGCTGATCGGCCTGTTCACTAACTTATTCTTCTTTCACCGGTGGTCCACTGATTTCTCGAGCGCGCAGCACAACAGTCTCGGCTGGCTGGTGATCGTCGTTCCTGTAATCGGCGGACTCATCGTCGGCGTCATGGCCAAGTACGGGACTTCGAAAATCAAGGGGCACGGGATTCCGGAAGCCATGGAAGCGGTGTTGTTCAACCGCAGCCGAATCGCGCCACGGGTCGCGATTCTGAAGCCCATTTCAGCGGCCATCGCGATCGGAACTGGCGGTCCATTTGGCGCGGAGGGCCCGATCATTCAAACGGGCGGAGCAATTGGCTCACTGGTCGGCCAGGCTTTCCACACGACGGCGGTCGAGCGCAAGGTGTTGCTGGCGTGCGGGGCGGCGGCCGGAATGTCAGCCACGTTCAACACTCCGATTGCGGGCGTGATTCTTGCAATCGAGCTGCTGCTGTTTGAATTCAAGTCGCGCTCGTTCATTCCGCTGGTGATTGCGAGCACTCTGGCAACTGCCGTCCACATGCAGCTTCTGGGCTTGGGGCCGATGTTCCAGGTTGGCCGGATGGACTTCGCGATTCCACGCGGGCTCCCTTTTTATCTTGTGCTGGGAGTGCTTTGCGGCCTTGCGGCCGTCGCCTTCAGCAAGCTTCTCTACTGGGTGGAAGATCAGTTCGAGAAACTTCCGTTCGATGAATTGTGGTGGCCTGCTATCGGTGCTCTGGGCCTGGGCATCATTGGATTCTTCGTGCCACGGGTCCTGGGCGTCGGCTATGACACCATCGGCGACATTCTCAACGGGCAGCTTGCCTGGAAGATCTTATTGGTCGTCATGCTGGCCAAGGCCGCGGCGCTGGTGGTCTCGCTCGGCTCCGGCACCTCCGGAGGATTGCTCGCGCCCTGCTTCATGTGGAGCGCCGCCATGGGCGGCATTTTCGCCATGGTTGCCAACCGCTTCGTGCCGGGCGCGCATCTTTCACCGGGAGCGTTCGCACTGGTTGCCATGGGCGCGGTTTTCGCGGCGGCCTCGCGCGCCACGTTCACGTTTATCATCTTCGCCTTCGAGATCACGCGCGACTACAACTCTGTTTTGCCGCTCATGCTGGTGAGCGTCATCGCAGACGGTGTCGCCATGCTCTTGATGCCCACCACTTCGATCATGACGGAAAAACTGGCGCGCCGCGGCCTGCGCGTTCATCAGGATTACGAAACCGACGTTCTCTCCCATGCCACGGTCGCGGACACGATGGACCAGGAATTGCCCGCCGTCTCGGCCGGCACGACTGTTGGTGCGCTGGCTGAGCGCGTTGCACGGCACGATCCGGCGGTAGCTCGCCACGAAGCCTGGCTGATCCTCGGTGCAGACGGGAGACTTGCCGGCATCATCACGCGTGGCGATCTCCTTCGCTCGTTCGACAAAGATTCTTCCGGGACCATGACCGTGCAGCAAGCAGGAAGCACTCGGCTGGTGGTTACTCATCCAGACGAATTAGTGTCTGAAGCTGCTGCGAGGATGCTGCGTAATGACATCGGGCGCCTGCCCGTAGTGGATCGCGCCGATCAACGCAAAGTCGTCGGCTATCTCGGCCGCAGCGGCGTAATGGCCGCGCGCCTCCGCCGCTTCCACGACGAGCATGTGCGCGAGCCAGGATGGTTTCCGAGGAAAGGTGTGGATGTTTCAGGGGTGAACTAGCAGAATTGCTATTGCTTCTTCTCAGCCGCCGCGATCAGCGGCCGTAGCGCGTCTGCTGATACTCCCAGCGTGCCGCCGGAGAAGCCATCAATGTAGGCGGAGTTCACTCCGATGACTTCGGCGTTAGAGTTAAACACCGGACCGCCGCTGCCGCCGTGCGCTGTTGGGGCGTCATAGATCAGTTTGTCGCCGACGACATCGCCCAGGTGCCCGCACGTAGTCGAAGGACGAATCAGCGACAGCGCCGCCAGTTCGCTGGCCGCCGTGATGTCGTTGTGCCGGTAGGCCAGCCGCTGGTAGATCCCGCTCGGCGACTTGGCCACCATCCCGGCAATGCCCATGGGATAGCCGATCACGGTCACGAGTTCCCCCGGCAAGGCGGGGCCTTTCGCCAGCGGCAGCACGGCAATTCCGCGTACAGCTTCTTTATTCTCGATCTTCAGCACGGCCAGATCGCTGTTGGAAGAAACTGCGCCCGGGATCAAGCTGACCGGCATTGGCGAGCCGGGGAAAAAGACGACCAGACTTTCCAGCATGGCGGTTGCTCCACGATGGATCAGCGCTTCCGCTTCGCTGTCGCCATACCAGGGCTCGGCCACGTGGCGGTTGGTGGCGAGCAGCCCGTCGCCGACAAGAAATCCGGTGCCCGAGACGCGCGCCCGGATGGCTGCCGGCTGGTTGGCGAACCCGACCTGGTACACCCCGTTGATGTAGCCGATGGAATTTCGATACCGGTTTAAGACGAGCGCGGGCATCGCCTGCTCACGTTCGAGTTGCTCTACTTGGTGGGTGAGCTGGGTTACCTGCTTCTGCAGTTCGTCCGGAGGCGCACCTTCCGCCGTCACCGGGGCGTAGTAATGGAACATGGCTACTGCACCGAGCAGCAACACTACTCCCAGCACGGCCTGCACCATCTGCTGCCAGCTCTCGCTGACCGGGCTCGCTTCTTGCGGACTTTCCGGTTCGGACATGAGTAGGCATCTTCCCTTGTCCGGCGGGGGTTTTCTACGGTACGGAAGATGATGGACAGGGGATATCGAATGTATCTAAAGGAGGTGTCCGTATGGGGCTGCCACGGGCAAGTAACGGGAATCGCTAAGGCTTCCCGATTCCCAGGCGCTTGGCCATCTCATCGTAGAGAAATCCCCGGCCTGGCACGTACGGCTGCACCCACTGGCCATCAATCACAAATTGCGGGATGGCGCGCTTCCCGGTGTGCTTGACGATTTCATCCACCGCGCCCGGCGTGGTTTCGACGTCAACTTCTTTGTAGGGAATATTGTGTTTGGCCAGGAAGCGCTTCGCTTCGCGGCAATCGGGGCACCAGGCTGCGGAGTAAACCGTAAGTTCCATGAGTCTTTTTCGGCGAATCGCTGTAGGACTCTAGCTTACTATGTTCTCGCCCTGAGCCCCTACACCCGCTGCAACTGAGCCACGGTACGCTCGTTCACGACGTTGCCGGTATTTAGCGTGGAAGCCGGCTCAAACAGAACGATCCAGCATTCTTGCTCCGCGACGGGCCGGTGCTCCACGCCGCGCGGCACCACGATAAATTCGCCTTCGTCGATCCATTCGTGACGATCGAGAAACTCCATCCGGAACCGTCCCTTCACCACGAGGAACATCTCGTCTTCATTGTCATGGTGATGAAACACAAATTCGCCCTTGGTCTTTACCAGTTTCACCATCTGGCCGTTGAGCTCGCCAGCAATGTGCGGCTTGTAGTACTCCGAAATCTTGGCGAATTTGTCGGCGATGTTGACTTTGTCCATGTTGCCCTCAGGTTAGGGTATGCATTCCAGATTCTTTCCGAGCCGACTTGGTCGCAAAAGAACTCTGCCATCGGCGTACTGAGAAGCACGCGCAGAGAATCCGCTCGGTATCTCTACGCAAAAAAAGGCCGCCGGCTTTCACCGGCGGCTCTTATGTTGACAGCGATTACACTCGGAGGATCCAGAGCTACAAACCAGGAGTCTCCGCGTTCAGGTGCCCGCCGTGCAAAGTCATTCGCACGCCGCGCTGGTTGTTGATGCGGGTCGTCGTGGTCCAATCCACATCGTCAGCGCTCACTACCCCGCCTCCGCCACTGGCCAGCGTGTACGTGATGCGGCCGTCTTGATACTGATAGTTTCCGACGGCTAGAACCATTCCCGTCTTGAGGATGAACACGGGTCCACCCGGAACGGGCGTTGGCGTTAGGGAGCTCACAACCCGTGAAACGTAGCTCGCATAGGATGCCCGCGGAATTTCGAGCACTCCCGAAACCTCCGCATTGGGGGTAACCAGGCTTCCGCGAACGGCGAGAGCGGGCTGGGTAATGTTGTCAGACTCGCCGAACGACTCATTCTGCGGCCGGCTGCCAAAGAAATGCCAATCCGGACGGGATGAGGCTACCTGCGTTAGCTGCACATCATCCATCAAACGCAGGCTGAGGACGGTTTCCCCTTTGAGTTGCGGACGCGGGCCGCGGGCTGGCAAGGTGACCACTTTCCATGGCCATAAGGGCGGCAGCATCCATTCGACGACGTCGCGCTTGGCATGACCTTTGCCGTCGATCTTGCCTTCCTTATCGACCTTATAGCCCCGAGTTCCAATGATCTTGGCTTGCAGCGGCAGGTCACCGCCGGGCAGTCCGATGCGATCAAACTGCAGCTTGAGATATCCCTTGCCAACAAAGTGTCCGGGATCTTTCGCGGCTTCGAGATGACCTACCAGGTAAGAGCCGCGCGGGAATGCCTGCTGGCCGAACTCAGTGACTCCGCGAAGCTGGCAGAGAACGGGATCCCCAACATCCGCCGTTGCCGAGGAGAAGTTGGGCTCATTCAGCGTGCATTGCAGAAGAGTGCCGGCGGGCAGGACAACCTCCCGTGCGCTGGCCCCAGCAGTGAGAGCTAACACGATTACGACCAGAACTGTAGAAACAACACTGCACTTCATACATCCTCCTCGGTTTCGCACGCCCCTTTCGTTGGCGGACTCTGGCGCCAAGTCCGCGCAGTGCAGCGCATCTAATCACACTTTTTTCCTGGGGTCAACGGGGTTTGCGGCGAATTCCTTGTCCGGCGATGAAAAGGGGAAACCACGAGACAAAAAAGAAGCCGTCAGCTTGGGCTGACGGCTGCAAGCTTACGCTCGAAAGCTAGCTATTCTCGTACAACAACACGCCCTCGGTCTTCTCCGCGTCCACCGGGCGGTAGAACAGTTTGTTGCCATCGAGGAAGACCTCAATGAATGCCGGACGCGTGGTAATCGTGCCTTGAATCAGCGCCTCCGACAGCGGGTCTTCAATATATTTCTGCAAGGCCCTGCGCAGCGGCCGCGCACCGTAGGTGCGGTCGGTGAGGGTTTGGTTGAGAATCCACTTTTTGGCCTCATCCGCCACCGTTACAGTGATCGACTTTTGCGCCAGGTTGGTGTTCAGCTGCGTGACCATAAGTTCCAGAATCTGGATCAGGTCTGCCTCGCTCAAAGCCAGGAACAGAATGATCTCGTCCAAGCGGTTCAGAAATTCAGGATTGAAGGTGCGCTTTACTTCGCCCTTCACCAACTCCTCGACCTTGCCGGAAACCATTTCATCTTTCGTCGACTGAAAGCCGAAGCCCTCACGCTTCTGCAGGTGCCGCGCCCCGATGTTCGAGGTCATGATAAGGATCGTGTTCTTGAAGTCGACCGTGTTGCCGAGGCCGTCGGTGAGCTGGCCGTCTTCAAAAACCTGCAACAGGATGTTGAAGACATCCGGATGCGCCTTCTCGATTTCATCCAGCAGCACAACCGAATACGGCGCCCGCTTCACGCGTTCGGTGAGCTGGCCGCCCTCTTCGTAGCCCACGTATCCCGGAGGCGAGCCGATCAGCTTCGAGACCGAATGCTTCTCCATGAACTCCGACATGTCGAACCGGACCAAGGCTTTTTCGGTTCCGAACATGAACTGCGCCAGGGTGCGAGCCACTTCGGTTTTGCCCACGCCGGTTGGTCCCAGGAACAAGAACGATCCAATCGGCCGGTTCGGGCTCTTCAACCCGGCACGCGAACGCCGGATCGCCCGGGCCAGCGCGCTGATCGATTTATCCTGCGAAATAATCCGCTTGTGCAGTTCTTCCTCGATGCGCAGCAGTTTCTGCGTCTCTTCTTCCTTGATCGAGGTGATGGGAACGCCGGTCCAGCGCGAAACTACATCTTCGATGTCCTCGCGTCCGACAACGCCTGTGGAGGATTCATCCAGATGATATTTCTCGCGCAGCGCGCGCAGATTCTCGCGCTCCTTGCGCTCTTCATCCGAGTAGAAACGAGCTTTCTCGAACTCATGGTTCGCGATCGCGTTCTCCATGCGGTGCACGATGAACTTGATGCGCTTCTGGACTTCGGTGATCTCATCGGGCTGCGAAGTCTGGCGGAGCTTCACGCGCGCGCCGGCTTCATCCACGAGATCGATTGCCTTATCTGGAAGGAAGCGGTCGGGAATATAGCGGTTCGAATGCGAGACCGCGAAGTTGATAGCGTCGTCAGTGTAAGTGACGGCGTGGAACTTCTCGTACCGGTCCTTAATGCCGAACAGCACCTTCACTGCGTCCGCCTCATTCGGCGGAGGAACCTTGACTGCCTGGAAACGCCGTTCGAGCGAACGGTCCTTCTCGATCGACTTCCGGTATTCGCCGGGAGTGGTCGCGCCGATACACTGAATCTCACCGCGCGACAACGCCGGCTTGAGAATGTTCGCGGCATCGAGCGAACCTTCGGCTGACCCAGCGCCCACGAGAGTGTGCAGCTCGTCAATAAAGATAATGGAATTCTGCGACTCCATCAACTCCTTCATGATGGTCTTCAGCCGCTCTTCGAACTGGCCACGATATTTCGTTCCGGCGACAATCAAGGAAAGGTCGAGCGCCAGAATTCTCTTATCGGCCAGAAATGAAGGAACTTCGCCGTCCGCAATGCGCTGCGCCAATCCTTCCACGATCGCAGTCTTGCCGACACCGGGCTCGCCGATCAGCACCGGATTGTTCTTGGTGCGGCGGCACAGAATCTGCACCACGCGCTCCAGTTCGCCGTCGCGGCCGACCAGCGGATCGAGCTGGCTGTCCATTGCCGCCTGGGTAAGATCGCGCGAAAACTCGCTGAGCAGCGACGATTCACGCTGCCGCTGCGGCGCCGCCTTTTCCTGGCTGGTACGCGCCAATTCTTCGCGAATGGTCGCTAGGCGCAGGCCGCGCTCGTGCAGAATCTCGGCGGCAAAGCATTTCTCTTCCCTCAGTAAACCCAAAAGCAAATGTTCGGTCCCAATGTGCCGGTGCGAGAGCCGCTCCGCCTCTTCGGCAGCGTAGGCAAGCACGCGCTTGCACTCATTGCTTAGAGGGAGATCCACAGAGGTCGAAACCTTTTCCCGGATCGTGGTGTGACCCTCGATCTGCTTGCGGATAGATTCCACTGAGGCGTGCGAGCGCAAGAATCGGTTGGTCAGGGCTTTATCTTCGCGCAGGAGCCCCAGCAGCAGATGCTCGGTCTCGATGTAGGGAGACCCGAACTGGCTTGCTTCGTAGCGCGCGAAGAAAATCACGCGCCTGGCTTTCTCCGTGTAACGTTCAAACATAATGCCCTTCCCCCTGAACCCTTCCGGCCGAGAAGGCGTTGCTCCCGCTCGACCCTATCGAAATCCTGGCCCGGTGGTATTGCCGTGTCGGTTCTGACTTACCATTACCAACTTATTATGCAATCAAACGACCACCAGCCCAAGGACCCGATCGTTTCTATAATGTTACCGAAGGAACCTGTTCAAATTCCTTCCGGCTGCCGACCAACCCAAGTTTCTTGCACAGTGTCTTACTAATCCGTGTTTTTCTAATCCGCGCCTCGTTCCGGAGAGCCCACCCTCTACCGCGCCGGCAACGACTCCGGCCTGATTTCTTCCACGCGCCCCCGCTCCAACCGCAAAACCCTGTGGCAGCGCCGCGCGAACGACAAGTTATGCGTTGCAATGAGAGAGGTGAGCTGGTGCTCGCGATGGAGCCGCGCTATCAATTCGAAAACCGCTTCTGCCGTCTGTCCATCAAGGTCTCCGGTAGGCTCATCCGCCAGCAACAATTTTGGACCGGTTATGAGCGCCCGTGCCAGAGCCACCCGCTGCTGCTCTCCGCCCGAAAGCTCTCCCGAGCGATGATGCCCGCGTTGCTCCAACCCGACCTCACGCAGCCAGCGTGAAGCTTCCGGCGCCGCCTCTGCCCAGGTGCAGCCTCGCACCAGCAGCGGCATCGCCACGTTTTCCGCTGCCGTAAATTCCGGCAACAGATAGTGGAACTGCCAGACGAAACCCGCCTCGCGATTCCGGAACTCTGCGGCTTCGTCCACCGACAACGAATTGAGTTGCAATTGGGCGCAGTATACGTCACCCGCGGAAGCATGATCAAGAGCGCTCAGGATGTGTAACAAGGTACTCTTTCCCGCTCCTGACTCGCCCACAATCGCAAGCATCTCGCCGCGCTTCACCTCAAACGACAAATTTTCAAAGAGCACCAGATCCGATTCGCCGGACCGAAAAACCTTCTTCAATCCTTGCACCCGCAGCAGCGCTTCCTGCCCTGTCACCCGTTCCGTCTGTTCCGTTAGATGCATTCCGCCTCCGAAGGGTCCACTGCGTACCTGCGCTGATTTTCCGTCGGGGTGAAACAGTACAACGGGGCCATCCTCTCACACCTGGGGTGCAGCCCCACATGGCACATTCGAACCATATGGAACCTCCGAGCTCAATCTCTAGACCTCAACCTTGGCTTCTGCTCCAGCCAGCCCGCGCAAGGCTTCCTGATAAGGAGCGCGGGCGATGCCGCGCTCGGTGATGATTGCGGTTACGTATTTCGCGGGAGTCACATCGAAAGCTGGGTTCTCGATGGAGACGCCATCGGGCGCCATCTGTTTCCCGGCGATGTGCGTGACTTCCCTGGGGTTACGCTGCTCGATGGGAATCTTGCTGCCGTCGGGGCAGGCAAAATCGATCGTCGAGAGCGGCGCGGCTACATAGAACGGGATGCTGTGCTCCCTGGCCAGAACCGCGACGCTATACGTCCCGATCTTGTTGGCGACGTCGCCGTTGGCCGCGATGCGGTCGGCGCCAACCACAATGGCATCAATCTTGTCCTGCAGCATCATGGCGCCGGCCATGTTGTCAGAAATCACGGTGGTGGGGATGCCATCTTTCATCAGTTCCCACGCAGTAAGCCGTGAACCTTGCAAAAAGGGCCGGGTTTCGTCGGCGTAGACATGAATTTTCTTGCCCTGTTCGACCGCCGCCCGGATCACGCCCAGCGCGGTGCCGTAACCGGCTGTGGCCAGCGCGCCGGCGTTGCAGTGCGTCAACACTCCACCCTCCGCTGGCATAAGCGTGGCGCCGTGGCGTCCCATGGCTTGGTTCGCCGCAATGTCTTCCGCATGCATGCGCTGGGATTCTTCGACAAGGTCCTGCTTGATCTGCGCGATGGGACGAATGCGCACGCGCTCGAACTTCTCCTGCATGCGGCGGATCGCCCAAAACAGATTGACGGCAGTCGGCCGCGTCTTGCTGATCACGTCGCAGGCCTGATCGAAGTCGCGTTTCAGGTCGCCGGTCGATTCAGCTTTGGAATTCTTCACGGCCAGCGCGATGCCCATGGCAGCAGCCACGCCGATGGCGGGCGCACCGCGCACGACCATGGTCCGGATGACGTCGGCTACCTGGTCATGCGTTTTGCAAACGACGTAGGTTTCTTCCGTGGGCAGCTTCGTCTGGTCGATGAAGCGGACGCCCTGGTCAGTCCATTCGAGTGTTTGAATCATAAGTCAGTCGTTGGTCGAAGTCGGTTCGTCGACATTGTTCGTCGTTCGCTGGTTCTTACACCCTATGTGCTGCGCAACGATTGCCCGGAACATTCGTTACCGCGGGACGCCCGCAGATTTCACAGCTGGCCGCAACGGCAAATACCACCGGCCCGGTCTCGTCGTTCTGCGACATGTGTTCCGCGCGCACATCGCGAGCGGTGAAGATGGAGACGAACGGAGCCTGGGCCGCGGCCCTTTCTACGCTGGGCCTTCCCTGGGCTTCCTCGCGCTCCACCAGGCACATCGCACCGACTACCTGAAACCCAAATTCTCGCGCCGCTTCGATGGCCTGAACCGTAGACGCACCGGTGGTGCAGACATCGTCGACGATCACCACTTTCGCGCCCTTCTCGCGAAAACCTTCAATGCGCTGTCCGGTGCCGTGCTGTTTCTCGGCCTTGCGCACTAAAAAGCCGTGCAGATCGCCGCTCACCACCGAGACTGCCACCACGATGGGGTCGGCTCCCATGGTAAGGCCTCCGATAGCTTGCGGCTTCCATCCCCGTTCCCGGATTTCGTTGAAGAACACTTCACCCGTCAGGCGCGAGCCCTTAGCATCCAGAGTCGCGGTGCGGCAATCGATGTAGTAATCGCTCGTGCCGCCGGAGGAGAGCTTGAACTCGCCCAGCCGGAAGGACTTGTAGGCAAGCAAGCGCAGCAGATCCTGGCGCGGAGAAGGCATGAAATCTTACGATATCACGGAGAATCGGCCTCCGTCCGCGCTGCGCCAGTCTGGGCCTTCAGCTGCGGAGAGTCAGGCGTGATAATCTGGATATTCCGCCTATAACGATGCTTCGAGGTATCCACATTGCAGACCGCCCCTAAGCTTTTCTTCCTCCTTATTACTGGTATCGTTCTCACGAATTTGAGTGGATCAGGACTGGTTTCAGCAGCCTTTGGCGAGGGCACGCGCACCTGGGAGCAGTCGAAATTTGACGAACTGACCAAAGGCACCGCCACTGGAGTTGCGATTCGCAGCGCCGGCGGCCTCGATCTTGCGCCAACCTTCAAGAGCCTGTACGCCACGCCGTCCACCTACATCTGGGCGATTGCGGCCGACGATGCCGGCAACGTTTATGTGGCAGCGGGCGCGCCTGCACGCGTGTACCGCATCACGCCCGACGGCAAGGCCGCGATCATCTTTGAACCCAAGGAACTCCAGGTGCAGGCGCTGCAGACCGGCCCCGGTGGCGTGATCTATGCGGCCACTGCTCCCGACGGCAAGGTATACAAACTCGAACACAAGCCGGGAAGCGGTAAGCCTGCAAAGGCCGATCCTTCCCAGGCTTCGAACGACAACAAGAGAGATGACGCAGACAAAGATAAGGATAAAGACGCGGCCAAACCCAATGTGGATCCCTCCTGGAGCTCGTCGGTCTATTTCGAGCCGGGAACAAAATATATCTGGGACCTTGCCCTCGATAAGACCGGCAGCCTCTATGTGGCGACCGGCGACCACGGGGAGATTTTTCGCGTCACTCCCAAAGGCGAGCATTCGGTCTTCTTCAAGAGCGATGAAACGCACATTCGCGTGCTGGCCTTCGACGCGCAGGACAATCTGATTGCCGGTTCCGACGGCAGCGGTCTGATCTATCGTATTTCTCCCGCGGGCGAAGGATTCGTCTTATACAGCGCGCCTAAGAAAGAGATCACAGCGTTGGCGCTAGATCACGCGGGAAACATTTACGCCGCGGCAGTTGGCGAGAAGCGAAGCGGAGGCGGCCCCGGCGGGTCGGGCGTGGCCGCAGCACTGCTGACCATGGGCGCCAACGCGTCCTCGGCAGGTACCCCTCCGCAATCTCCAGGCATCACGATCACGTCGGCGCCCTCCTCACCGCAGATGACGGGACCATTTCCATTCCCCGGCGGTGGGGCAAGCGGTGGCTCGGATGTGTACCGCATTGCGCCGGATGGCTCCCCCGCGAGGGTTTGGACTTCGCACGAGGACATTGTTTACGCTTTGGCCTTTGATTCCCAGGGACGCCTTCTGGCTGGCACGGGAAATCGCGGCCACATTTTCGCCATCACGGGCTCGGATGATTTTTCCGATCTGCTGAAAGCACCGGCTTCGCAGATCACCGGCTTCGTCAAAGCCCCGGGCGGCGGCCTGTATGCAGCGACCAGCAATCTGGGGAAAGTATTTGTTCTGGGCCCCGGACCTGAGGCCGAAGGCACGTACGAAAGCGACGTCTTCGACGCGAAGATTTTCTCGCGCTGGGGACGCGCCGAGTTCCGCGGCAAAGGCAGTGTCGATCTCTACGCACGCAGCGGCAATGTCGACAATCCCGACCGCAATTGGAGTCCGTGGAAGAAGATCGACCTGGCGAAGAACCCAGAAACCGGTATCCCCGCGGCGCGCTATGCCCAATGGAAGGCGGTGCTGCACGCCGGCACTCCCTCGCCCGGCGTCGACAGCGTGGCGCTGAATTACCTGCCCAAGAATGCTGCGCCTGAGATCGATGATGTAACCGTGCAGGTCGGCGTGAAATATCAGCCCCTACCAAAGACGGCAGGCGCCGGCCTGGGATCGGAATCCGGCGGATCGTCTTTCGGAGGATCGTCGGGAATCCATTTCGAATCTCCCACTCCCAGCTCCCACGATCGCGACGCCATCGGAGTGAAGTGGAGCGCGCATGACGACAATGACGATCAGCTCGTCTACTCGCTCTACTATCGCGGCGACGGCGAGACGCGCTGGCTGCTTCTCAAAGATAATCTCACTGACAAGGCGTTTTCCTTCGACGCCAGTCTTCTTCCCGATGGCGGCTATACCGTCAAGGTCGTCGCCTCGGATGCCCCGTCGCACTCGCCCGGCGAGGCGCTCACGGCATCAAAAGAAAGCCGCCGGTTCGAAGTGGACACGACTCCGCCCCGCATCGAAAACCTCTCAGCTTCTGTCGAGGGTGGGCAGATTCACGTGACGTTCCGGGCTGGCGACGGCTTCTCTCCGCTCAAGCGCGCCGAGTATTCGGTGGACGCTGGCGAGTGGAGCTACGTGGAGCCAGTCGGCCAGCTCTCCGACGCCAAGACGGAGAGCTACGATTTCAAATTCACTCCGGAAAGCGCAAAAGACGGCGAGACTTCTTCAGAGCACGTCGTCGTTGTGCGAGTCTACGATCGCTACGAAAATATGGGGGCCGCTAAAATCCTGGTGCGCGCAAAGTAGTCAGTGCGTCACCCCGCGGCCAAATAGATGTAGCGCAGGATGAAGAGGCCGGTGAGTATCCAGAGCAGAAGGCTCACTTCGCGGAACTTTCCGGCCGCAACTTTCACCAGGGTGTAGGAAATAAGCCCCAGGCTCAGGCCGGTGGCGATGCTGAAGGTCAAAGGTGTGGCCAGGATCGTCACGAACGCCGGCAGTGCCTCGGTGAAATCTTTCCAATCCACGCGGGCAATCGACTCCGTCATCAAAGCCCCCACCAGAATCAACGCTGGCGCGGTCGCATAGCCTGGAATAGCCGTCGCCAGCGGCGAACAGAACGCCGCCGCGAGGAATAGTCCGGCCACAACAACATTGCTGAGTCCGGTGCGGGCGCCTGCAGCCACTCCCGCCGCACTCTCGATGTAGCTCGTCACGGTCGACGTCCCCGTCAGCGAGCCGAAGATTGTACCCACCGCGTCGGAGAGCAACGCGCGGCCCACGCGCGGAATTTTTCCATCTTCGACGAAGCCACCTTGCTCACACACGCCGACCAACGTGCCCACATTATCGAAGAGGTCCACAAACAGAAACACAAAGATGATTTCGAGCAACCCGAGATGCATCGCGCCGCGCAGATCGAGTTGCAACCACGTGTAAGACGGATGCGGCAGGGAGAACAAAGCCGCAGGCCACTTCGCCATCCCGCGGAGAATGCCCAGCAGCGTGGTGGCGAAGATGCTGATCAGGATCGCACCATTGACTTTGCGCACCATCAGAATCACGGCCAGCGCCAGACCGAAACATGCCGCCTGCACCTCGCGATCGGAAAAATTACCCAGGCCGACAAACGTTGCAGGGTTGGCCACCACCAGTTTTGCGTTGCGCAGCCCCACAAATGCAATGAACATGCCGATACCCGCGGCGGTCGAATGCTTGAGGCAGCCTGGTATGCCGTTGACAATCTGCTCGCGGACGCGCGTCACCGTAAGAATCAGAAAGAAAACTCCAGAGATGAAGATGACGCCGAGCGCGGTGCGCCACGGAACATGCATGCCCAGGCACACTGAATAAGTAAAGTACGCGTTCAGCGACATACCGGGCGCCAGAGCGATGGGATAGTTGGCGTAGAGTCCCATGACCAGCGTGGCAGCCGCGGCGGAGACGCAGGTCGCGAACACCACGCCTTCGGCAGGCATGCCGGCCTGCGACAGGATCTGCGGGTTGACGACCACGATGTATGCCATCGTAAGAAACGTCGTAACTCCGCCGATCAATTCGCGGCGAATCGTGGTCTGGTTTTCAGCAAGACGAAAGTAGCGCTCGATCAAGGACGCTCCCTCAAGTCCTTCGTGACGAGCCGCACGAGGAACCGTGTTATGTTGCTTATCTCCGCGATCGGCCATTCTACTGCACTCTCTCCGCCGCTTCTGCAGCTTCCTCGACCACGCTCTTCATCGCGTTGAGCTCTCTGGCGCGGCGCAACTCAGGGAACAGCCACGCCCACAACGCAATCACCACCAGAGTGCCGAATCCTCCCAGCAAAACCGCCGGAACTGTGCCAAACCATTGTGCCGTCAAGCCTGACT
>Ga0210388_10002048_pt1 | contig 15701 bp, 5 predicted proteins | sample IncBWC19OmetaG_FD_155485 | JGI IMG/M metagenome (GOLD analysis project Ga0210388, IMG submission 155485) | Forest soil microbial communities from Barre Woods Harvard Forest LTER site, Petersham, Massachusetts, United States - Inc-BW-C-19-O ...
AGCGCATTTGCACCTGATAGGTGCTGCCAACGATGCTCGGAGTCGTCAGCGTCATGGTCTGGCCCGCGGCGGTGGAGTTGAGGAACTCGACGATGCCGCCGCTGGCGTTGGTGTCGCTGCTGGTGCTCGCGGTCGCGCCGGTGCCGACCGGCGAGAGGCTTTCCGCTTCCAGCGTGACCGGGACCGGATTGCCGCCACCGGTGTTGATCGTGTAGGTGGCGCTGCCAATCGGATCGCCGCTGTAGCCAGACTTGTAAGCGATGACTTTGATCGTTTCGGTTGCCGCGACGTTGATCGGGCCGGCATAAAGCGTGCCGGCTGTTTCCGAGGGCGTGCTACCGTCGGTGGTGTAGCGGATCGTGGCACCGATGGTCACGGTGCTCAGGGTCACGCTCTGGGCGCCGGTAAAGGTGCCAGAAGCCGGACTGAACGTCACTGGCGCCACATCCAGCGTATAAGGGGCAATGCTGACCGTGCTGTCGGCCAGACCGCTCTTGAAGGCGATGGCTTGCAGCGTCGCGGTGGCATTAACCGTCACCGGGCCGCCATAGAGAATACCGTTGGTCTCAGTCGGGGCGCCGCCATCCGTCGTGTAGTTGATGGAGGCACCACTGGTGGCGGAAGCGATTGTCACCGTTTGATCATTATTATAAGTACCGCTGGCCGGGCTGAAAGTCGGCGCAGCCGCTTTCGACATGGCAATCGTATAGGCCGCACTCGTGACATTGCTGTCGGTGAACCCGCTCTTGTAGGCGATCGCCTTGAGCGTCGTGGTGACACTAACGTTTACCGGGACGGAGTAGACCGTGCCGGCAGTCTCCGAGGGTGTGCTGCCGTCCGTCGTGTAACGGATCGTGGCGCCGGCAGTGGCGGAGTTAATGGTCACATTCTGTACGCTGGTGTAGCTGCCACCAACGGGGCTGAAAGTCGGATCGGCCGCCGGCGTGGGGGTCGTCGAGGCCGCATTCGGGCCGACATCAGCCGTCGTGAGCGGCACGCGGATGATGGGAGCGGAAGAAAATTCGTCCGCCCCAATATCGCGCTGGGAATCGCGCGCCTGTCCGTCCATGTCATCGGTGACAAAGGAGAAGTAGCTTTGATTGGCCGCATTGATGGCAGGACTGCCCGAGGAGAGCTTCTGGAGGCCGTTGACGGTCGTGAACTGAGGATTCACGACTTGAAACCCGGTGGAGGGCAGCCCGCTGCTGCTGGACCAGGCAATGTTGGAAGAATAAACCGAACTGCTGATCGGCTTGACGCGCTCATCGAAAAGCGTGGCGGTGCCTTGAATGATGTTGTTGGCAAAAACGACGCCGCTCGGAGCGAGCGTGCCGCCATGGCCCATGATGACGGGCCGGTTGCCAAGGTTCACGATCGTGTTGTGCACGACCATCGCATTGAAGACCTGAGCGTGAGAGAAGCTACCGGAGTTGTAGGGATCACCTGCCCCAATCAGGATCGGATACTGGTCGGCGTCGTCGATGTAGTTGTTGAACACCGGATGGTCCTTTTCGTAGATCTTGATGCCACCAGAGCCGGACTTGCCGCCCTGCAGCATGATATTGCCATAAATGGAGCTGCTGTTGCCGGAACGAAGGGAAAGCATGCCGGCAGAGGTCCGGATGGTGTTGTAACGAACAATATTGCTGGAGCTCTTGATCGTAATGATTTCAGGATCGGCGTCGCAATTGACGAACAGGTTGTATTCCACGATGCCGTCAACGTTCTGGTAATCGCCCGTCACGCCGATGGCGCCAAGCGCGATGGCTTCGCCGCCGTTGGAGGTCGCCGGCTTGTCATGAAGATAATTGTGGTCGATCCGCGTGTTCCTCGCCATGTTGGGGTTAACCGGGCCGTTGCCGTTGGCCCAGCTCGTCCGGTCTGACGGCGGCGTGACGCCGGCAATGGTGACGCTGCCCATCGGGGCGATGTAATTTTGCTTCGAGGTCACGTTTTGCGGGCCGAATTCGTTGTAATCGATGCGATTGGAATCGCTATGGCCACCCAGCATGACCCAGAAGGTGTCGCTCGACGGGGAATTCAACCGGAAGGTGCAACGGGTGACCTCGCAATTGGTGGCGTTCACCAGCGCGACGCCGACGTTGCGGGTCGTGCTGTCGACCGCAAGGCTGCCGCCGCTGGTCGTGATGCTCAGTCCCTGCAGGGTCACATAGGACACGCCATTGAGATTGATGATTCCGGAAGAAATCGTGGCGCTGCCCTGATTGGCCGCCTCAATCACAATCGGGGCACCGGAAGTGCCGCTGCGCGTCATCGTGAAGCCGGCATAAGTGCCGTTGGCGAGCACGATGGTGTCGCCGGGGTTGGCGCTGGAAAGGGCCGTAGCCAGGGTCGCGTTGCTGGTGACGTTGATGGTGGCCGCGCGCGCAACAAGCGACAGCGCTCCGAATGAAAGGAGAACGGCCATGGCCGCTTTCAGTGAAGAAACACGAGGCGCGACGGCAACCAGCGCTTCGCGAGATGATTTTCCGGGGGTGAGGACTGTTTTCATTGGATTGATGGGCAATTGAACAACGTTAGGTGGGGATTTTGGGTTTTGGGAATGGGGATCACTGACCGACAAAAGTGAACTTGTCGGCGGTGAGGTAGAACTGGGTCGAGGCCGAGACCTTCCCTGTTACCGTCATCGCAATGGTGTGTGCGCCGGCGGAGCTGAAAGTCACCGTACCCAGTGTCGCCGTGGTGTAGCCGACAGTGGTGGAATATTGGTTGATCGTACCACCGATCTGCGTGCCATCGATCTGCACTGTGTGTTCTCCGCGGGAGGTGTTGGTCTTGTAGCGGAGCTGAACCTGATAGGTGCCGGCGACGATGCTCGGGGTGGTGAAGGTCATGATCTGACCGGCGGCCGTGGAGTTGAGAAACTCCACCACTCCGCCGCTGGCGTTGACATCGTTACTGATGCTGACCGTGGCACCGGTGCCGACAGGCGAGATGCTTTCGGCTTCGAAGTTCACCGTGGGCGGCGGTCCTCCCAGATTGATGGTGTACGTTGCGCTCGTGACCGAGCTATCAGCAAAGCCGCCCTTGGAGGCGATGGCCTTGAGCGTAGCACTGCCACCAACGCTCACCGGGCTGGAATAGATCGTGCCACTCGAGGAGGTCGGCGTGCTGCCGTCGGTCGTATAGTGAATCGAAGCGCCGCTGGTCGCGGAGGTGATCGCCACAGTTTGCGCGCTGGTGTAGGTGCCGGCGCCAGGGCTGAAGACAGGGGCTGCCGCTTGCGGCAGGGTGATCGTGTAGGTGACGCTGCTGACTGAGCTGTCAGTAAAGCCAGTTCCGTAAGCAATCGCTTTCAGCGTGGTTGTGCTGCTGATGCTCACGGCACCGGCATAGAGTGTTCCGGTGGTCTCGCCGGGGGTACTGCCATCCGTGGTGTAGCGGATGGAAATGCCGCTGCTGGCGGAGGTGATCGTCACCGTCTGCGTGCCGGCATACGTGCCGCCGGCCGGGCTGAAGACGGGCGCCACGGCCTGCGGCATGAGATCAGAAAGAGGACCGACATCGGCGGTGGTGAGCGGATGACGCGTGATGGGCGCGGAGGAGAACTCGTCAGCGCCGATGTCGATATGGGTGTCGCGAGGCTGGCCGTCGATGTCGTCAACCACGAGTGAAGTGTAAGTCGTGTCGCCGGCATCAATGGCGGGGCTGCCCGAAGAAAGTTTTTGCAGACCGTTCACCGTCGCGAGCTGCGGATTGACGATGCGGAACTGGGCGGAAGTCGCCGTGATGCCCAAGGCGCCGCCCGCGGTCGGCCAGGCGATGTTGTCGCTGTAGGTCATGTTGGTGGGCGCATTGGCCTGCTCGACGAGTTTCGCCACCGATCCGGTAATGATGTTGTTGGCCACGACGCTATCGACCGCGCCGAGCGTGTGCGCTCCGTAGCCGAGGGCAAAGCCATGGCTGTTGGTGCTGGCCAGCGTGTTATTGACCACGATGGCATCGAATACCTGGGCGTGAGTGAACCCGGAGTTGGGAGAGTACGGATCGCCGCTTCCGACCAGGATCGGATACTGGTCAACATTCTCGATGTAGTTGTTATAAATGACGTGATTCTTCTCGAACAACTTGATGCCGCCGGAACCGGACTTGTCGCCCTGCAACATGATGTTGCCATAGATGGCGCTGTTGTTGCCCGCGCGCAGGGAAATCGTCCCGTAACAGGTCCTGAACGTATTATAGCGGATGATATTGCTGGAGCTCTTGGTCGTGATGATCTCGGGGTCACCGTCGCAGTTCACGAACAGATTGTACTCAACGATGCTGTTGGTATTCTGGTAGTCGCCAGTGACGCCGATGGCGCCGAGGGCGATGGTTTCCGCCGTGCCGCTGGCCTTGTCGTGAAAATAATTGTGATCGATAAGGGTGTTGCGGGCCATGTTTGGGTTGACCGGGCCATGGCCTTCCGCCCATGAAGTCCGATCGGAGGGCGGCGTGACCCCCGGGATGGTGGGATTGCCACGCGGTAAAATATAGCGAACGCCGCTCACGGTGCTGGGTCCAAATTCACTGTGGTCGACGCGATTGGAATCGCTGGCACCGCTGAGGGTGACCCACTGGATGCCGGAGGCCGCCCCCGCAAGCTTGAGGGTGCAGCGGGAAAGCCGGCAGTGGCCGGAGGCATCAAACCAAACGGCAACCGGCGCGCTGGCCCCGTCAATGCTTTGGCTGGAGCCGGGCGTGGTGATGGTCAGTCCTTGAACGGTGACATAGGAATTCTTGGAAAAATGAATGATGCCAGAGGAGATGGTCGCGCCGCCCTGACTGGCCGCTTGAATGGTGACGGGGGCGCTGGCCGTGCCGCTGCTCGAAATCGTAAAGCCGGCATAGGTGCCGTTGGCCAGGACGATGGTGTCGCCGGGATTGACGCTCGACAGGGCCGAAGTGAGGGTCGAGTTGCTGTTGACATTAATGGTGGCGGCCGGCGCGACGAGCGACAGCGCGCCGATTGAAACGAAAGCGGTCAGGGCCGTTCTTAGTGAAAAAATGCGAGAGGTGGCGACAGCGAGCATCGCGCAAAATGAGTGCGAGGTTTTATCAGGGGTTTTCATGAAATGGCGTTCTATGAACGAGACTACTCAACCGTGAAGGCCGAAGGGGGTCTTGGGGATGCACGCAAAGCAACTCCAAGGAGGCACGTGGAGCCGCGCCACTGGAATGGCTAAAAACGCGAGGGGATATGGGGTAAGCGGGTAGAATTGGGCGCCAAGCGCCTACTGCAAAGAGGCGGCCATAGTACCCGGATGGCCGGGAAAAGATACCCCTCAATTGGGGGGTATTTGGATCGGGCACAGGCCCACCCCGCAGATCTCCTATTTCAGCCCGGTTTTTGAAAATATTTTATCACAGCCTCGGTCCGGGATCGCACATGGAGCTTTTCGTAGATTTTGCCGAGATGGCCGCGAACCGTCTCATAACTGATGCCAAGTTTGTCGGCGATTTCCTTGCTGACATACCCTTGCGCAAGAAAGGCCAGGATTTCCTCCTCGCGACGCGTCAGGGAATCGATGTCGGACGCAGACGGAGGGGATTGATGGAAAGACTGGACCACCTTGGCCGCGATTTCCGCACTCATGGGAGCGCCACCCTCCTTCACGTCACAGATGGCACGCAGAATTTCCTTGGAGGAAGAACGCTTGAGCAGATAGCCACTGGCCCCGGCCTTCAGCGCCTTGAAGATTTGCTCGTGATCTTTGTACACGGTCAGGATCAGGATCCTCGTTTCGGGCAGCAGCCGCTTCAAGCGCGCGGTACACTCGATTCCGGACATACCTGGCAATTCGATATCCATCACGACCACGTCGGGTTTTTGCCTCGGGATCAAACGCAGCGCATGCTCGGCATCGAGACTGGTGGAAACGCATTGGCAGCTGCTGGAATCGGCCATCACGCGTTCGAGCGAGGCACAAATCGCGGCGTTATCTTCAACAATGGAAACGGTGATGGGCATGGAAAAGTCTTTCAAGACACCGGGGATGGTGCGGCCGTCACGGGCGTGGTGTGACTGACGGGCAAACCCCCATCACGTGCTGAAAAATCAATCGTGATGGAGACCGTAGTCCCCCGCCCCGGCGCCGAATCAATGCGGAAAGCCCCCTTCAGTTCATCGATCCGTGATCCCATGTTGAGAAGGCCGTTGCGCCCCGAATGGCTGGCTTCGTCCGGATCGAAACCGTGTCCATTGTCTTCGATCGCCAGGGAAAAAACTCCGCCGGTCATCTTGATCCGCAGCCAGACCTCGGTGGCACCGGAATGCTTGATGACATTGTTCATGGCTTCCTTGGCCGTGAGGAAGAGGTTGGAACGTTCTTCGGGTGTGAGCACCCGCGGCGGAATCTCGGCGGAAACATCCAGCCGGGAGCGGATCGCCGTAAGTTGAAAAAGGTCCTGGAACAGTCCGCAGATATAGAGGACGAGGCGGTCGAGGGAATCGTTGGCGGGGTTCACCGTCCACACAACGGCATCAAGAGCCTCCGCCAGGTTGAAAACGCGCTCGGAAAGCTGGGCCATGTCCTGCAATAACACGGGAGAGTTCGTTTTCTGGCCGATGGTCTCGGCAAAAAGCCCGAGCGCGGTGAGATTGGCGCCGAGATCGTCGTGCAGGTTTTTGGCAATGCGACGCCGCTCCTTTTCCATCGCCTGCTTATGCTCCAGACTCTCGGCCTTGAGCATGAGGAGGCGGTGGGACCAGCGGTTTATGCCCCAGACCAGTCCGGCCGCCCCGGCAGCCGCGAGCACATAAAACCACCAAGTCTGGTAAAAATGAGGCTCTTGAATGATCTCCAGGCGGGCCCCCTCATTGTTCCAGAGACCGTCGCTGTTGCAGGCCTTGACCCTGAAGACATATTTGCCGGGCGGCAGATTGGTATAGAAGGCTGCGCGGCGTGTTTCCGCCTCGTTCCAATCCTGATCGTATCCCTCGAGCTTGTACTCAAACAGGACCCGGCTCGGCCGCAAAAAACTCGGCGCGGTGTATTCGATCGCAATGCTCCGCGTTCCCGCCGGCGCCTGGATTCCGTTTGCCGCATCGACGACCTGTCCGTCCAGCGCAACTTTTTCGATGTGAACCGGCGGGACGACCTCGTTGACCGGAAGATTGTCGGGATCGATCACCAGCACGCCGCGGCGCGTGGCAAACAACAATTCGTGCGCCGGGGTCGTCCACACCACCGGCTGGGATCCGGACCACACCGACGCCATCTGGAAGCCCTCTGTCGTTCCGGCAATGGACATTTTGGGCACCGGACGGTCTCCACGGGCGGCCGACAGGATTTCATCCCGCGGCGCATGCATCACGCCGCCGGCCGTCCCCAGCCAGAGTTCCCCGTGGGCGTCCTCGGCAATAGCCGTCACATGGTCAGCCACGGCTTGCGACAATGCATTCGGATTCAGCCAGTGTCCGTCCACCTGCACGGCGAGCCCGCGGCCTTTCATGCCCACCCAGAGCAATCCTTCCTTGTCCACATATACCGAGCGGACCGCGTTCACCGGTAGGCCGTTGTCGTGGTTGAAAACCGTCAGGTTGCCATCCTGCAACCGGTATACTCCCGTCTCCCAAGTTCCGATATACATCGTTCCGTCCGGAGTGTCGCAAAACGAGGTCGCAAAATTGATCCGCGGCTCCGCTTCAAGCGGGAGGAAACTTCCCTGCTTGAACCGAAAGAGCCCCTGGTTTCTCGTCCCGACCCAGATGACGTGCCGCCGGTCCTCATAGATGCCGTAGATGCTTTTGATCTCGGGAAAGGCCTTCCACTCACCCGCCTGCCAAACGCAGAGCGCCTCGTTGCTTCCGGTCCAGATGCTGCCATCGTCCGCGGCATAGGCGATCGAGGGATCGGCCGACGGAAAGCCGTCATTTCTTGTGAAAACCTTCGCTTCACCAGCCGGGGTTATCTCCGTCAGGCCGGAATGCTCGATCGCCAGCCAGATGTTGCCATTTTTATCCTGTGTCACGGTTCTGACCCCGTCGCGCGGAAGGCCCTCTTCGGTGGAAATCAATCGATAGGGAGCCTGCCGAACGCGAATCAGGCCGTCCCCTTTTCCGCAACCAAGCCAGAGGCTTCCCTCGCGGTCTTCACAGATCACCCTGACATCTTCGCTGGGGACATGCGGAATTGCGGCAAAGGCAAAATTGTTCAGATCGGCCGCCTGCAACAGGATCTCCGCCGCGACCCAAAAGCCTCCATTCCGGCCCGGCCTCATGTCGGTCACAATGAGTCCCGACGAGGGCACGCGGTATCGGGTGAGTTCATTGTTTTGGAGGCGGAACACCCCGCGGCTGTGAGTCCCAAACCACATCGTGCCGCGCGGCTGCTCACAGATTGCCATGACATCGCTCTGCAGGTTCCATGGTTTGGGGCTCCGCCCGGCAGCCGCGGGATCCAGGCACAGCACTCCCCTGCCCCCGTCACATCCAATCCACAACCGGTTCGAAGAGTCGGCATACAGGCTTAGAATAACAGGGCCGGGCAGATCGCCCTCATGATCGAAACGACGGAGCCGTCCCTGCTCCCAGACGTAAATCCCCTGGCCATTGGTTCCGATCCAGATCCGGCCGGCCCCGTCCTGTGTGATGACCCTGACAGCGACGTCTTTCAGGCCGGCTGACTCGAAACGCCCCTGCCGATAGCAAAGCACGCCTTCCTCCGTGCCGATCCAAAGATTGTTTTCGCGATCCTCGTAAAGGCAGCGAATCGAATCGCTGTCGAAGCCCGGCGTGTTGGACATTTTGAAAGAAACAAAACGGACGCCATCAAACCGGGCCAGACCGCCTTCCGTGCCAACCCAAAGATACCCGTCATGGGTCTGCACGACTGCGGTCACATTGGGTTGCGGCAATCCCGCGTCGGTTCCAAAACTGTCGAAAAAGTACTGCCCGGCCCGCACGCGGGCTGCTGCCGCCATCACCAGAAAAACAATCATTAGAACAGCACGAAGCCGCCGGCTATCGGGCCGGAGAACGATGCGGACGGGCCACTTTCTAACGGAAAACACAGCGCAGGGGAACGGTAACTAAGGGGAACGGGGCAGCCGGTTAAAATCGCCCCTCAGGTCCATGCACTCAACTCATTTTTCAGTCGCGAACCGGTTCAAAATGAAGCCCAAACTAGGAAAGGCCCCTCCCCGATGGATTTTGACCCGCAAAAACAAAGCGCGGTAAATTCCCATGAATTTACCGCGCTCGCGTCTTTTGTCCCAACTAACTATTACTGCCCTACCAAGGTGAATTTATCCGCCGAGAGGCCGTAGCCGCTCGAGGAGGCGTTCTTGCCCGTAACCGTAAGGCGAACAACATGGTTGCCAGTCGAGCTAAACGTGACCGTGCCGAAGGTCGTGTTCGGGTAAACCGACGGATATACGTACTGGTCAAGCGTGCTGCCCAGGTTGGTGCCGTCGACGGAGAGCTGCAGGATGCCGCGGTTATTGTTGGTCTTGCTGCTCATCTGCACGCTGTACGTGCCAGCCGGAACGTTCGGGAGAGTATATTCAATATACTGCCCGGCCGCCGTCGAGGAGAGCTGAATCCACTTGCCGCCGCTGGCGTTGGCATCCGTCTGGACGGAGGCGGTCGCACCGTTGGGCGTATAGGTGATGCTTTCGGCTTCGAAGCTCAGCGTCTGCGGGGTCGACCCAATGGTGTAGCTCGCACTGGTCACGCTGCTGTCCGTGTACCCGCTCGCATAGGCGATGGCCTTGAGGGTCCCCGTCGCGCTGATGCTCACCGGGCTGGAGTAAACCGTGCCAGCGGTCTCGCTGGGCGTGCTGCCGTCCGTCGTATACCGGATGGTGGCACCGCTGGTGGTGGAGGTGATCGTTACCGACTGCGCGGTCGAATAGGTGCCGCCGGCGGGACTGAAGCCCGGAGCGGCCGCGGTCGGCACGCTGATGGTATAGGTCGCGCTGGTCACGCTGCTGTCCGTGTACCCGCTCGCATAGGCGATGGCCTTGAGGGTCGCCGTCGCGCTGATGCTCACCGGGCTGGAGTAAACCGTACCAGCAGTCTCGCTGGGTGTGCTGCCGTCCGTCGTGTAGCGGATGCTCGCGCCACTGGTCGAGGAGGTGATCGTCACCGTCTGGGCGCTCGTGAACGTGCCGCCCGCGGGACTGAAGGAAGGAGCCGCAGCCGGCGGGTTGCCACCAGACTGGCCGGTGAGGACAAACTTGTCCGCCGAGAGGCCATAGCCACTCGAAGCGGAATTCTTGCCCGTGACCGTCAGACGGATGGTGTGGGTGCCGGTGGAGCTGAACGTGACATTGCCGAAAGTCACCGTCGGATACACCTGGGCCGATGAATACTCATCCACCGTGCTGCCGAGGTTGGCACCGTCGACCGAGAGCTGCAGAGTGCCACGGCTATTGTTGCCCTTGTATTCCATCTGCACCTGGTAGGTGCCGGCCGTCACGCTCGGAATCGCATAGTCGATGTATTGGCCGGCCGCAGTGGCGGACAGCACAACCCACTGGCCATTGCTGGAGTTGACGTCGGTCTGGAGCGCGGCGGTCGCGCCATTCGGCGTATAGGTGAGGCTTTCGGCCTCGAAGTTGTACGTGGTGCCGCCACCGCCGGAGTTGATGGTGTAGGTCGCGCTGGTCACGCTGCTGTCGGTGAAGCCGCTCGCATAGGCGATGGCATTGAGAGTGCAGGTCGCGCTGATGCTCACCGGACTGGAATAGAGCGTGCCCGCGGTTTCGCTCGGCGTGCTGCCGTCCGTGGTGTAACGGATGGATGCACCACTGGTCGAAGACGTGATCGTCACGGTCTGGGCGGTCGTGTAGGTGCCGCCTGCTGGGCTGAAGGAAGGCGCCGCGGCCGCGCTGCCGCCGGAGCTGGCAATCGTATAAAGGGCGGTGTTGACCGCGCTGTCGTTCGAGCCACTCACGTAGGCAATGGCCTTGATGGTCGTATCAGCGGTGAGCGTGATCGGGCCGGAATAGAGCGTGCCCGCGGTTTCGCTCGGCACGCTGTCGTCCGTCGTGTAGCGGATGGAGGCGCCACTGGTGGCCGAAGCCAGCGTCACGGTCTGACCGCTCATATAAGTACCCGAATAGGGCGTGAAGACCGCCGGCGAGGTGATCGAAGCGCTGGTCGAAGTGGACGAGTTCACCGGGAGCGGTGAATTCGACGAATAGCTCGTCGTGTTGATACGCAGAGCCCCGCCGGTGGTGTTGAGATTGTTCGTCGACTGATAGCCATTGGTGGCGACGAAGCTCAGGTCATACGGAGCCGATGAGCTCACCTGCGCGGTGAGGCCGTCGACTTTGATGTTCTTGCCATCGTTGTCGCAGACCACCGCCGCCCGGTAATCGTTGCTGCTGAAATGGGTCTGGCAGTTGATGAAGCTGACGCCATTCACGTGCCGCAGGAAAAATCCGTAGGCCGGCGGCTCGCCCGTGGTGGTGCTGCTCCCGCTGACCAAAGTAGTGACATAACGCGGCTGCCAGCCGTAGCCGGTGGATGGACTCGGATTGCCGACGATGTCCTCCGGATAGTTGTTCTTCGAATCGGTCGCCGTCGTATCACCGCCGGGCGCCGTGGTCTTCACGTTATTGAAGACAATGTTGTCAATGGTGGCGGTGGTGTAGCCGAAGACGGTGCAGGGATTGGAGTTTTCCGCCCCGGTCGGCTGACCGCTCGAGGTGATATTGATGAAGCTGATGTTTTTGATCTTGCCCACGCCTGGCGAACCCGGAGCCCGGCCCATGCAGAGGAGCCGCAGATGGATGGGCGCAACGCAATTGGTCATGGTGATATCGGAGAAGGTGATGCCATCAATGACCGCACCGTCATTGGAGGTGACGCCGAGTCCGGATTTGCCGGCCTGCGTAATCGTGAGGTTGCTGAAGGTGCAATCGTGGAAGTTGAACACGGTCTCGGAGCCGATCTGGACGGCGTTGTTGCCGGTCGAGAGAATCGTGCAGCCGTCAACGTGGATGTCCTGGTTGTCCCAGGTATTGCCCGACGCATCCTTCGGCCCGAGGGCATAATCCGACTTCAGGCACATGGAATCATCGCTGCCCTCGATGTCGCAGTCGCTGATATCATAGTGCTGGCCGTTGACCAGGTCGAAGGCGTCGCGCTGGTTGCTGTCCTTGATGTTGACGCTGGTCATCACCACGTTGTTGGTGCCTTGGGTGAAGAGACCGAACCAGCCGCCATTCTTGATGGTGAAACCGGAAAGGACGACGCCGTTGCACTGCTTCAAGCTCACGCCCTTGGTGCCGATCCCGCTGCCGCTGCTGGGCTGGCTGGTCTGAAGGGCGCTGTTGCCGTCAATGGTGCCGGGGCCGGTGATGCCGATATTGGAAGCGCCGTCAGCCCAGATCAGGGCATCGTGAAAATAGTCGTGTCCGTAATCCTGATACGATGCGTAGGAGCTGTTTTCCGATTCCGGGGCGTTGATTTTCCCGGAATGGCCCTTGATCGTCGAGCCCGTATCGAGCTGCAGGGTGACATTGCTCAAAATTTTGATCGACCCGCAGAGATAGGTACCGGAGGGAAACTCAACGACACCGCCGCCCGCGCTGTTCGCCGCGGTGATGGCGCTGGTGACCGCGGTCGTGTCGTCAGTCGTGCCGTTGCCCGTCGCATTATACGGGGAGTTCTTGACGTTATAGGTGGCGGCCCGCGCCGAGCCCATGCTCAAGGCCCCCAGCGCTACGATGAAAAGAGCAGCCGGCGAAATCCGGCGGTAAAAATGATTCCTGGCAGCAGCGAAGCGGTGCTGGACACGGCCCGCGGGAAAAGAAGACGTCGTTTTCATAGGTATAAGGTGTAACTAATTTAAATGCCGTTTCGCTCGGGCCCGGGACGGAAGCGTACAAAACCGGAGCGGAACCTGTCTGGGGGTTTCTATCTATGAGACGACAGTCCATTATTCATATATTTTTTCCAATAATGAACAGCTAGCCGGTTATATTCAGCGAACGAATATGCTATCGGACATCAAGCAGATTGCATTATATACTAAATATAGTAATTTGCATTTGCGCTATATCTATTCAATTGCATTATATATCACGCAAAAAGAAGGCCTTGCTGATTCCTCCAGCAATCAGCTGCTTTTTCATGCGCGAACGGCCGGCCGCCCAACAAGCCGGTGCGCAAGCCGGAGCCGCAAATGGCTTGATTGAATTTTTGTAAAAACCGGCTTAATCCGGCCAAAAACATCCTAGGGGGAAATTCCCCGTATCCCGAAGCGCGCGCGCCGCTTCTTGCTCACCACGCCCAGCGGACACCACCATGGGTAAACCGGGGCGGACCCACATTGAGCGGGCCCGTGACACTTCCCAGGCCTGTCTCAACCTGTGCGTTGAGGAGATTCTCCACCGACAAAAATAATTCCCACGTCCGTCCAAAACGCCGGGACACTGCCAGGTCGACCGTGGTGGCGGAGGCGAGCTTCAGTGTGTTCTGGTCGTCATCGAACTGGGAGCTGACCCATCGCAAACGACCGTTGACGTGCAGGTCGCCCGGAGCCCGCCAATCGACGCTGAAAACCAAGTTGTGCCGCGGCACTTCCGGCAGCTGCTTGCCGACGGAGGACGATTGGACCGCAGCCGCCACCTTGGCGTCATCAAGCAGGTAGCTTACTTCCAAACGCAGTTTCGGAATAGGCAGCCAGTGCGCTGAAGCTTCCAACCCCTGCACCCGCACAACAGACAGATTCTGCCGTTGAATGGCGAGGCCGCCCGCGGGCACGACGCCGAAGCCGGGGATATTGCCCGGCCCCTGCGCCACCGTCACATTTCCCACGGCATTGTGCAGTTCGTTGACGAACCCCGTCACGGTCACGCCGGCCCGCGGGTCGCCCAGATCCAGCCCGGCTTCCCCGCCGTCGAGCGTCTCGACCGCAAGATTGGGATTAGCCTCCGTGATGTTATTGCCCACCCGGAAAGGCCGGTAATATTCGTTCAACGTCGGCAAACGAAACGCCCGGTAGGCCGCGGCGCGGGCCCGGATCCACGAGGCGGGCCGCCAGACCAGTCCCGCACTGGGATTGAGTTCGGTGCCATTTTTCGCCGCATAGGAATCAAGCCTGGTGGGCACACCCGTGAGCAGGGAGTATTCGCGCCGGTGTCCGTCGTAATTGCTCCAGTAATCGGCACGCACACCGAGCGAACCACGCCAGCCGGCGGCAAGCATCCTTTCATGCCGGATGAAAAAGCCGTTGAAATACTGCTGGCCGCCGGCGTAACGCAGCTGGGTAAACCGTCCGCTCACAAAAGAGGCATCCTCGCGTGTCTCACCCCTCACCCATCGCGCGTCCGCGCCAATCGTGGTGGCGGCGTCATTGGCGTGCTGCCAGATCGCAGTCACGGAACCGCCCGTGGCGGTGGCCGGCACGTCGAATTGGTTGTTAGCCGGGGTCTCCGCCGTGCGGGTGGCGTTGACCGACGTAAAGAAGCTTGAGAACGATTCCTTTTGCACATACCCCATGGCCGACCACGCCGGTCCGTTTTGCGCTGCTCCCTCTGCGGTCGCGGAAACAAAGCCCTCGCGGGAATGATTGCGCTGCAGCGGCGTGCCGTTGTTGCGGTCTTCGGTGAAGTAGCGGGCATTGAGCGCAAAGGTGGCGACGTCGAAGCGGTGCTGCCATTTCGCCTGCGCCCACTGGTGCGTCGTGGCGGAGTTCCGGTCGATCGGACCACGCTGGCTGGCCGCCACAAGCGGAAAGCCGCTGGTGATGAAGTCATTCGCGCCAACCTGGACGCTGTCTGCCCCTTTCACGCCGGTCAGCATGACTTCACCGCTGCGCGTGCCGTAGTCGCCCAGGATACCGGTCGCCTGCACCTCATTTTTTTCCAGCGGCTTGCTGAAGAGCTGAATCGCACCGCCCAGCGCCGCGCTACCCCAGGTGCCGGAACCCGCGCCGCGAACAACCTCGACCCGGGAAAGTGACTCGCGGGGCAACTTGCTCCAAGTCACCCAACCGCCAAACGGATCGTTCAAGGGAACGCCATCGAGCAATACCAATGAACGGCTGGCGCCACTCGGGCCCAGTCCGCGCAAAGACACCCCTTGCGCGGTTGGATTGGCCGTGAGACTGCCGGAGCGACGGAACAAGCTGAAACCCGGCAGGCTCTTCAAGTTATCGTCCAGTGTCAGGGCGGGTGAATCATTCAAATAATCGCCGGTAAATACATCGACCGTCATGGGCAGCTTGTCGACGGCCTGGGGCGAACGCGTCGCGCTGACGACCATGCTCTCCAGCGGCACCGTCTGCTGCCCCTGCAGGCAATTTGACGATGCCACGATCGTGATGAACGCGAAAAAAGAAACACGGTTGAACTTCATGCGCAAAAAATTTGATGCCGGCAGTGCCCTGGAATTCTCCGGGAGCTGCGTAAGCGACCGGCTAAGGGCCGCTACAGAAAAGCGCAGCGTGCGGGAGTTAAGCAAGTCCTCCCGCACGCCGCATCGCTGGGGATGGGGTCACTGCCCAACGAAAGTGAATTTGTCGGCGGAGAGCTGGTAGTTGCTCGAGGCGGAGTTCTTGCCGGTCACCGTCAGCTTGACGGTGTGCGTGCCGGCCGAGCTGAAGGTGACATTGCCGAACGTGGTCGTCGGATAGGTCTGACCGGACGCATACTGGTCAAGCGTGGGCCCGAGGTTGATGCCGTCGACCGAGAGCTGCAGGATGCCGCGGCTGTTGTTGCCCTTCCATTTCATCTGCAGCTGG
>Ga0210388_10002049_pt1 | contig 15689 bp, 13 predicted proteins | sample IncBWC19OmetaG_FD_155485 | JGI IMG/M metagenome (GOLD analysis project Ga0210388, IMG submission 155485) | Forest soil microbial communities from Barre Woods Harvard Forest LTER site, Petersham, Massachusetts, United States - Inc-BW-C-19-O ...
CTTTAGTGTTACTATGGCACCTTCAAGTTTCTTATCATTCTGGGTAACAACACCATATACTTTAACAGTGGGGGTAGCTTGCGCCCAACTCCTGGCTGGAAACAGGGCTGCAAAAAGCAACACTGCCCCTAGCGCAAATGCGGACAAACCTTTCTTAATAGATATAAGAATCCTTACTACCAAATTTTCAACGTATTTTTACGTTTTTACACTATACCTGTAACTTACAAAAATATGAATTATAGCCATTGGGAATACGATTCGTACTTTAATTCTGTGGATGTCGCGATAATAGGGGGCGGCATAGTAGGTTTGAATGCCGCAATTGCCCTAAAAAGGCAATCTCCGGCCTTGAAAGTGGTTGTATTGGAAAAAGGTGTGGTAACCATGGGTGCCAGCCTTCGAAATGCAGGTTTTGCATGCTTTGGTTCCCCTTCAGAATTAATTGATGATCTTCAATTACACTCCGAAGCAGAGGTATTTCAGTTGGTTGAAAGGAGATACAAGGGTCTTTTACAGCTTAGGGCAACTCTGGGTGATAATGCCTTAGAATATGAACCTCTAGGGGGCTATGAAGTTTTTGATGACGAAAAATCATTTGAGGAGAGCAAACAAGCGTTGGATAGATTTAATAAAGCACTAAAAAATATAACAGGGGAAAAGGAGAACTATGTAGTAAGTGATTCTAAAATGGCAGGCTTTGGTTTTGCCGGCTTTTCACATTTGATTAAGAGTAAAGGTGAGGGACTTATAAATACAGGTAAAATGGTAAGAGCCCTGGTGCAAAAGGCAACAGAGGTGGATGTAATAATAATAAATGGGGTAGAACTAAATAAGTTTACTGAGAAAGAGAATGGCATTGTTTTACACACATCATGGCAAGATTTTAAGGTAAAGAAATTGCTTTTTGCTACCAACGCATATACATCACTTTTGGTAAAAGATATTGATGTAAAACCTGCCCGTGCGCAGGTCTTAATTACTGCCCCTATAAAGAACTTAAAAGTTAGTGGCGCATTTCATTACGATAAGGGGTTTTATTATTTCCGAAATGTGGGGCAGAGACTTTTATTGGGTGGTGGCCGCAATATGGATTTTGAAGGAGAAACTACTACTGAACTTGCAATTACAGAGAAGATACAGGTAAAGCTTGAGAAGATTTTGGCTGAAAATATATTACCTAACCAGCCTCACGACATTGAATGCAGGTGGAGTGGTATAATGGGTATGGGTGATGGTGGCAAATCGCCAATAATTAAGCCTTTATCTGCTAATGTGTTTTGTGCGGTAAGGTTGGGTGGAATGGGAGTAGCTATCGGAACACTAGTGGGGCAGGAAGCAGCGGCAATGCTTCTTGCTACAATATAATCTTTACGTATATAAATATAAAAAGCCCCACGAGTACTCGTGGGGCTTTTTAATGTGCATTTATTTATTGTTTATTGGATAGCAGCTTTGAAGTCTGCATCATCCTTAAACTTTATAAACTCGCAATCAGATGTAGCTTGTGCTTTTAAAGAAGCATCTTTATTGATAGCGGTCTTAAGGTTTGTAACCATTCCATTCTTATCGCCTGTGCGTGCAGAAACAACAGCCCTGAGGTAGAAGCCCCATGCGGTATTGTCGTTAGATGCATCTAAGGTTGATTTTGCTCCGTTAGCATCGCCATTTAAAAGCTTTGCAAGTGCAGCATTGAATGTATTGTTTGTTCCTACGCTGCTTGCAGCATCTGCATAGTTGCCCATTTGAATGTCAACCAATGCCATGTTATAAGTAGACTCAGGAGTGTTCGACTTCTTGAAATAAGTCATAGCACCAGCGCGATCGCCTTTCCAACGAGCTACAACACCAAGGTTGTTTTGAACTGCTGCATTGGTAGGAGCAAGGGTAGCTGCTTTTTGGAATTCAGCGCCTGCGTCAGCCATTTTGTTCTGCATCATTTCTACATAACCAACGTTGTTAGCACATCTCCAGTCATTTGGATTTTGCTTTTCAGCAGCCATATAGATGCTGAGCTTTGTGTTCATGTCGGTAGTAAGAGTAGCAGCATAAAGTAATTCTTCAACTGAAAGGCTATCAGGATGAGAAGTAGCAAGTTGGCTCAATTGAGCATCGGTACGGCTCTTCTTTTCAGCGTTCACAACGATGATTGCCCTTCTAAGTTTAGGAAGAACTTTTTCAGCTAACCAAGAGTATGTCGCAGACATGTTCTTGATTTCTTTCATTCTTTGGTCGTGGTCGGTATACATACCAAGAACACGTAAAACAAGGTCCTTGTCTTTATCGTTAGATTCTTGTACAAGTGTTTTAAAACCATCCCAATCTAAGCCGGTAGTTCCAACCTTGTATGTGGTAGCGTCAGAGAGCTTAGGATCCATTTCAACTTTTTCTTTCTTCATTTTGCCATCAGCTTCTTTTACCTCTACTTCCATTTTGCCTTTGAACATTTCTGTCATAGCTTTGATAGCTGATTTAGCACGGTCGTCAGCAAGGTGTTGGTTCATGTCAGTTTCGCCATCAGGAGAAGCATAAGCTGAAACATCAAAACCATCAACCTGGTAGCCCATCATCATAAAGTCCTTGAACTTCTTCATTTCTTCGCTGCTCATTTCAGCAGGACGAACTGTAGACTGACTTATGGCATAGTAGATATGTGTAGTATCCTTTTCAGGTATTGTCTTCTGGAAATTATCCTTTGCCATTACAAGCTTATCATCGTTTTGCAACAATAATGCTGTTGTAATAGTACCGTCAGCAATTTTCATTGAAGGGAAATCCTTCTTGTTATTGGTAAGGGTAGCTTTCAAATCCAATTCATCCATTTTCATGGTTGGGGTATATGCAACCTTGTCTGTATAGTTAAGGCTTCCTCCATCCTTGTTGCTGATCTTGGTACCATTCGCGGTAGCAGACTCACCCACCAGTGTAACTGATTTAAGGGCTTGTTCTTTACCATCGGATAGCTTAAGAGTAGGGGTAACGGTAACCACTGCCTTCTTAGCGAAATACTGGCCCGGGTACTTTACTGCAATATTTACCTGTACACTGTCACCATTATCCTGCAAAGGATTAGGGGTTACTGTATAGCTGACTTTGTTGGCATCCTTTATCATTTTGGAGAAGCCATTACAACCAGCTATGCCTACACCTGCTATGCACAAAGCAGACAAGACTTGTAATTGTTGTTTTTTCATGGATTATTGGAGGTTATTAGTTTATAAAATTCGCTGCAATATTAAGGATTTTTTGATAATATAAGGGATAAATTTCACCCTAAGTTTTAAAAACTAATCAAAGTACCCTTGTTTGTTGATTTACAGGGCTTTTGCGCAGATTATGAATAACGTATTGACAGAAATCATCTACTTATTTTGTGTTGCTCTAATTTTATGTAGCAAATTTGCATCATGAAGATACTTAGTGCTGAACAAATTCGTGCGGCTGATGCTTATACCTTAGAGCATGAGTCTATTAAATCAATTGACCTTATGGAAAGGGCAGCTTTGGCTTGTGTAGAATGGATAACTTACCATTTCTCAGAAGAAACCAAGGTGATAGCCATTTGCGGAATGGGTAATAATGGGGGAGATGGCCTGGCTATTTCCAGATTACTTCATGACAAAGGACATAATGTTGAAGTTTACATCGCTCCATACTTTTCAAAAGCATCTGATGATTTTTCAGCTAACAGGAAAAAGCTTGAGGATATTAAAGGAATAAAAGTTGTTGAGATTAGCAAAGCAGAGGAAATCACCATTAGCAATGAACCGACTATTATAATAGATGCAATTTTAGGTTCAGGTTTGTCTAAGCCGGTGGAAGGTAAAGTAGCAGAACTTATTCAGCACATAAATTCCTTGAAATGTCCGATTGTAGCAATCGATATTTCTTCAGGATTAATGATGGAAGATAATTCCAAACTGGATAGAAAGAATATTATTAATGCTACTGCAACGCTGACTTTTGAAGCGCCTAAGCTGGCATTTATGTTTGCCGACAATGCTCAGCATGTGGGTGACTTATACATATTGAATATTGGTATCGATAAGCAATTTCTTTCGGAACAAAAATCGTTGAACCATTATATAACAAGGGAAAAGATTGCTGCCACAATTCATCCACGCCCAAAGTTTTCGCATAAAGGAAATTACGGACATGCATTACTAATTGCAGGTAGTTATGGAAAAATGGGAGCTGCTGTACTTGCGGGAAAATCTTGTTTGCGTGCAGGTGTAGGATTGTTAACTATGCATATTCCTAAATGCGGGTACTGGATCGTTCAGGTATCAGTTCCTGAAGCAATGGCTTCTGTAGATGATGAAGTAGAGTTTTTTTCAGGTGTAAAGGATATTTCAATGTTCAATGCAATTGGCATTGGCCCAGGCATTGGAACAGATGAAAGTACTGAGCAAGGATTAAAATTATTGTTGCAGCAAGTTAATGCACCAATTGTTTTGGATGCTGATGCACTAAATATCCTGGCTGAAAACAGAACATGGTTGTCATTCTTGCCTGCAGGAAGTATCCTTACTCCTCATCCGGGTGAATTTGCCCGATTGGCAGGCAGGCCAGCCAATAGCTATGAGGCGTATGTTATGCAAAAGGAATTTGCAGTTAAGCATGCAGTGTACTTAATATTGAAAGGCGCATATACTTCTATAGCAACGCCTGATGGTGAAGTGTATTTTAACTCTACAGGTAACCCGGGTATGGCAACTGGTGGAAGCGGTGATACGCTCACAGGGATAATTACAAGTTTATTAGCACAAGGCTATTCAAAAAAACAAGCTGCTATAGTAGGTGTTTACCTGCATGGTTTAGCCGGAGATATTGCGGCAAACGAAATGGGTGAAAACTCGCTTATTGCAGAAGATATAACGAATTGCTTGGGGAAGGCGTATAAGGAGATTCAGACTCCTGCAGTTTACTAAATACTACTTCACGTATTTCTTAAGCTCAGTTGACTCGTAATAGTCGCTGGTGTTTTGCCCATTCAGAACATAAGTTACATTCCAGTGAGTGGCATCTTTTTGGCCTGTAATAATTCCTATTCCCCTCACATGAAGGTCTTGCCCTGATGATGTGAATTCTTCAACTACTACAGTATCACCTACTTTAGGGTTGTATATAACAGGAATAATCGGAATCACGTTTTGGGTTGAATTACTTGATTGGTTTTGTTGAACAGGCTGCTGTGTGCGCGGTTGGTAATAGTCATTACTGCGGCTGGATGGAGTATGATCTGGCTGATGATTAGAATAAGCACTGCAAGGTTTATATATTGCACCATCAGCAAAGTCCACAATTAAGTTGATTATAAATGGTCCTAAGAAAATGTCACCAATCAAAGCAGCCGGCCTTATAGCTCGCGATGGAGTCCCGGAATCACCTTTAACAGTTTGGCAGTGGTCTATTTTACCACCTAAGATAGTACCGCATGAACTAAATAAAATAGATGAGATAAGTAATGCCGAGATTGTTTTCTTCATGATATTATACAAGTGGATTTGAAGCTTCAAAAATATTAAAAAATTATTGAATACTCCGCGCTCGTCTGCTTCTTCTTAACCTTTAAATAATACCTTTCCCTTGCCTGATTATAACAGGTTCTTCCTCAGTGCAATCCACTACTGTTGACTCTTCTGTATTGCCATAACCACCATTAATTACAACGTCTACTTTGTCCTGGTAATGGGCAAATATCTCATCCGGGTCGGTAGGGAATTTTATAATTTGGTCATCGTCATGCAGAGAAGTGGAAACTATTGGGCAGCCTAATTTTTCAACCAGCCCCAGTGTTACAGGATTATTAGGAATACGTATTCCTAAAGTCTTTCTTCGGCTATTCATTAACTTAGGTATGCTGCTATTTGCTTCCAATATAAAAGTAAATGGTCCAGGCAGGCAATGTTTCATAAGCTTGTATACAGCAGTGCTCATTGGCCTAGTGTAATCAGTTATATGGCTAAAGTCATGTACAATGAGGGAGAATACTGCTTTGTCCAATCGCACATCTTTTATCTTGGCCATACGCTCCAATGCCTTGGGTTGCATTATGCTGCAGCCCATTGCATAAATAGTATCGGTAGGATAAATAACTATCCCGCCTCTTTCTAATACTGCAGCTGCTTCAGCAAGTTTTGCTTCTTGAATATGGTCAGGGAATATGGATAATAATTTAGTCATCAGTCGAAAGTCGTAAGTCAGCAGCCTAAGATATTAATTCCTAATTTTTAATTCGTAATTATTAATTAATAAGTGCCATTCCATTTACGGATTAGCCATTCTGCTGTTGCTAAGATAAGCAAAACAAAGAAAACCCATTTCAAATCTATTAGCGGAGAGTAGGTAGTATGGGTATAAATAACAGGCTTAATATCATCTCTGTTTTCAAGCAATTTCGGGAGTTGGTCTAATTGATTTGGGAAAAGCATTTTACCGGAATGTTCTGTTGCTAATTGGTAAAGTAAGTGATGGTCAGCAATAGTATGGGTTGCCTCTAACTGAACAGGAATAACTGTGAATTCTCCCTTCTGAGTGTAAAGCTGGTCACCAGATTTTACCTGTGCATTGTAATGATAAGTACCTGCCTGTAATTGTCCTGCATTTAAATGATATGCATTTGAAGTGCGATTGAAAGTGAAAGAGAAATTTTTGTTCTCGGAATTGGTAATGGTAATAGTTAGCTCCGGGGCATTTATTAGTTGGTAACTTGGGTTATAAAGCTCGGCATCCATTTCAATAGGCTCATCATCTTTAAAGCTATTAGGCGTATGTAAGCGGAAGAAGTTTTTATCTTCTTTCACAGCAAGATACTGTACAGCTTTTGTAATTAATTCATCAAAAATTTGGTGATTTTTGTGATCAGAATAATCTTGCATTCTCCAGCGGAATATTCCTTCGCCAGATATCACACATACTTTTTGCGTACCCGATGAATTAAAAGCAATAAGCGGGTAATTGGTATGGGTACTTTGTATCTTCTGAAATAATAACACATTGGCTGAAGGGCTTAACTGATAACTTCCAAATGGTGTAGATAATGCTGGCAATTGACTGACATAATTCTTGAAATCATCGCTGATTACAAATGGTGTAAAGCCCGGAGCTAGGAATGCCTCTGCTTCAGTTGCGTTAGTGTTGCCCATGCTTCTCACCTTTACTCCGGTATTGAGTTGGTTGAACGAATTAACGTTCGATTCGCTACCCAGAATATACATTACGGGAATGCTCAATTTGTTTATTGATTGAATAATGTTCGATACGTTGTTTGATGCTGATGGCAATTGATTTAGAATTACTAAACAGTATTTATTCAATTCGCCCTTAAATTTATCTGGGGTAGAAGTTTCGGCTTCGAAGCCATCGGTTGCATTAATAGTTTCGGTTATAGCGGCGACATCGGGGTGTGGTTCAGCAAGAATAAGTATGTGTTGCTTTTGATCCAGTATTCTTACATATACATCTTGCCTGTTGTTCACAATATTTTCTTCACCATCAACAGGAGTAAGCTTTACAACATAGTGTTTTAAACCGGCAGATAAGGCCTTAAGCTGCACCGGAATACTGGCATGGTAAGAAGATGAACTAAAAGTGATTGGCTTTACAAAGAGTTTATTTTCTGCAGTGCCATTCAACTCACTAACAGTAAGTGTAGAATTTTTTCCTTCTAATTTTTCAGCATCTAACACGATTTGCAATGGGAATGTATTTCCAAGAAATGCAGTATTGTTATGATCTACTTTAGTAACAATTGCATCTCGCTTCACGGTGGTATCGCCAAGTGCAATGGTATATATGTTGCATTTTAAAGACCGTGCTGCATATAGAGGGTCAACTCCTTTGTTGTAAATCCCATCGGTCGCAAGAAATACTGCGCCTAGATTTTTACCATAGTAGCGGTGATTGATAGCATCGAAGACTGAAGATATATCTGTCTCTTTTTCACTAAAGCTATAGTTCATGCTATCCTTTACCTCATTGCCGAATGACATTACACGGATATCGTAGTGAGCGGAAAGTTCTGAAATAACTTTATCCCAGCTTGCAGGGTAATCATGTTTATAGAACCCTGAATCTTTACCTGTTGTTATGGAGGCAGAGTTATCCTGTGCAATAATTATAATGGGTTTTTCTACAGTATTCTTCGTGCTTTTAATTAGTGGAGATAGAACTAAGAATACAAGAAATGCTACTACTGCAAAGCGCAGAAAGGCCATCGTCCATTTCAGGAAATTTGGAAAATCTTCGGTACGCTTATCTCTATAATAAAATGCAAGGGCGTATATTGCTCCTGCCAAAGGGCAGAGGAGCAGGAACCATGATGGATATGCGATGCTAAATGACAACGCTCTCAGATTTCAACTTAGGTGAGCATTCCGCCGCACACCTGTATCACTTGTCCGGTGATATAAGATGACCAGTCGGATGCAAGGAAGGCCACAGTATTAGCCACATCTTCGGCAGTACCACCCCTTTTTAGTGGTATAGCTTCCCTCCATTGTGCCACTACTTTTTCATCGAGCGCAGCAGTCATTTCTGTTTCTATAAAACCGGGCGCTACTGCATTGCAGCGAATATTACGCGAGCCTAGTTCAAGTGCAATAGACTTTGTGAATCCTATAATCCCTGCTTTAGATGCTGCGTAGTTTGATTGTCCGGCATTACCACGTATACCAACAACCGAAGTGATATTGATAATAGAACCTTTCCTTTCTTTCAGCATTGGGCGTTGAATGGCTTTCGTAAGATTAAATACAGATTTAAGGTTTGCTTTTATAACAGCATCAAATTGCTCTTCACTCATGCGCATTAGCAGGCCATCTTTTGTAATCCCGGCATTATTAACTAATGTATCTACTTTGCCAAATTCAGCCAATACATCAGTTACTAATTGTTCAGCGGCTTTATAGTCAGCTGCGTCAGAATGATATGCCTTTGCTTTTACACCCTTGGCCTGTATTTCGGCTTCCAATTCCTTGGCTTTAGCTTCAGAGGAAAGATAAGTGAATGCAATATTGGCTCCAAGTTCCGCTAGTTTTAACACAATACCCCTGCCAATGCCACGCGATGCACCTGTTACGATTACTGTTTGGTTTTCAAGAATTTTCATGCTCATAAAATGCTTCTGTTAAAGGTAAATATCTGGTTTGCTGCCCTATTCTGGCACATTGAATAAATTTGCCGTATATTTGATTATCAAAAGTAACATAAAAAGTTTCCAGTTGTGAAAAAAACATTAGCCTTAGTTTCCGGATTATTTCTTTTCTTTTCTGTGCAAGCGCAAAGCTTTGATATCGGAGCACGTTACTCAGGTATGAGTAATTGGTTGTTTAACAATAATGTATCAAATGAGGGTGCGGCAGAAGATTATTCCGCATCATATTCATATTGTTATGGCATAACCGCTGCTTATAATTTTAACGAGCATATTAGTATCGAGACTAATTTCCTTATGGGAGTGCTTACCGAAGGATATAACGGTTCATTTGGTTCAAATGGATACCAGACTACCATGTCTCCTCCTTATTATTTTGATAATGAAACCTATCATGCAACTACAACTTTGAATACAATCCAGATCCCAATATTTTTCCGTTTCCTTTCGGGTAATGGCGCTTATGCTGAGATTGGCCCTGAAATAGGTATTATTACTGACGCTACTTACACTGCAACATATGCAGGTGGCCCGGCTAGTTCAAGCACGTATGATGTGGGCTCTTATTTCCCGAATACATATATAGGAGGAGTCTTAGCTTTTGGTAATAATATACGGCTGCATAATGCATTATTCTTGAATATTAACTTACGCTTTTCGTATGATTTTACCGATATAAAAGGTGTTGATGGCCTTGGTCAGAACCTAAATAACAGCGATTTGTATTCGGGCAGCAAGCCTTATTATAGCAGCCCAAAAGCAACCCATGCTGCGTCAGCTGCTTTCGGTGTTGGAATTATGTATCGATTGGGCCACGACTTTTAATACCACTTTATGAAATTTACACAGATACCTTACCAAAGGCCTGATATCGGGTCTTTAGCATCCCATTTTGTTTCATTAATAAAGGATTTTGATGCTGCAAATGAAGATAAGCAAGTAATTATTATTAGCGAAATAAATGAATTAAGGAATCATTTTGAAACCATGTATGCTTTTGCCAGTATACGCTACACGCAAGATACTGCTAATAAGCAATACCAGGATGAGCAGGACTTTTTTGATTCCAATGAACCGACCTATACCGGTATGGTTACAGAATTTTACAAAGCGCTCGTCAGGTCGAAATATAAAACTGGATTAGAAAAAAAATTTGGGAAGCAGCTTTTCAGAATTGCTGAAATGAAGCTCAGGACTTTTTCACCAGAAGTAGAAGAAGACCTTAAGAATGAAAACCGCCTGACCAGTGAATACACTAAACTTATAGCATCAGCACATATTCATTTTGATGGAAAGGAGTTGAGCCTTTCTGAACTGTCACCATACCTTACTTCACACGAAAGGGATACACGTAAGAACGCGAATCTTGCCAAGTACAAATTCTTTACCGAAAAATCTTCAGAACTGGATAGAATATATAATGAGTTAGTAAAGTTACGTACCACAATTGCTCGTAAATTAGGATTCAATACTTTTACTGAGCTAGCCTATTTACGTATGATGCGTGGTGATTACAACGCGCAAATGGTTAAGTATTATCGCGACCAGATACATAAATACATTGTGCCGCTTGTTACTCAATTGAAACAAAGACAGGCGAAACGCCTTGGCCTTGATGCGCTTAAATATTACGATGAAGCTCTTCTGTTTAAAGGTGGAAATGCAAAACCAAAAGGCGATGAGAAGTGGATATTAGGTAAAGCAAAGCAAATGTATAACGAACTCTCACCTAAGACTTCAGAGTTCTTTGGCTATATGCTCGATAATGAATTAATGGATCTTGTATCGCGCAAGAATAAGGCAGCAGGAGGATATTGTAGTTTCCTTAATGAGTATAAGAGCCCATTTATTTTTGCCAATTTTAATGGTACTATGCACGATGTTACTGTGCTTACACATGAAGTTGGGCATGCATTTCAGGGGTATTGCAGCCGTGAATATTCTGTCCCTGAATATTTCTTTCCTACCTACGAGGCCTGCGAGATACATTCCATGAGCATGGAGTTTCTAACCTGGCCATGGATGAAACTTTTCTTTGAAGATTCTACCGACAAATTCCTGTTTGAGCATTTATGCGGAGCATTGCAATTCCTGCCTTATGGTGTTTCGGTAGATGAATTCCAGCATTGGGTATACGATAATCCGGATGCAACACCTATAGAAAGAAAAACACAGTGGAGGAATATTGAGAAAAAATATATGCCATTGCGGAATTACGATGGTAATACATATCTGGAAGAAGGTGGTTTTTGGCAACAGCAGGGCCACATTTACCAAAGCCCTTTTTATTATATAGACTACACACTTGCACAAGTTTGCGCACTGCAATTCTGGAAACGTTCGAACGATGACAGGAAATCAGCTTTGGAAGATTACCAGGTATTATGTAATGCAGGAGGTAGCCAGTCTTTCCTTGAATTGGTTAAGCTAGCCAAGCTAACTTCACCATTTGAAGAGGGTTGTTTGGAAAAGGTTACTCAGGAGGCAAGCAAATGGATTGCCTCAATTGATGAGAGCAGGTTGAATTAAACTACTTCGGCTACTACAAAGGTACTTCCTCCTACGAAGACCAAGTCATTCTTGCCTGCCTTTTGCTGAGCTGCATGTAAGGCATCCTTAACAGTAGGGAAGGTATCTCCTTTTAATCCTAAAGGCTTTGCAGCATGAGCAAGTTCTGTTTCATTTAAGGCCCTTGGTATGTTTGCTTTACAGAAGTAATATGTTGCTGTAGTAGGCATTAATTTCAATACCTGGCTAATGTCCTTATCATTTACCATTCCAAATACCACATGCAGTTTATCGTATTTGTAAGTTCTCAGTTGGGCTAATATTTCTTTTATACCGGCTTCATTATGCCCAGTGTCAACAATTGTTAGTGGGTTGGTAGATAGAGTTTGCCACCTGCCGAGTAAACCCGTTTTTGTTACTACTGTTTCAATACCTTCTATAACCTGATCCTTCAAAACCTTGTAATGAGCTTCACGCAACATATCGATTGCCGCTAGCACTGTACATATGTTTTTCTGCTGATATAATCCGCTGAGTTCGGAGTGCAGTCCTTTAATGTAGAGTTTGTCATTTTTCAATACATCCAGTACAAGATATAAATGCCCATTTTTATTTACATGATGCGCATTAATAGTTTTATATACCGTATCTGCAAATAATATTTCTGAAATTGATTGACCCGCCATTTCCATAAATACCTCTTTAGTCTCTTCCTGTGTTTCTCCTATTACAACAGGCTTGGCTGGTTTTATAATACCGGCCTTTTCGTATGCTATTTTCTGCAAGGTATCACCCAAAAAGAACATATGGTCGAAACTGATATTCGTAATAACAGATATAACTGGGTCGACAATATTGGTGGAATCAAGTCTGCCTCCCAAGCCTGTTTCAATAACTGCAATTTCACATTTCTTTTTTTCGAAATAATAGAAAGTCATGGCTACGCCAAGTTCAAAAAAGGAACAATCTATTTTCTCAATAACATCTCTGTGCTTGTTTACGAAATCAATTACTTCTTTTTCAGAAATAGGTTCACCGTTTATCTTTATCCGCTCTCGGAAATCTTTAAGGTGAGGTGAGGTGTGCAGTCCTACATTTTTATACCCGGCGCTTTGCAATATAGAAGCAATGTAATGGGAAGTTGAGCCCTTGCCATTGGTACCTGCAATATGTATTACAGGTATCTTATCTTGCGGATTTCCAATTGCCTCACAAAGTGCAATAATATTATCTAAGCCGGCTTTATAGGCGGGGGCACCCACACGTTGAAAAATGGGTAACCTTTTATACAGGTAGTCTATTACTTCGCTGTATGTTTTCATTGATTTAAAGAAAACTTAAATATTAGCGGAATACTGCTGTAAACTTTTCCCCTGCAGTATTTATCCATCCTCTGAACATAGAAGAGGTATTGAAAGGAGCGCAGATAGTTCCCTGGTTATCTATTGAAATAAGGCCGCCTTCGCCGCCTAGCAAAGCAACTTTTTTCATTACTTCGGCAGTAGCTTGTGCAAGAGTAAAGCCCTTGTATTCCATTAAGGCAGAGATATCGTATGCTACAACATTGCGTATGAAATATTCTCCTTCACCAGTACATGATACAGCACATGTTTTATTATTGGCATAGGTGCCCGAACCTATAAGTGGGGAATCGCCAATGCGTCCGAATTTTTTATTGTTTACTCCGCCGGTAGAAGTGGCAGCAGCAATATTACCCTGTGAGTCCAATGCAACAGCACCTACTGTTCCATATTTCTTGGTATCAGATGGAATTCCATCACCTGCCCAGGAATAATTAGCATCGTTATCTTTTGTGGCTAACCATTGCTGGTGGCGTTCTTCATCGTAAAAATAAGAAGGGTCAACTATTTCAAGTCCCGATTCTTTGGCAAATTTTTCTGCTCCTGAACTGGCTAACAATACATGTTTGGTCTTTTCCATTACAGCGCGTGCAGCGGTAATAGGATTACGAATAGTACGTACTTCAGCTATGGCACCTGCCTTTAGGTTTTTGCCATTCATAATAGCTGCGTCCATTTCATTCACCCCATCGCAATTAAATACAGAACCCTTACCCGAGTTAAATAGGGGGCTGTCTTCCATAACACGCACACAAGCCTCAATGGCATCAATTGCGGAACCGCCATGGCTAAGTAAGTTGTAGCCTGCCTGTAATGCCTCTGATAATTTATCGTGATATGCTTTTTCTCTTTCCGGTGATACTGATCCTGCCATCAGTGTGCCTGCACCGCCATGTAGCGCTATTGCGTAATTTCCCATCTGTATAATAAATGCTTATTAAGAAATAAGGATGCCAAAATTAGGAAATTTATCGCACCACTTTTGTATTTTCGTGGGGTGAAAAGAAATAATCTTCCTCTGCAATATCTTTCTTATTTGCTTAAGGCCAAAACATTGCATGGCACCCATTCGGCATTTGTATATGAACTCTACGAAAAGGTGATACATGGTGATAAGGAACACTATGACTTTGCACCCATTGAACATTTGCGAAAGAAACTTCTATATTCTGATGAAACAATAGAAGTGGTTGATTTTGGGGCAGGAGGAAAGGGAAAGTACAAGCGTAAGGTTAGTGATATCGCAAAGAGAACCTCTGTAAAACCAAAGCAAGGAAGGATACTCTTTCGCCTGGCAAATTTTATTCAGCCTAAGATAATGATGGAGATGGGAACATCGCTGGGTATAAGCACGCTTTATCAGGCCAAGGCATGCCCCAAAGCTAAGATGATCACAATGGAAGGAAGCCCTGAAACTGCAGCCATTGCTGTTAAGAATTTTGAATTGCTAAAAGCCAATAATATAAAAGTAGTGGTGGGCGATTTTAATGAAACCCTTCCTTCTGTTCTTAAAGAAGTACCATCTCTTGATTTTGTTCTATTTGATGGCAATCATCGTAAAGAAGCGACTTTAAATTATTTCAGGCGATGTTTGCCCTTAGCTTCAAATGGTGCAACTTTTGTGTTTGATGATATCAGATGGTCGAAGGATATGTTTGAAGCGTGGAATGAGATAATAAAAGAACCAAGTGCTACAGTTACCATTGATTTTTTCATGTTTGGGGTAGCGATTTTCCGCAAAGAACAAGTGAAGGAACATTTTACACTGAAATGTTAGTCTTTCAGTCCACTTCCCTATATTCGCATATTATTAGGTGATATGGAGAAGATTATAGAACTGATAAATATTAGCAGAAACTACAAAATGGGCGCTGAAGTAATTCATGCGCTGCGTTCTATAACTCTAACCATAAAAAAGAACGAATACGTTGCCCTAATGGGCCCATCTGGTTCGGGGAAGTCTACGCTTATGAATATGCTCGGTTGCCTTGATACTCCCAGTAGTGGGCAGTACATATTGAATGGCATAAGCGTTGACAAGATGCTGGATAATGACCTTGCAGAAGTACGTAATAAGCAGATTGGCTTTGTCTTCCAAACGTTTAACCTATTGCCACGTTCTTCAGCTTTGGATAATGTATTGCTGCCACAGGTATACGCAGGCGTAAATAAAGTAAACCGCAAAAAGAGGGCTGAAGAAGTTCTTGACCAGGTTGGTTTGAAGGCACGTATGATGCATAAACCTAATGAACTATCTGGTGGACAAAGGCAGCGTGTAGCTATTGCCCGTGCTCTGGTAAATAAACCGGCAATTATTCTTGCCGATGAGCCAACAGGTAACCTTGATTCAAAAACATCTGTTGAAATTATGGCCCTTTTCGAAGACATACATAAAAAAGGAAATACAATTGTTCTTGTAACACACGAAGAAGACATTGCCCACTATGCTCATCGCATTATACGTCTGAAAGACGGTAATGTAGAATCGGATGAAATAAATCCGAATCCTATTCTGGCAGGAAACTAAGGCCATTTGATTTTCGAGCAACGATTAACGAATAGTGATTTTTGAAGTTTGTCCCCCGCTGGAGGGGGCAGGGGGAGGAATTGTGCCACGAATTGCATAAATTTTTGTCATGCTGAGCTTGTCGAAGCATCTATTT
>Ga0210388_10002050_pt1 | contig 15685 bp, 18 predicted proteins | sample IncBWC19OmetaG_FD_155485 | JGI IMG/M metagenome (GOLD analysis project Ga0210388, IMG submission 155485) | Forest soil microbial communities from Barre Woods Harvard Forest LTER site, Petersham, Massachusetts, United States - Inc-BW-C-19-O ...
GAAACGGGCATCACACGCGGCGCAACGCACAAGGCCTCTCAACAGGTAGAAATGTCGCGCATTGCGAGGAGAAAACGTGATGTTCTGATTGAGGCGATTTTGAACGCGCGCCCATGTTTCAGTTGTCACGAGCGTCAATTCGGCGGGTAGAGGTACCGCGATCCAGTCCGCGCGCCCTCGAAGGCGATTGCTGGTTTTGACCAGTCTTCGATACCGGCTAGTCGATCGACCGGGTTCTGCTGGCTCGACGCTCTCGTGCTTGTTGTAGTGCCAGACGCCGGCGTAGGTTTCGTTTCTGAGGATGCGCAGAATCGAGGACTTAGCCCATCGGATCGAGCCTTTGCGAGGGCGAACCCTCGTAGCATTGAGCCTGCTTACCACTGCTCGCGCCGACAGTCCTTCTCGTTCCACCCAACTGTAGACGCGTCTGACGATAATTGCTTCTTCTTGGTTCACTCGGAGCTCTCCCTCTCCACCTGACGCCTTTTTCTCAACGTAGAGATAGCCGTACGGCGCTATCCCACCCACAAACTGCTTGCGGACTTCAGCTTTGTGTCGCCTTCCTCGGCGGGTCCGGTCCGCAATCATTTCCTTTTCGAACTCGGCGAAGCTGCCAAGAATATTGACCATCAGGTTGCGCATCGGACTCGTTTCCGCGGGAAGTTTGCGAAAAATGAGCGCTATTCCAAGCCGTTCGAGACTTCTCTTGATAACGCCGAGGTGAGCGACATCGCGGGCGAGGCGGTCCACGTCATTGACCAACACCGCCTCGAACAAGGATCTGGCCGCGTCATCCCGTAAGCGATCGAGCTCGGGCCTGGCCAGTAGGCCGCCGCTCCACCCGTCGTCTCTGTAGACCTCGACGATCGTCCAAGCCCGATCCGCGGCGTGGCGTCGCAGTTCCTCGATCTGAGAATCAATCGTCTGGCCCTCCCTTTGTTCTTCGGAGGACACGCGAGCGTAAAGAGCTATTCGTGTGATGGTGGAGGGTTGTTGCATGCAGGTAGGGTGGTGACCGACGGGGGGCGTTGCTTTTCATCCTGTAAGCATTCTGGCTGCTTGTCAAATTCGGTAGTCGACTTGATCGAATCAGAAAACAGCAACTCGAACACCGACATGATTCTGTCTTCCGTATTCGGATGGTCGATTCTTTCCCAGGCTGTCGTTAAACTGCGATTCTCGCTTGCACGCTTGGGCATACCTGTTAGGGTACGTTGCCCCCGGGCGCTGCAAAGGTGGGAGAACATGAGCCGTGCGACGTACTGACTGGCGTCGCGTGTGGGCGCTAAATCGCCGGTTTGCAGGTCACGCGTTGTAGCTCGCCTTTTCATGATCCGAAACCCGATACACCATCCAGGGAATGGACATCATTGGCCTCGTCATACGCAAATTCCTCGAGTGGCTGCTCGAACTTCCCCCGAACCTCCTGGGCCGGAGAATCGAGAGGACGCTCGATCGTATCGCCGAGCGCCGTCGGCGTCATCGTCGTGTGGGAGCGCGTCGGACTCGGATTCGCAAGAAGTAGAGATCAGGGCGATATGGTTTAATGATAACAACAGGTTTTCCACAAGCTGTCCCCAACCCAGTCCGCCAGGAAGTAGGTTTTTCGAGATTTTGGGGGCGTCCTGTGCGGACCACTCTGTGCGGACAGCTTCGCTAGGCGTCAGATTCAAACTCGCACATCTCGACCCCGGACTGTGGATTGCTAAATTGTGGATAAAGGTCGACTTGAAAGCTTTTCGATTTCCAATTTCCAGATGAAGCACAACAAACCAGGGAACTACTTGAAGGCGTTTCGAAGAAAATCTGGGCTCAGCCAGCAGGACTTAGGAAGGCTGCTTGGATACAGAGATGCTGGGCAAGTTTCTCGCCATGAACGAGCGACGAGCATGCCCCCGCTCGCGGCAGCCATTGCGTACGAATTGATTTTCGGTGTGCCGGTCACCTCGATGTTTGCAGGCATGCGAGGAGAGATCGCAAGAGACGTCGAAGCGAAATTGGAGGGGATGAAGACGACTCTTGAATCGGTCAGTGTGAGCCCACCGAACGCCAGTCTGGTCGCTCAAAAGCTGGCCTGGTTGAGCGGTCGCCAAAGGGGGCAGTCGAGCACCGGATCATCGTAGCCACTAGCCGAAATGTCATTTCCCAACAGAATCATTGCCCTGGAAATTCGGGCGAGTAAGTTTGGCTTCGCGGTTCTGGAGGGGCCCGGCAAGCTCTTGGATTGGGGTGTGCGATCCTTCGCGGAAAGAGGCGAGGATCTGGAACCCGCGGTCGCGGACAGAATCAGCACTCTGCTGACATTCTATGCGCCGGTTACCGTGGTCGCGCGAGACCGCCAGCATCATGAAGCTATTCAACAGAAACGAATTCTAACGATATTTGCCACAGCTAAGCAAGCTACGAGAAAGAATTCGGCCCGGTTCAGAATTCTTAGCGCGGCTCACGTCCGCAAACGTTTTGCTCCGGATGGGCGCATAACCAAACACGAAGTCGCGAGGATCCTGACTGAGCGATTCGAAGAGCTCTCGTTCAGGCTGCCGAGCCGCAGGAAAGCCTATCAAAGTGAAGCGCCGGCGATGCTAATATTCGACGCCCTTGCAACGGGTGTTGCATTTCTGGATCGGGGAGGTTACTGAACCCAGATTCGTGCATTCGGCCGTTTCGATGGCCTCTCACTGACGTATAGACTCATTTAGGTCCGTCAGCACATTGAGAGGCCATCGAAACGGTTGAAAATTGCGCTACGTCTTTCGGGCATGACTTCGATTCACTTTAATCACATATTCGCGTTCATGCCGAGAAACCGAACCCGGTAAGAATTGTCCCCGTCTGACGCCAGCAGCGGAGAGTGAATAGGCATATCTTCGGATAGCGCGAAATTTGGGAGATTCCGGGTTCACTGTAAACAATATTTTACGCGCGCCCACGCGACGAACGAATGTCCGCAGGGCAAGCAAAGCCACGTCTATGGCACCTGTGCGCATGCCCTGCTTCGAGGCTGCCAGCTGCCACACGTATAAGACCTTTTCGCGCGGCTCACTTACCAAAATCGAAAGGAGGTACGCAACAGGTCCGGACTTGACGTGCTCCACAACCATACAGGATTGAGGGTTTGTGCGCTTCAACAGCCACAAGACATAAGGCGGCGGAACAGTGAAGCCATTCTGCTTAGCGGACAATCGGCGAACAAACGGGAAATCGGCTACCGTCAAAGGGCGGACGCGGATCCATTTAGAGGTATGCATTGCAAATCAAATTCTTCCGTACTTGCAGTTAACTGTAGGGACGGGGCTGGCCGCTGTCAAGATTGCCCGGCTATTACGGTTTCGGAGTGCCTGATCCGCAGTCCAAATAACTGGCAATTATTTGAACAGGCCGTATTCACAAAATGTCGAACAGCTAAGCTCGATAAAGGCATCCCGCTGCAGGCTCACAACCGCAAACCGCCCAACGCATTGCGTCAAAGCCACTTCTGCTCTGTCGGCCTTCGGCATCGCAGTTTTTACTTTTTCTTCCTTAGCTTGTCGATTTTCTTGCTGATCCTTCTCAGCATGTCACGAAGTTCACTTAGCTCGACTCGCTCGGCATCGGCGTGAAGTCGTTGCTTGTAACGATGACTGCCTTTGAACTTAGCTCCTTGCCTGTTGAAGGGCGGCTCCGTGGCTGCAATCAATACACCTTCAATTTCGTTGAGCATGCTGCCGATTGTCCCGTACACGCGCTTTGCCTGTTTGTCCCAGCGTGAAAGCTTGCCACTCTTGTTAACGGTAAGCAATCCGAACCAGCTAAAATATTGCCAACGTAGAGCAAGGCGATCCCGCCTGTGAGAAGATAGACGTGCGAAAAGACGGTCTCGTCCGCTGCCAGACTGCCCAACGTACACCGCACGGCGTGCTTCATCGTAAAGCACATAGACACCGATTTGCTTTCGAAAGTCGATGTCACGGCCGCTTCTAAATCCTTTTAGCTCCCCTTCCCTCTGTCCGTGTCCCCAAAACACCGAATCACGCCGCCACATAAGTCCGTAATTCTTAACAACCGACTTGGGGTTTTCGGACTTTGAGGATTTCCGCTTTGGTCTAGGCATAGGAGCGGCGATTGTATCTCAGCGGTAAATAAATCGGTTGGGCGAGATTATGAGTATGGGGTAACGAAAATCGGTATTTACGGTCTGGATGCCTTCCCGTCTAAGGAATCGACCACAGTAGGCAAAAACAAACCGCCCTTTTGTCGAGTGTCCATATGGGGGCACGGAAAGCTTCGAACTCTCATCCGTGTAGTTTGAAACCATCTACGATTTCGTCCACAGTGCCGGGGATGAAAAAACAGAAAGCACGCTGAAGACTTTGGTGGAGGGTAGTCAATGATGCCAGAACGTTTTTCCGCGAAGAGCGGGGTGTCGTGATTCGGCCTCTGCCCGAGCCGGAGCTGAGCCAAACCACGGCACCGTAAGAATCCGATATCCGCGGCCTCGGTGCGTCTTGGAGGTTTGATCCACCGCTTCCAGAATCGAGAGTCAGTTAGCCTCGCCATGCAATATAATGCCTTTTTCGAGATCCCTGATCGAGTAAAAGGGTTCCAATGGCCTCTCTAAGCAACCATCTCCTTCCCAGACATATTGCGCAGCGTCGCCAATACGACTCACGGAGATACGCGCGCCATTTATCCCAGCCTGAATTGAATCAGCGCATACGCGATGTGTTGCTAAACCTTTTGCGCGTGAACGCTGAAGCAAGAATCGACATCGGCCCAATTACAGACAACACCTTGATATGGATGGAGAAGTGGACGCATGTATTGGAGGAAATGCAGTTGCGCTATGGTCCCTTCCCGGCCGGATTTACGCGCGAAATCTTGCACTCAGAGCCATTCCCCGACTTCGTTTCTGAGCTTGCCAAGAAAGCCGCGAAAAGACTTTCGTCACTTGGATTGAAACGTGGCGACGTGTTTATCAAATTTGGCAAGCGCGTGCACATGGAACGACTTCACGAAACCGGAGCGCTTCGCATTCAGCCTGCGACCTACTTTGCACAGACGGATCACAATGGTGCGGTCAGGGATGATGAATTAACGCTCAGCGTGGCTCTAGCTTTCACGAGGGACGATGTCCTCAAGATTGTTCGAAACCCACAAGATGTGCCTCCGAACGCTCCAGAGCAGCGAGTCGACGTAAAGTTTCAATCGCCAACCGATTATTGGCTATATTGTGTGACCAATTCGGTGGAACCGCGACTCTTTGTAGACTTCAACGCGGATTCCTGCGTCATCATTAGGGACTGCCAAAGATTCACCAAGATGCTGCGTGAAGCAAGCCGCTCAAAACTGGCTAATGTAGCCATGCGAGATGATTCTGCCGTGTATGTTGATCCCCTGCTGCCAAAAACAGCCAATATACTCGTTCCGTTCATGAAGCACTTTCGATATACGTATCAGGACGAATACCGCTTTTGCTGGTTACCCCACACCCCGACTTCAAGAGTGCCACACCTGGATCTTGAAATCGGCTGTCTGAAGGAATTCAGCGATCTACTGGTTTTGTGAATTGACTGCCGACAGGCGGAATAGGCTGGCACGTCTCTAGAATAGCCACCCGATCCGAGTATTAGTATTTTCGACCTAATCGCTCGGCTCGCTCAGTTCGCCCATGACTACAATTCCATGCATTTCTGGCACCCTGATATCAAGTATGACGAGATCTGGATCTAGTTTTTCCGTTTGCGTCGTGTGTTGAGGGTGGCTAAATCGCAGATGGGACTCCGCGCCTTTTTCGCCGCTCCGCGGAGCCTCTCGAGCTGGCCTTCGGTAACGAGGGCACGGAACCAGAGTCGATTCCTTGCCGTTACCTCATTCTCACAATAGAAATAATCCTCACGGATTTTTCCCTTCTGGCAGGGACCGAATATTTACGGCAGGAACTAGCTTCAGTTCTGTTCCCAAGTCGGCTGTTCACGTGTAATGTAACACAGATATGCAATGGGCGTTTCAATTGTGGGCTCAAGATTCCTTGCCCACGATGAGCTGCTGATTTATCACATTGATGAAATACAGAAGGGCGTCCGGCCAGAGCAGCGCCCCGTTTACTCGTCCGACCGGCCCCCACGTCCACTTTCCCCTTTTTGTCCCTCCGTTTAGATAAAGGAACTCATAAACAAAATCCCCAGTCTCCAGCGGCGCCTTAAACGCCTGTTTGAACGTGGAGGGGTTGTCTTGGTCCTCATCCACGAGCGTGCCCTCCAGCCGTAGCGCCACCGGCGTCCAACCTTCGTACGAATATCCCCACACATCTCGCAGTCTGTAGAGTGATACCCTGCTTCTGTCGCTCGGTTTCAGGTTAATAAGAATTCGATGCTCCACTGGCCGTTCGACTCCGAGTAGAGACAGAATGCGCTCGTCCGTCGCGCGCCACTCTTGCCCTGCCTCGGCAGAAACTGTTCGAAAAGGACTCTCCCGCCCCGACAGCCCGATTTCTCGGACCTGGCGGTATTCGCCTCGCCCGGAGTCTAAGGCATAAAGAAAGAACGGCATGAACCGACCATACCACTTTCCACCCGCTAGTCCACATAACCGTCCTTGAGATCAGGGGCGTGGCGCGGCTTCAGCGATGGGCATTTCGTTTTCGATTTGGACTAGCCGCCGCGATGCAAAACTCTGTTTACTGTAAGAATACGTAGTGATGTGCTTGGCCATAAGGCGGAATGTGATAAAGTAACCGCCTCAAATGACACCCTTTGAGACAACGGGTTCGACGAACCGCGTTTGTGTACCATTTCTAAAGTGGGCCGGTGGTAAAAGGTGGCTCGCCTACCGCCATTTGGACATCATACCTTCGAACTACCGCTGCTATTTTGAGCCTTTCCTTGGCAGCGGCGCCATATTTTTCGCGCTTCGACCTCGCAAGGCTGTTCTCTCGGATCTCAACACTGAGCTTGTTGAGACGTTCCTCGCCATCCGTGGGAACTGGAAGGCCGTCGCTGAACGCCTCAGGCGCTACCAGCGTTTGCACTCAAATGAGTTTTACTACGCTGCCCGGCGATCTAACCCTCGCGTCGCTAGCGCCCGCGCTGCCCGATTTATTTACTTAAATAGGACCTGCTGGAACGGCTTGTATAGGGTGAATTTACGCGGCGAATTCAACGTGCCGAAAGGTACGAAGGAACACGTAGTGTTGGCGACGGATGACTTTGAAGCAGTGCATGATATTCTTCAGAATGCCCGGGTTGTGAGTTCCGATTTTGAACCCATCATAGACATGGCAGGTAAGCGTGACCTGATCTTCGCCGATCCGCCATATATTACGTCCCACGTAAACAACGGCTTCCTGAAATACAACGAGCGGTTGTTCAGTTGGAACGACCAGGTCCGGCTCAGAAACAGTCTAGTGAAGGCCGCTCGCAGAGGTGCCCACATCGTGGCTACGAACGCCAACACTGCCGCGATAAGAAGCCTATACGAAAAAGATTTCACTGTGGCAACGGCCTCTAGGGCAAGCGTAATTGCAGGGAGTTCTCTATGGCGTGGAACAAAGACTGAATTAATTGTGAACAACTGCTAGGCGGCGACACGTGAGACTTCACTGGGATAGGCTGCGTGGTGCTCCACTCTTTGGTGGCCTTGTCGATTGTGATCTGGAGGATCACTGGAAGGCGGTCCAGCAAACTGTCGTCGTACTCGTGCTGTCGACGATGCCTGTATGGCTTGGCACGGTCATTGTGTACGCGCTTGGCGCATCTGGTTCACGGGCGGCATTTTGGATGGCATTTCTTGGCACGATCACAAAGACACGAACCGAATTATTTATGATTTCCACTGCTTTGCTCGCACCGATTTTTTGGATGGCGCTCAAAGACCCCAAGGGTGCGAGGGAATTTCCGAGTAAAATTTCACACATGATTTTGGTTACGCTGATTAACTCCATCGCCGCAGTATTCTTTGGACTCACCACCGCAGGCGAGAGCTTGAATCCGAGGATTAGTTTCTGGATTTCCGTGGTGATCTTTCTAGCGTCGCTAGGACTTTTATATTTAGGAACCGTGTACCACGAGCATCGAATGCCGGATGCGCCTGACGAGTTCAGGCGACAGGAGGAGACGTATACCGAGGATTTGGGAGAACATCATCAATGACGCTGCATGAGGATCCGAAGTCCTTCTCAATTCCTGTCCTCCGTGTGAACCAGCCGGTTGGCCAGTTTTATATAGGCTCGTTGGATTGTCAGCGTTTGTGCGAGATCACTCAGTTTGACGTGAGACGAATTTTGAAGGAGCGTGAATTTGAGACATATCTTGGCATTCAGAGGCCACTCGTTCCGAAGCGTGTAAGAGAGATTGAGCAGTATGTCTCGACATTGGATGCATGCTTTCCCACTGCTGTAATTCTCTCCGTTCCGGGTGTTTGCGCCACATTTAACCAAGACAGCTCATCACTCACGCTTTCTAACCATATGGACACTGAGGACGAAAGCCGCACCGTCTTCTACAGACAGATCGCGAAAGTTATTGATGGCCAGCACAGAATTGAGGGCTTGAAAAATTTTAAAGGTGAAAGGTTTGAGGTCAATGTCTGTATCTTTATTGACCTCGATGTAGCGGAGGAAGGCTACATTTTTTCCACCGTTAATCTAACTCAAACCAAGGTCAACCGGAGTCTCGTGTACGACCTCTTTGACTTGGCGAAGGCTCCCAGTCCACAAAAATTGTGCCACAACATTGCTGTGGCGCTCGATAGGAATCCTAAGAGTCCATTTCACCAGAGAATCAAGCGACTTGGTGTGGCGACCGAGGGGAGGTTTAGCGAGACGCTAACTCAGGCTACCTTTGTTGTCGCGCTGATAGTTTATATCTCCAAAGATCCGGTGCTCGATCGCGATCTGTACATGAGGGGAAAACATCCGGCGCGGGCAGGCGCGGAAGAATCTAAGATCCTCATATTCCGCAATATGATGCTGGACGGGAAAGAGGTAGAGATCGGTGATGTTATCTGGAACTATTTTGATGCGGTCCGGGAGCGATGGCCTCGGGCATGGGCTGCAAGCGGCACAGGTCAGATTCTTAATAGGACGAACGGCTTTCGTGCATTCATGCGATTTCTGCGACCGGCGTATCTTTATTTAACGGCACCCGGAGGGGTTCCCTCCAAGAAAGAATTCGGTACAATCTGCGCGAAAATAAATTTCGACGACAATCGATTTAGTACAGATACGTATCCTCCGGGTACCAGCGGTGAGGTGGGCCTCTATCGAGACCTCAGGGAAGCCAGCCGCATCTAGCGCATTGGGATGACTCCTATGGTCCGTAAATAGCTTGGTGCATGCTGTTCTTGACGGACTTGTGAGCGCAAGGTGGGGCTATGGTCCGTGTGGATGCGTTGCTGCGCGAAACGGCGCAGTAGAGTGCGCCGAACAGGCCGTCGATCCGCGATTAATGTCGCGGCCCTCGACTAATACGCGATCCGGTGATGCTGTCGGCCAAGCGCATTGGACATGGAGAGCCCATTTCCTATTTCGTTCGGCCAGTTAGTGACTGTATGGTTATTCGTTCGCCTACGCCCGCATGTCCTCGATAAATATGGCCCACCATCGTCAATGACGTTAGAACTTTTTTCCGCGAGGAATCGGGCATCGTGATTCCCTTGCTGGCTGATCCTGATCTGAGTCAGATCGTGCCGACGAGGTCCATCGCCCTTCGCGCCGCTGCAGTCTCCAAGATCGTATCGAGCATTGCATCACCTCCTCCGCGCAAGTATACGCCTGCGCGAAGCGACCCGCAGGAAATCGAACTCAGCGAAAATCGTTTCATGAGTCCGTAGACCCTCTCAGCAGACATCAGCTACTCCATTTTGCCGAGCAGTTCTAAGGCCGCAAGCATCCTCAAGTAAAAGGGATACTGCGGGGCGATTTATCTCGCAGCGTAAAGATCAAACACTTCGATCTGTCCGTATCCATGATCCTGCATCATCAGAACCTTAATCGTTCGCGGTTCAACCAACCCTAAATCGTGGGCGGCCAGCAATGTCGAAAGATCGTATGGAGCGAAACGGTGTTTTCTGGAAACCGGGTTGACGAACGCCACCATCCCCTCGCCGAGGTATCTGGCGCAGCAACCGCTCTCCCGCATTGCCGAAACCATCGCCTGTGCGAACTCCTTAGCGTTGCTCATGTGATGTTCCTCCGAGCATATTCTAGACACAACCGGCGACGTACGATTCAAGGAGTGCCAATCAGGAAACGGGCTGCTGCCCAGTCGCTTCCGATTTTGGCGCGAGAAAGGTAAACAGACCGTCGCTGATTCCGAAAAGCCCGCCACCATCAGGTAGGTCGTAAATCTCTCAGTCGCATCGGCAGCCTTGCAGCTCAAACGTGTTGCTGCTCGGCGCACCAACTTGCGAGAAGACGACGAACGTGTGGCAGTCCGGGCACTGCACTTCTTGCATTTTGCGAAGGTCTGGAATCACCGAACACTCTCCATAAGGCATCTGGAATTTTAGTGTGCCGTAACCGCAAGATGCAAGTGCCGAGTTTAATGCGGGGGATGCATGGCAATCCATAAGCCGACGCCGCCCAGTACCGCGCCGAGTACTCCGAGCGCGATCGAAATGACGCCAATCCAAGCCGAAATCCTAGCTCCCCGATCAGAAACCGTGCACGCCCACTTGGTATGTCCCCAAATTCCTGTCTGCTTGATCATGAAATCGTAAGAGAGGCCCTCTTGTAGATTGCCCAGCGCCTTACGGGTGATTTCATCAAGCATGATACCGCCATTAAGTTCCTCTCCGAGCCCGCGCACGACGAGTTGCTTCGTACGGCCATTTACTGAAATTGCGCAAACGCTGCCCTCAGTAATGGAGCCGCGATCCTGCTGGGGGATGCGAGCAATGTCTTTGAAAACGTCTTCCCGCCAAAGCGGATAGACCCTCAATTGTCCTTGAACCTTCATTACCACTCCGGGCACTCCTGCGGCGGACTCCAGCCTACGCAACGATAACTGTCGCGTGCCGTATGGTAACGCTCCCCAGTACCGTATCGCTAACTACTTTTCAGCTTTGCGAGCAATTCCAATAGCGATTAAAGTAGGGCGACCAGCAGTTGGGTCGCTGTGAATCTCGCCGTGACCGTGACGGTTGACGAGGAGATGAGCGTAAGTGGATTCAATGGAGTTGATCGATGGCCCATTAGGTCGTCGAGGTTTGTGAGGCGCAAGAGATGAGTGAATCCGTGCATATAGTTTTTGGGACAGCCTCAAGGCCAAGTTTAAGTCGGGAAGGCGGGACCAACCAAGACTCTCTCGGCGTCGTGGCCGTGCAAATGCATGACTCCGTCAACAACTGCTCTTTTTGGGTCGCATGCTTGGCAGACGGAATGGGTAGTCTCCATTGCCCTGAAATGGCTAGCTCACTGGCAGTTCGGGTGGCTCTCCAAGAAGCCTTCTCTGCTGAGTTTAGTCTTGACACACGGCCAGCGCGAATGATTGTAAAAGCGAACAATGCTGTTATTGCCGCTGCCGCTGGACGTAATTGGGGGACCACTTTGACGTGCGTGATATCGTCGGTCGACCAAATCTATCTTGGGCACGTTGGAGATTCGCGTGTAATCCTTGTACGTGACGGGATCGGGCGGTGTGTGACCGTCGATCACACAAGACTCGCCGAGACAATGGGTGTGCCCGTTCCAAGTTTGGATGCAGTTAAGGCATCTCCGTTGGCGCGCTCGCTGTCGAAGTCCCTCGGCGAAATGCCGTTCGACGAATCCTACGTATATGTCCCTCAGGCCCAGTACCAACCAAGACCAGGAGACCACCTAGTTATTTGCTCTGATGGTGTATGGACGGAAATTCCGGAGCGCGAAATGGCTGATACAGTGACGACGCACGCTCCCCAACAAGCAGCCGAAACTCTGGTAGAATTGGCGCTCTACCGTGACCCCACGGACGACGCTTCGGCGATTGTATTCTTTTATCCGTTCGATAAGTCAATAGCCGTAAGCTAATCACTTTTTAACAGCAAGCGCGATGCCAGTTTTTTTAGATGCGGGTAGAGATCGGGGTGATCACCGTGAAGTTCAGACATCCTCATTAGTTCTGCACACATGAAGAGTTGAGACTTTATGCCATCAGGACTGTCTAGAACATATTTGAAATGTGTATAAACATCCCTAGCTGTTTCTGCCTGCATCAACGAAAAACAATATAGAGTCGCGGCATCTAGTCCCTGGGGGCTGCGGCCCCATGCTTCCCAATCAAAGATCCAACAATCGGGACGGGTCAGATTGGCCCAATGGATATCACCGTGGGCGGTCGCCCACTCATCAATCCTAGAGTCAACTGCCGAGCCGAATCTCTCATGAAGGCGACGCGTTATGAGATCTTGTCGAGCATTGACTCGTTCCGTCTTGTAGAGACTAAGCGAGCTCAGTGCCGTTACCAACTTCGTGTACCAGTTGCTCCCCAGCATAAGAGGTGCTCTTAGCTCGGCCGTAGAAGAACATACCGAGTACGGGACGAATGTCATGAGCTCGGCGCGCCACACTCGTGCATCGATTACCCATTCGACCAAAGATTTTAGTTTTGGTTTGTTTTCGATTGGTATTGGCTCAGCCTCTTGCAAACCGAGCCATAGTTTGCTTGGCTCAGTCCCCTTCGGGCGACTTTGCACGCGCAGCCATAGAATTTCCCCGTCTGATGTTATGACACGACATCCAGCAGACTTCTTGTGCCACCCAAAAACGAATGAACCGTCAACCTTTAGCTTGAGTCGATTCACGGCGGTCTCAACGGCCGTACTAATATTGTCGTTTCCCAAAGGGTGATATGTCATGAAGTCGATAGATAAAGGTCAGCGGAAGGGTCACTCGCCAGAAGGAATAGCAATCAACCCTTCTGCTAAGAGCTCGCCCACAAATGTCCTTACGACCTCCCGGGGCAAGATACCTTCGGCGACGCGGTATAAATCCCGCAGCAGGCATACTTCATGCTTTAGGAGGTACTGAAGAATAATGTCAGCAGGCTTTTTGAATGTCAATATCTTGCCGTTGGCAGAGAGTTTAAGGAAACTGTTCGTGTCATCTTTCCCTAGGGATATTGGGCGCGCGATCGTCAACCGAACGGTCAGATCATCCGAGTTAGGCTTGAATTCACGCTGGACCGCAAATGGAAAGCTTGCATAGGTACGCGGTTGTGCGGCTTCATCCAACCCGCGGAAATAGCGGTGTAAAAGATCTCCATCCCACATCGAAACAAATTCATTCTTGATCAACTCAAGATGCGCCGATTGTACGGTAGGGTCAGCAAATCGAGGTAAGTCCATTCGGCATACAGGCCTTGACCGAAGCTGATCTGCCATCCAACTGATTAGATCCACACCGCTACGCTTGACGATTCCGAAGGTCAAATGTACGGTTGCATCATTAAGGGGTGTGGCGACATGCCACCAACCACGTGGTATGTAAAGTAAATCACCCGCGCACAGTGTGCCATTCCATACAGGCTCGTCCTTCGGGGCATCTAAATTGGGTTCGATGTCTCGGTACATGGGGTAAAGGCGTGTAGGCTTATAGATTTGCCAAGCTTTCCTTCCCGTAATTTGGAAGACTATTACGTCGTGGTCATCCCAGTGTAGATCAAAGCCTTTTGTCTCTCCCCAACCAATATACGCATTGACCTGTACATATTCTCGAAGGAGTTTTTCAAGGAACTCGGCCACCTTACCTACCGGTGCGTAAGCTTCATCGATTGCATCGACAATTAGCGTCGCGCCGCCACGAAGCTGTTTGAACAGCGAAGGCACGACGATGCGCGGAATTGTCCCGCCCCGGCGCGCGGGTGTGTTCCGAATAAATGTCTCAGCTGGAATATTTCGACCGTCTTTTGACAATCGAACACGGGGGTAATCCAGCCTGTGCTGGCTTAGAATTGCGTTTAGGGCGTTCCATGGAAGAAGGTCCGCGAAACGGTCCGTCAAGCCTGGAATGTGGGCAAACGTCCTGCCGTAAACCTCGGCCAAGAAGTCCGAGGTTGAATAGGGTTCAAAGAGGGTTACTAAGTCATTCTTTTCCATCGTGAGATAGCGGTAAGGCTACCTAAGAACCGCAGCGCGATAGAAAGCTCAACGACTACGGCATTTGGTTTTGATTATCGTTTGAATCACTGCGGCCACTGCTACCACCATCAGACATAGATCCAGCGTAACGCTCCCTGATCCGGCGCAGTTCTTCGCTCTCTACTAGCAGTCCGGATTCCGGAATATCGCTCGTATCCTGTACAGGTTTGTTGTCTACCGCAGGTTTGCTGTCCACTCTGTCAGCCATTTCGCCTCCCACAGATCCCACGGTTATGGAATCGAGAGGCCCATGGTATATTGCATTTGTTAACTAATGCAACATTTCTTCTGTTCTGATCTATCTAGGCGAAATTGCGAATCAATGTACGGCACAGCCTCGAGAGTTGATCTCTGGCTATTGTTGGAGTACACGCGCCCATGGACTTCTAACATCCTAACAAATAACGACTTAGCTCCGCGCGTTAAACTTTCTATTCGTAGGATTCTTGAGCTTAATTCCTACAGCCGACTCCTGTTTATAAGAAACCATCATCGACGGACGAAGTCGCCGATGCTATTCGTCATCTCAAGCAAGGAGAGTAACCCGTTCGTTAAGCACTTTCAGCTAAGTGCGTATGAGGATCTAGTTTCATTGGATCCGGAACATTTACTTGCGGCGAATCCTGGTGCCGAGTATACGAATCCTTTGTTCCTCGTTTGTACCGATGGACATCACGACAGGTGCTGTGCTCGATATGGTCTCTCGATTTATCGAGAGTTGGCCCGTCTTGTCGGCACGCTTGCCTGGCAATGCACACATGTTGGAGGTGACCGGTTTGCGGCGAACTTGATTTGCTTTCCTCATGGTATTTACTACGGACATGTCGAACAGGGCGATTTAGCAAAGATCGTTTCTCTTTACGAAGAAAAGAGTATTTATTTGCCGAGGTTTCGAGGTCGGGCTTGTTTTAGTCGACACATTCAGATTGCTGAATGTTTTGTGAGAGAAAGAAATGAACAAGTTCGCCTTGGGGACTTACAATTCTCGGAGATTCACGAGTTCAACGACCAGAGATGGATGGCAAGTTTCATTTCTGCAAGAAACAAGAAAATCTGCAAGGTGTTCTTTACTCGCAGCCTGTCGACTTTTTTCGAACGTGCGACCTGTAATGCGGAAGTAGAAGAGCAAGTTGATCAGTACTCGTTACTGAGCTATGAAGAGTCCCCGGTTGCCTTTGGGTTACGCCCCGCCCCGACCGAGGCAGGACTGCGCTAGTCTAGGTTAGATTTGTTGATGAATGCGAGCACCGGATTTTCGTAAGTTTCAGCAATCTTCAAGGTCACGTTCCGCAAAAAAGCTCAAGCAGCCATGGGCGATTCCCGTTGCACTTTGAGGAATCTGAGACGCTTCATAGATGGAGAATTTAGTTGTTGTTCGAGGTAAATCTCGGAGGTTTTGACCTTCTACGAAATCGACTACGCGTAGCTGAACACCAGATGCTCTAGTGCCAGCATGTCCCTGAAAAATAAAGCGCGCCCGGAGAGATTCGAACTCCCGACCCTCTGGTTCGAAGCCAGATGCTCTATCCAGCTGAGCTACGGGCGCGTGCCAATCATTTTACCGGTTTTTGGCGATCCGAGCTTGCGGCAAAGT
>Ga0210388_10002051_pt1 | contig 15682 bp, 20 predicted proteins | sample IncBWC19OmetaG_FD_155485 | JGI IMG/M metagenome (GOLD analysis project Ga0210388, IMG submission 155485) | Forest soil microbial communities from Barre Woods Harvard Forest LTER site, Petersham, Massachusetts, United States - Inc-BW-C-19-O ...
ATGACGAAAGAGCCGAAGACGCTAAGCGAACTGTTCCACGATACGTTAAAAGACATCTTTTTTGCCGAGAAGAAAATTCTTGCAACGCTGCCCAAGATGGCGAAGGCGGCGCAATCCCCTGATCTGAAGAAGGCATTCGAAAAACATAGGGACGAGACCGAAGGGCATGTCGCGCGGCTTGAAAAGGTCTTCGGCCTGATCGACAAGAAGCCGCAAGCTAAGACCTGCGACGCCATTGTCGGCATCACCGAAGAAGGTGCCGAGATCATGACGGAGTACAAGGGTTCGCCGGCTCTTGATGCCGGTTTGTTGGCAGCGGCGCAGGCGGTCGAGCATTATGAGATGTCGCGCTACGGCACGCTCAGGACATGGGCAGCGGAACTTGGGCTAAATGACGCAGTGCGGCTATTTGAGCAAACCCTCGAGGAAGAAAAGAAGACCGACGCGACGCTGACGAAGATTGCGGAGACCGTGGTTAATCAGCAAGCGGAAGCGGCATAAAACTATAGATAGCTCACCGGTTATCGGGAAGGCAGCTCGCCCCGGTGGGGCGTGGTGGCTTTACCCCTTTGACCGCAAGCGGCAACAAAAAAGCTCGGCTTGAGCCGGGTTTTCTGTATCTCACTCGTGATGTGGAAAATTACTTCTGAGTCTGCTGGCCCGGCTTATTGTCGCCCTGTTGGCCGCCTTCCCCGCATTGGCGAATGACGGCCATTGACGACTTCCGCTTTCAGTCAGCCTTGGGATTTCGAAAGGCCTGCGGTCTCTCGGCTGATTCATCATTTGCTTTGAGGATCAGGATGTCCCTTGCCCTTATCAGCATCAGCGGTGGCTTGAGGCTCAGACTCGCCTTTTTTTGTACCCGCGGTCTTGCCGGACATGTTGCCCGGATTGTAATGGAACTTTCCAGGCTCCTTTTCACCCCGTTGCTTCTGATTTGGATTCTTGTTGTTGCCCACGTGATACTCCTGTGACACTTCTCACGGTCGTCGGTGCCTGTAAAACAGCAACGGGTCCGCCTCGAAGTTGGTTTGGTGTCGTTCAGATTGTTCCGCACGCAGTGCAACGGTCCCGTGCAAGGTTTAGTTCCTTTGCTTTGTTTGTAGTCTGCTTTGACACAATGTTCGCGCGCCTCGACCGACCTATACGAATCGGACATCGCTCAGCGGCAGACAAGATTGTCAGAAAATAAAGACTTTGATTGTTAACGCCAAAACTAAGGTATTTATGAGGGAACAAACGATCCGCGTTCGCTAGGGTCCATCGTCAGGCTCGTACCTTGCGCTTCGTCGATCGCCGCCATTACAACGTCGGTGGCAGATTGATGCACCATGTGGCCAACGCCGGCGACTCGGCGCAACGTGCTGCGGGGGACGTCCCGATGAAGCCGGGCTGACTGCTCGTCAGTGTCGACAAGTTTGTCATCCGCGCCGGCGATGATGGACACCAGCATTGTCAGCCCCGCGTAGCGCTTATGCAAGGCAAGAGCCGTGGGGATCATGAGAGCCGACTCGGCAGCCCCGGCGCGAAGCTGCGAGGGCCGAAGAGCCATCTCTTTCGGAAATCCGGCAAACTTCTTAGGGACGATTGATGGTCCGAAGATTCTCCTCATCAGTGCTGGCCACATCAACCTGGCCAAAATAGGCGAGAGCGTTTGGCTCATGATGTCGCCAATCACTGGAAGTGCCTGCCAGGAGGCGAGAACATCGCTCCGGACTGTCGGATAATAGTAACCCGAAGCGAGGATCAAACGAGTAACAAGTTTGGGGTCCTTCAGGGCGAGTGCAATTGCCACTGATGCTCCCCAAGAATGGCCGAGCACGATTGCTTGCGATATCCCAAGTTGTCCGAGCGCTTTACGAATAAGGTCCGCTTGCGTTCCAGGCGTCCAGACAGTGAGACGAGGGCGCTCGCTGTAACCAAAGCCGGGCCTGTCAAATACGATTACCCTGTATTTAGCAGCCGCTTTGTCTAAAAGGCCACTCGAGGCAAAATCCTGAATCATGCTGCCGTTGCCATGCAGCAAGACCAACGGCTCGCCGTGGCCTCGCTCGATGTAATGGACGCGCACACCGTCGACTTCGACAAATTTCCCCATGGGAGGGTTGTTACGCTCAGCTTTTTTAGCAACTAAGCGGTTGACGAGTGCGGAGATTGTGAGCGCTACAACCGCGGCCGCAACCCCCACAGCGATGGGATGAGTGGAGACATTCGTGGGCAAGTGGCGCCTGGAGGAAAGAGGGGTAGCAAAGGAGCGGAAAAGCATTAATCCAACCCTGAACGGCTCGCGAGCAGCGTCCCAGGCCGAGCCGATGTGCGCTGCAATATAGGAACAAGCCGTGCTGGGCTTCGTTCGTTCCAATCTCGGAAGATCATTCGTCGGTATTCAGGACTGCTTCACTGGCGGGGCTTACTTGACGCCCAAACGCGGCTGTTGCCAGTCGGTCACCGAGCTGCGCGCCGCGCTAGAGCGAAGAGGGATCTACAGCGACCGGATTTCACCAGCGCGACCGACCAATCCTTGACCCTGCGACGTCGTAGGACACACGTCGATTTGCGGGTTGTCACTGCCGTGATGGGCTGCTGCTCGTCTAACCCGCGAAAGCTGCCGCGAAGTCTCTGACCGGCGCGGCGGCTAAGGGTCAAAGCAGACATCCCACAAGCCGCTTCGGATAATGGTCAAGCCGATCCGAGATCGCTGACTGGACTCCGGCGGATACGATAACTACATAAGAGGATCGCTGACAGCGGCCATGTGTCAGGCGTCGGTGGCTGAGAGACATGCGTTGCGCTCCCGCCTGTGACCGCAGGGGGAGAAGCAGTGCTCCCCAAACACAGCGCTTATCGTTCGTCGCCGCGGGTTCCGTCGACAATATCGGATACCCTGACGATTGACGCTTGTTTGCTGCCAGGAGGGTCCCGTGTCAGTAGTTCCTCTTCACCCAACGTCTAATTCTGAAAACGCCACCCAATCAGAGTTCGAACGCGAGGTCGCCGCGCGTTTTGGTCTTGTTCCAAATTTTTTCCGCTCCGCGCCGGAAGCTCCTTTTGTCATTCGCGAGTTATGGACGTTTGCGAAATCGGCCTATTTGGATAATCCTATCCCAAGCCTCTTCAAGGAGCGGCTTTTTGTTTATCTCTCCCGCTTCTGTGAAGCGCGTTATTGCATAACTCGACACTGCGGATTTTTGTTAGGCCTCGGTCGCGCGTCCGGCGACCCCGACGCGCCGGCAATGACCGTTAGCCAAGTCGTTCGCTTGCTGCAGCGGCCCGTACCCACCGACGAAAAAACAAGCGCCGCTTGGGCGCGACTTGAAGCCGTCGCGGCACCGATCGATTGGCCTTCACCCGAAACCGTACACGACGAAGACCTATTTTCTTGCGCCACGTGGCTCTTTCTTCAGCCGGCGCGTGCCGTGCGAGCCAAACGCGCGCTGCGTATCGCCCTTGGCGGCGAAAAATTCGAATTGCTGGTTGCGTTTCTGACCTTCATTCGCGCGGCTCACTACTGGACCTTAATGCACCCGGAACTGGCTCTGGAAGACGATGTGGAGAAACTGCTGCGCGACCATGAAGAACTGGCTCGCATGCTGTTGGTAGATACGGAGGCCGGCCAATGTGAGATGGGCGTGCGGTTATTCGAAGAACTTGAATCACTGCGCGATCTCAACGAGCGGCAAGAACTTGAGAAGGCAAAACGAGCGCTTGAGGAAAGCGGGCGCCAAAAAGACCTCCTGATGAAGGAGGTCGACCACCGAGTTAAGAACAGCTTGCAAATTGTGTCGAGCCTTCTTTATCTGCAGGCAAAGACAGCCGGTCCCGCAGCAAGTCAGTTCAATAACGCTGCGGCGCGTGTCGCGGCCATCGCCGCCGTTCACCAACAACTTCACAAATTTGACGCCGTTGGGACCGTAATACTCGACCGGTACATCAATGATCTTTGCAAACAGATAACGGCTGCGTCGAGCAGCCCTGATCAGGTGTGGCCGCTTGTCGTTGATGCCGATCCAATCACTATCTCGACTGACGTAGCTATGCCGCTCGCACTTATCGCGAACGAACTGATCACTAACGCCATTCAACATTCTGGATCGGTTGGCAAAGGCGGTTCCGTACATGTATCGCTGAAGAACCATGCAGACAAGTTTTCAATAAGCGTTTCAGATCCGGGAAACGGCCCCGCGATCGACGCTCCGCCAACTGCCGGACTGGGTACTCGAATTGTCGAGGCGCTCGCTCATCAAATTAATGCTACGGTTACAAAAGAACGGTTAGCAGCGAGATATAAGGTCTCGGTAACGGTCCCACGCCTCGCCGTATGATGGGCGAGAGTCACGATTTCCGCATTGGGTATTTAACTGCCGCGAGCTTGCGGACTCGTCGGCGCGTCATGTCCGCCTTACCCCCGAAAGCGGACATTAGGGAACGCCGGCAGCGATGTCCGATCAGGGCGATCCGCAGGATTTTTCCTAATCAAATGGCTTATAGCATTGCCTATGGCGCAGTCTCCGCCGCCCGATAGCAGACAAACGCCTCTGGCAGTTGGCCTATTCGACAAAGTGACTCTCTGATTGGAAATTAGATGGGGTGAACTTTCGCCTGATCAGCGGTGCCGACTAAAGCCGGAATTTCCCGACGAAGAAGCTCAGGACTTGCAACCAATTACGCACGCCGAGGCTTACCGGTGCTGGGAGATCAATTGAATCGTTCGCCTTAGCAGCGAGATCTACTCCGTTGTCGGCCGAGTTCCGGTATTCTATCACGTAGCGCAAAAGAATCGCTCGATGGTGCTTGACAAAGGAGAGCGGTTCATTAGTCGAGACGTGTCTCTTCTCCCAACGCGCGTGATGCGGAGTCGAGGAGATCAAAACGGACGCCTTGAAAGTTCGTTTTTGCCGGCGATCCGCGTAGGCATTATACGGCGGTCGCTCTTAGCGCAGAAGTGCGCTGGAGCGGCCTTTTTTATTGGGGTGACGCTCCGGCGTTTAAGACGGAGGTCACCATGTCCAAACCTAACGATCAGAGCACCTCAGAGAAGATGGTCGATCAATCGGGATCGACTGTGATCGAGCGTGTCAAATACGACCCGCTTGCCATCAAACCGCCGGCTCCCACGTTTTTTCCAGAAAACGCCACAAACGATGCTTTGGGCGCCCAAAGTAAAACAATGCGGAACGATGCAACCATCAGGCGCTGCAAAATGCGGGACTAGTCTGGCTACGCCATCAGAGCGAGGAGGCAAAACGCTGGCAGGATTGGACTGAAATATTATGCCCAGCGCTTATTAAAGTGCAGGAAGAGGCGATGCAATTCGCCTCCACGGATAAGCCGCGAGGGCGGCGATACGCGAAAGCCGTGTCTGAACTATTGGAGACCTACAAACTCGATCAAATCGACTGCGCAACGCGATCGAACGCTATCAAAATCCTGCAGAACTTGGACGCGGTCACAGCGTGGCGCAACAAACAAAAGAACCCAGAGGCGCTTAATCATCCGTCAACTGTATGGCGTAAGTTTGTAAAAGAGCGACAGTCGTCACCGAAGCCAAGCAGGAGGCGACGTGCGACTCTTGAAGACAAGCCGCTCGATGAGAAGCGCGACCTCAAAAATGGCCCGGCCGACCCTGGGGACTCCAAAGAAAATGACGATCTGCTCGGCCTGCCGCTCACCCTTTTCAGGCTTTGGTAGCGGCACATTTCGAACAAATGCATCGGTGATGCTTTCGCGGGCATGCCTGAATTTCCATAATCAATGCCATAAGCAATGTAGCAGGTGACTATGGGCAAATCCAAACATGAACCGATATGACCTGATTTGTGGCACCTAAATTATTGATATAGCGGTACTAAAACCACGATAGCGAATTGAATTGCGCCGACTTGGCCCGATATGGAATTTTTGGTGATCTTTCTCTTAATCAGTTGCTCTAAGCGTGATGCTCCTATTCCTAAGCTCAAAGCCGTTTCCGATTCCCACGCACTCATGAGGAAATGTGCCTTTCTTAATCAGTCTCGGAGCCGTCCTAATCGGTCTCCGCTAGGTCGAACCGTGTCTCTGACATCCAAATTCGGATATCGAAAACTCGCGGTCAGAGACACGCAGCCGAACGTGCGCAATATTGGCCGTCTAGCCTCAGAACTCCGGGACAGAGACCGATCGAGCGTCGCCTATGTGTTTGACTTTGCGGCAGTCCCGCGGCGCTGCGGACGTACCCCCTTGAGACCGCACTGGCTGGCTGCCCTGGCAGGATTCGAACTGCCGAATGTCGAATTTGAAATCCGCCTTTGAATTGTCGGCAGAATTACCCGCAATTTCCGAACGGACCGTGACCAGAGACTTTTCGCGCCTCAGCTGACAGAAACGTCACATGCACCTCGCAGCTGAACTGGCTACCAGGGCACCAGATTTCGAACCGGTCTCCGGCTAATGTAGGGCAACTCCGCGTCACCGTCGGCGTCGTCGGTCGCCGCGTCCGCGGCGAGTCACCGCGGCCATCGATAAGGCGAAAAAACGTTGCCGCTAAGAGGCAAGACGCGCATACTGGCCAATGGGGCGCATACCGCCAAGGGTAAGACCCATGTTGCGATCGATGCAGCTTCGGTTCGTGGCGATTGTATTGTTTGCAGTGGCCGCGGCCTTACTGACCGGTGTTTCCGCGCGAGCATTCAGTCTGGGAAATGGTGGAACCACCGAGGGCGGCAATGCCGCATTTGGTGATCCGGACGAACAGGTCAGCAAAATGTTTGGTTTCGACCGGGGTGGGGAACCATCCAAGTTAGGCAGCCCGGCGCAGTTTGATCCCCAGACGGCCAAATCAAGTCCATACAAGAACTTTCACGTCGACAGTATTACTTCGCCTCCCGACCCTCGTTCCCGCCCCTAGCAACTGAACCTGTTCTGATTATTCAGACGGGCGATAATCATCCCCGTTGAGCGGCCGACTAAATTCGCGCGGGCAAAGCAGAGGTCCGAAGGGCAAGCGACTGCCCGCCCCGCGCCCAAAACTATCGATGCCGCAGACGGCGCCCCCCAACTGAGGCGGCCTAGGCCAATAGGACTGCGGTTATGTCTTGGCCCGTTTCCGCGTCGATGACACTAAATGCTAGTCCGCGCGACTGCCATTCTTTGAGATCAGCCAAGGTCACATAGCGTGCCGCATCCGTGTCATAGAGACGGCTACGCGCATAGCGTTTGACCACCTTCGGCATGGTCGAAGTCTATTCCAGTCACTGCTAATTTCAACCGAGCCACCCACTTCACTTTTCACTTTTTTACGAGAAAATTACGTGCATGACGCGGCCGGTTTCCATTTCACATTTCAAAATCTGACACGCCGCGCTGTAGGCACCCGAAGCGTCGGGCACTGTCGGTGGTCACACGACATGCTAGCCGGACATTTTGCGGTCAGTATCCGTGGCGGGTAAGCGTCCGCTAAGCGACCGGCCGCGACTCGCCGAGTAAATCACCCACAGCGATGCCGCGACTACGACGAGCGATGCAATCTGAAGCAAGCCCATAGTTTCCTCTCCTATGCGCGGCCGAATTTTAGGATTCGGCTCGCGTCGCTAAAACTAACACGGGATTACATAATAACGAATCGATGCTTTCGGCAGGGGGCCATGGGCTGATCACCCCCGACAGAAGGAGAAGACAAACATTCTGCGCCGGCTATGATAGCGAGGAGGCAGTTCAGGCACGATCATTGATGATCGAAACGAAGCGCTCTAATCGCGACGGGCTTATCATTTCCGCCCTTTGCCATGTCGGCATCATAGGCGCAGTTCTCATCTTGGCTTGGGCGGCCTCGCAAAAATCCACGCCGCAAGAGACCGTGCCTCCAGATACCATGCAGGTCGAGTTCGTTGCCCCGAAGGACATCCCGCACTATTCCGGTACGCCGTCCACTTTGCGGACCTCAGGCACCCAACAAATGGCAGAATCGCAGGCCTTGACCGCGAAGAGCGAGCAGCCGCCAACGGTTCCATCGCCGCCACAACCAAAAGACCAATCTCAATCGCAACACAACGCGCCGTCGAAACCGCGGGAGTCGCAGACCGCCCCGCCGCAGACGAAGGCGCCACCGCTCCCGCAGGTCAGCGCGGCGAAAGTAGCGATGGCGCAGCCGGAGCCCGATCCGCCGGCGCCTTCCGCCGAGGAGACACCAGATGCACCCGACACGGCTGCAAAGGCGGCGTTCCTCGCGCTCGCCGGTGGACGGTTCGGCGGCGGCTTTGCCGCGCCGCCGATCAATTCACCGCTCGTCGGCTACGACTTTACCGAGCCGTTCCGCGAGCTCCTCTCTACGTGCGGTGCGCTACCGTCTGGCATCAGCCCGACCGAAAAGATCAGCATCACGGTACGGGTTTTCCTCAATCACGACGGCACGGTCGCGGAGGCGCCGGAGCTTCTCGATGCCAATCCTTCAACGGAACAACAGACGCTGATGCAAAACTTCGTCAGCGGACTGCAGAAATGCCAGCCCTACACCATGCTGCCGCAGGAGCAATACAGCCAGTGGAAGACGCTCGATCTCGTCGTACATCCGCACAATTACCTCGCCCAATAAAGGCGCATGCCGATAAAAGCGCGTGCCGCGGCACGTTTTATCGCCACCGACGTCGGTTAGATGGAACCCTCTCAAGGCGCCGGTGTAGATGGTGCTGTAATCAGACTCGGGTTGGCTATCGCTAAAGGCGCAAAACGTGTTGCCGGTCACACCGAGATTGAACCAACGCTGTCATATGATCTACCTAGGAGAGCCAGTTCGATTTTGAGGAGGGCCACATGCTCGCTGAAATCTTCATGTTCAAGCTCGAGACGTTACGGCGCCCTGAGACAACCACCACACCGAGCAGCAGTGCATTTGTGCCCTTCGATCGAACAAGTCTTGGCTCCTTCAAAGGGACCAAGCCGCGGCGGTAGTTTCTTATTACGGTGGTTTTTGGCTGGGTAGTTTTTGGAGGATGAAATGACCGAGCAAACGATAGCACGATCAGCACCGACGTTCTGGCAAAAGACCATCGGATCGAATTGGTGGCCCGTCGTGGCTTTTTCGGTCGTCGGCCTTCTGCTGATGCTGGATGTGATGCTGCGATTCCCCGAGTGGGGGGCGATCATCGTCCAGGTCAACCAGTTCTAGGCGCCGCCACATTCTCGTCCGTCGGTCTTTCCGGATGTCTCTAAATTCCTTCTGGATCTCGTCTCGCTTTGACGCCCAAAACAGCTAACCAAGTTTTTACCATCATAGGTGAGGATAGATTCAAGGGCGACGGCACGAAATCGGATCGAATGCCGTGCTCGGCTCGCACCCCTCTCCCGCAGTGAAAAATTGCCCGACCGACTAAAGCCATCGAAGCAGGGCAGCAAGACCAGTCCGACCAATTCGCATTGTTAGTTCTTTCGGCGGGCAGATCGCTCTCGTCTGGGAGCGACACAGCTCGAGTTCCGCAACGGGTCATCAGCGGACATTGCATCCATGAAATTAAATGTCTGCCCTGCACCCGACAGCGGCCATGCGAACCGGTCTCTGCATGTTCGAACCCAGTCTCCTCTCAAAAAATTCGGATATCGAAAAATCGTGATCGGAGACTAGCGGTGGAAATTCGCGAACGGGGGCGCCGAAACGGTGGGAGATTCTGCCCAGAGACGCCTTGACCACCAGCTAATGCCCGGAAGTGTGGGAGGTTTTTTCAGGAACTGGAAATGGCTGGGGGAGACCGCACTGGTTGGCTGGGGCGCCTTCAATCATAGCGGAATAAAAAACTCTAGCAGCAACAATTATTTATAGGAATGTGGATCAGGCACATACCGTCAAAGATACCGTCATTCTTCCTGGATGCCAGCGGATAAAAGTATCCAATCCCGGACGTGCACGAACAACGAAAGCAGTCATTGCTCGCGCGACCGCCGCAGTGCAGATCAATCTCCCCCACGCCGCTCCCAAACACAGCTCATGAAACTGATAAGGAAAGTCTGATTTGTTAGTCAGTTAGCGGCGGACGCTTGCTCGTCGCGGCATTCGCCTACTTTTTGAACCTCTGACCAAACGGTTATGAGCGCGCTACCTTACCCGAAAAAGTCTTTGATTATTGCTGTTTTCGTGCCGGTTCGATGACGTTCGTTCGCGTTTGGTTGCGGCGTATCATTGGTTATTCATTGGTCGAACGCGAAGCGCAGGCCGTTAGGAAGTCTGCGGCTTGATTTCGCAGAGCAGCCGATAATCCAGGGCGGTCAGAAATGGACCTCGACTTCATGCTGGCACCGATGGATATGCGGTATCTGATAACAGCTGCAAATTCTCATCGGCGTTCTCCACTTGAGCAAACCGGAGCTCGACTTTGAGGCCTGGCGCATTGTCGACCAATCTAACGCTGCCCCCGTGCAGGCGGGCGACGGCGGCAACAAGGCTGAGTCCGAGTCCATTGCCGGGCGTGCATCGACTGTGCTCGAGCCGATAGAAGCGCCTGAAGACAAATTGACGTTCGCCCGCGGGAATCCCCGGGCCGTCGTCGGACACCGCGATCATGGCACCGTCTTCAACCCGCGTGACCTCAACGCTCACTTGCCCCCCTCCTCGCCCGTGTTTGATTGCATTGTCGGCCAAATTAGCGACGGCGTCGAACAGGAGATCGCGATCCCCAATGACAAGAATTTTTCGCTCTCCCGTCACCTCGAGGCGTACATCTTTGGTCTCGGCCGCGGCGTCGAATAATTCGACGACAGCCTCAGCGACCTCCACCAAATCCACGGTGCGGAACGCGGCCGTTCGATTTGACGTCTCAATCTGAGAAATGCGCGTCAGCGAGGAAAACATGCGCAGGACATCATCAAGGTCTGCCATGGTCTCGGCGATCAGCACTTGGTCCGAGTCCCGGTTGCGTTCCCCGATGCAGGCCTTCTCAAGCCGCCCGCGCATGCGGGTAAGCGGCGTACGCAGATCGTGTGCAACATTGTCGGTGACCTGTTTGACTTCCGCCATCAGAGCTTCGATGCGATCGAGCATCGAATTGAGATTCTCGGAGAGCTGATCCCATTCGTCGTGCGTCCCGCGCAAGGGTACCCGCTCGCCGGGCCCGCTTTGCATGATGGCGCGGCTGGTGGCGTTGATCGCTTCGATCCGTCCGACGGTGCGCCGCGTTACGGCCACACTGGCAAACGCCGCGAGAACGAACAGGAACGTAATCACCGACAGCAAGGCTACGTGAATCCGGGCGGCAAACTGCTTGAGTTCGCTAACATTCTTTCCAACCAGCAAATGAAATCCGTCAGGTAAGGTCTCAACGGTCGCCCGCAATTGCAGACGATCTGCCACGTCCGGCTTTCCCTCTTTCAACTCGAAGTTGGCCCACCCCGTGCGGCTCTTTAAAGCTGGCGGCCAGGAGTTGAGGTTTCCGGAAACCGGAACGAACCCGGAGTCGGCGAGCAAATAGACGTTGTCTCCGAACCGTTTATCGGCAGCGAGCTTGTTGATCGTCGCAACTAGGCCACTACGCCCGCCATTCTGATAAGCGGCCATTAAGAGTGCACATTCCGCCTCGATGGCGCGATCCGAGCGACTGAGAACGTAGGACGTGGTCGCCGAATAGACGTAGCTGAAGAGCGCTATGACTACTGCACCGAAGATCAGGATGCAGAACAGCGCCAGCTTAAACGTGGAGGACCGTAAGGTCTTAGCAAGGAGCACGGAGACAGAATCCCACGCCGCGTACGGTATGAATGAGCGGATAGGTCTGCCGATTGTCGACCTTGCGGCGAACTCGGCCGACGTAGACGTCGATGATGTTGGTGGTCGGGTCAAAATGTAAATCCCAGACGTGCTGTAGCAGCATCGCGCGGGGAACGACCTGGCCTTCGTTGCGCACGAGATATTCAAGAACCTGAAACTCGCGCGGCAGAAGCTCGATTTCCCTGCCGCTGCGGCTCACCGTCCGCGACACAAGGTCGAGCTCAAGATCACCAACGCGTAACACAGTCTCCTTGACGACGGTCGCGCTGCGCCGCGCCAGAGCCTCGACGCGCGCCAGGAGCTCGACAAAGGCGAATGGCTTGACCAGGTAATCATCGCCGCCGGCGCGGAGTCCGCGCACACGATCGTCAACCTCGCCGAGGGCGCTGATGATCAAAGCCGGCGTTACGATGCCGGCCTCCCGTGATTGCCGGATTATGGCGATGCCGTCGATACCCGGAAGCATCCGATCGATCGTCATCACGGCGTAACTCGCGGAAAGAGCAAGGCGGAGTCCGTCATTGCCGTTGTCTGAAGCATCGACATGATAGCCCCGAGTTTCAAGGAACTCGACCAGTTGCCGAGCCGTCTCGCGATCGTCCTCAATGACAAGAATCCGGCGCCGCGCGCTTGTCATTATCTCGAACTCCCAATCGCTGTTAGGACCAACGAACGTAACACAAACCGTCGCGACGAAAACTGACTTATCTGTCAGAAACTGGCTCATTAGTAATTTGAGCATCGCCGCTTTTCTGCGTATGCGATCCTCAAGACGAAGGGTCATCGCGCAAGCCAACGGTGGCTGCATGACGTTCATTCGCACCCGACAAGATCCGCAAACGAAGGAGTAGGTGCCATGACTCGTACGATAGCGCTCATCATAGCCGCGGTCGCCGCGATCAGTGTTGGTTCCGCATTCAGCGCATCCGCCATGGCCCGGGGGTTTGCCAAGCCAGCTTTGGAAAAGCCGGCTTCGGTCATGCGGCGTTCGGTCACCCCATGGGTGCGGAACATTTCCGCAGCGCTCGGCCGCTCCGCGGCGAGCGATTTGCATTCCGGCACCGGTTCTTCCGAGATCGGTTTGTTGTTGGCGCGCCACTCACGTACGAGCACGATTGTTACGCTCGCGTCTGGACGCGCTGGGGCTGGCGCCTGATGTTGGTCTGCTACTGAAACGCACGAAAATTTGATGTTCCGGCAATCCAATTTGGCAAGCAGGAGTGCAACTCGTGACCCTAGCCTATCTCAACCGCGTGGCGGTCGCGGTTCCCAAGCATGATATTCACGGGGCGTTTGTCGGCTTTGCCGAGCGCTCTATCCGCGACCGCCGCTCGCGTCTGTTGTTCAACCGCATGGTAGCGCGAGCGGATATCCAGCAGCGATGGTCTTGCCTCGCGCCCGCGAAACCGGGTTGCAATGAGTCGGTCGATGCTGACGGTTTCTATACTCCGGGCCGGTTTCCATCGACCGGCCGGCGGATGAGCAAGTATGAGAACGAGGCTCCAGACCTTGGTGCAAGAGCGGTCGATGACCTCTGTCTCGGCGCGGCATCGCGCGAGATCACCCATCTTATTGTGACATCCTGTACGGGCTTTTGCGCGCCGGGCATCGACCTTGAACTGGTGCAGCGCTGCAATCTCAATCCGTCAGTGGAACGCACACTCATCGGCTTCATGGGCTGCAATGCAGCCATTAACGGGCTGAAGTTGGCACGTCACATCGTACGCTCGGTTCCGACGGCGAAGGTGCTGGTGGTCTGCATCGAACTCTGCACCCTCCACCTTCAGGAAACTGAGGACATTGAACAGCTCCTGACGTTCTTGCTGTTCGGCGATGGTTGCGCCGCCGCCCTGATCAGCGCTGATCCATACGGCTTTGCCCTTGACGGATTTCACGCGGAATTGGTGCAGGACGCCGCGGAGCAGATCACCTGGGCGATCGGCGATTTTGGCTTCGACATGGTTCTTTCCGGACGGGTGCCGACGTCCATTACCCAAGCTCTGCGTAACGGCGCGGATCGCATCCTTTCGGGCGCAAGTCCCGGTGCCATTGATCTTTGGGCGGTGCACCCCGGCGGCCGAACGGTACTCGATGCCGTTGAAGGTGCATTCGATCTCCGCCGATCTGCGCTTGCGGCCTCGCGGGCGATTCTGCGGGATTACGGCAACATGTCGTCGCCTACCGTTCTGTTCGTACTTGAGGCTCTGATGCGTGACGACGTGCCGGCGGGCGCGCGCGGCTGCGCCATGGCGTTCGGTCCCGGCCTCACGGCCGAAACCATGTTGTTCAGTGCGGCAGCGTGAGGCGATGATGCACATCGATTTTTCCCACCGCAACGACCTCTCGGAGTTCATGGACGCCGACGATACGGACTTCGAGACCTTTCGTGACTGCCTTGCCGATCTCGCGAAGGTGAACGTCATCACGCTTGCCTACCGGCCGACGTTGCGATTCTTCGGTGAGCTTGCAAGATCCGGCCGTCTACCGAGGGATAGATCCGTCGTCGTCGTCGATGTCGGCAGCGGATACGGTGACATGTTGCGCAAGATTGATCGTTGGGCGCTACGGCGCGGAATTAAAATGGAGCTCATCGGTGTTGACGAAAATCCCTGGTCAGCCACCGCGGCGGAAGACCTCACGGCGCCTGAACGGCCCATCCGCTATGTCACCGACAATATATTCAGCTATCGCCCGCCGAACCCCGTTGACATCGTCATCAGCTCGCTCTTGGCCCACCACCTAAAAGACGCCGCGCTCATTCGTTTTATTTCGTGGATGGAGGCAAACGCCGCCATCGGCTGGTTTGTAAACGATGCACACCGTAAGGCTCTTCCATATCATGTCTTTCGCGTTGTGGCGCGCTTGTTGCGCTTTCACGAATTCGTGCAGCATGACGGGCCAATCTCGATCGCGCGGGCTTTCGATCCTGACGACTGGCAACGTCTTCTAAGCATCGCCGGCGTTCCGCGCAGCTCGGCCAAGATTCGCCGCGTGTTCCCGTATCGGCTTTGCGTCTCGCGGTTGAAGAGCTGATGGCGATGTCGGCGCAGGCCTTGGTGATCGGCGGCGGTATTGCCGGCGGCGCTGTGGCCGCGCACCTCGCGCGGGCCGGGCGGTCCGTGGTCTTGATCGAGCGGAAAGCCGGACCGCATCACAAAGTCTGCGGCGAGTTCGTGAGCGGCGAGGCGGCGGATTATCTTCGTGATCTGAATATCGATCTGGAGAGCCTTCCCGCCGTTCGCCTCTCAGCGCTTAGATTGTACGCACGTCGTGAGATGGTGACGGCTCGCCTGCCATTTCCCGCCTTCAGCGTTTCGCGCCGAGCCTTGGACGAGGCCGTTCTTTGCGCAGCTGCGGCATACGGCGCCGATGTGCGCCGCGGGCACAGCGTTCGATCGTTGCGACCATGTGATCGCGGATGGACCGCCGGACTTGACGACGGAAGTAAAGTGACCGCAGAGGACGCATTCCTGGCGACCGGAAAACATGACCTGAGGGGCTGGAAGCGACCGCCGGGCCGGCAGAATGACCTGGTCGGGTTCAAACTGCATTGGCGTCTGACGGCCGCTCAAGCAATAGCGCTCGGCACCTCTGTTGAATTATTCCTATTCCCAGGCGGCTACGCGGGCCTCGAGCTTGTCGAGAACGGCGCCGCCAATCTGTGTCTTGTCGTTCGCCAGCCCCAATTGGCGCGCCTCGATAACAGATGGGACTTACTGCTTGCCGGGCTCCGATCGGATTTCCTTGTCCTGCACCAGCGTCTTGCGAACTCAGAACCATGTTGGGACCGTCCGCTTGCGATTGCGTCGATTCCGTATGGCCATGTGCAAGGTGGTGGGAGTGGACCGTGGCGCCTCGGCGACCAGGCCGCCGTTATCCCCTCGTTCTCCGGCGACGGCATATCGATCGCTCTCCACTCAGCGCGCTTGGCCGCCAAATGTTATCTTGCGGGGCAAA
>Ga0210388_10002052_pt1 | contig 15675 bp, 10 predicted proteins | sample IncBWC19OmetaG_FD_155485 | JGI IMG/M metagenome (GOLD analysis project Ga0210388, IMG submission 155485) | Forest soil microbial communities from Barre Woods Harvard Forest LTER site, Petersham, Massachusetts, United States - Inc-BW-C-19-O ...
CCGGCCTCTTCTACGGCCTCATCTTGATTCTTGAGTCAGGCCTTTTCGGCTCTTTCACCGCGCTCAATTTCTTCCACTGGTTTTTGTTCTGGGAGCTTAGCCTTATCCCCGCGTTCTTCCTCATCAAATTGTGGGGTGGTCCGCGCCGCGGCCCCGCAGCCACGCAATTCTTCGTCTACACAATGGCTGGCTCGGTCGCGCTGCTGCTCTCTTTCCTGGCGCTGTTTCTTTCTACCGCGACGAGTTCCTCGCCGGGCACGATGGACTTTGGCGATCTCACTGCGATGGCCGCATCCGGCGCGCTTTCGCAAATGGTCACCGCGCATTTGGGCGCGGTAATGCCGTGGCTCGCCATCGGCGTTCTCGCCGGCTTCGCGGTCAAAGTGCCAATGGTGCCTTTCCACACATGGCTGCCGGCCGCGTATGCTGAGGCGCCTTCGCCCGTCACCATGCTGCTCACCGGCGCAATGTCGAAGATGGGCGTCTACGGCCTGCTGCGCATTGCGCTCCCCATCTTCGGCGTGCAGATCGCCGCGATGCGTACTCCTCTTTTGGTTCTCGCGGTTGCAACCGTCGTCATGGGTGCGTGGGCCGCTGCCGCCCAAAAAGACTTGAAGCGCGTCTTCGCCTACTCCTCGGTCAATCACCTCGGCTATTGTCTGCTCGCTATTTTCGCGTTGGCCGTTCCGGTTTCCAGTGCGGCGCAGCAGGCCAGCCAGGCGGCCGCGCTCAATGGCGTCATCCTGCAGATGTTCAATCACGGCATTACTGCCGCGGCCATCTTCTGGTTTATCGCCATGATCCAGTTCCGCACCGGCGGTCTGCGCGGCATTGACGATTTCGGCGGTCTGCGCAAGCCCGCGCCAGTCTTCGCCGGACTCATGGGAATCGTGCTCTTTTCGTCGCTCGGCCTGCCCGGTCTCAACAGCTTTGTCAGTGAGTTTCTGATCTTCCGCGGCGCTTTTCCGCTCGCCTGGGTTGCGGCCACGGTGTCTGTCCTCGGCTTGCTCGTCACGGCAATCGTGATTCTCACCGTTATTCAAAAAGTTTTTACTGGCCCCGTTCCCGAGCGCTGGACCAACTTTCCTGATCTGCATCACAGCGAGCGCATAGCCCTCGCGCCCGTCATCGGCCTCATGTTTCTCGTTGGCCTCGCGCCGCGGCTGATTCTCGACACCATTAACCCCACGGTCGTGAATCTGCTGTCGCATTGGAGATTTTAGAGAATGGCCTGGGTGATCTACATTTCGTTTGCCGGCGCGCTCATCTCGGCGCTGCTGCCCAAAGCCAAGCCCGAAATGTCGCGCTTGTGGGCGCTCGCAATCGCCGCAGTCGGCCTCGCCATCGGCATTGCGGGTTTTGCCGCAGGCGTGGGCCAAGGCCGCCAGGTCTTCGTCGATGCGCTCTGGGTGCCCTCCATGGGCATTCACTTTCTGCTCGCCGCCGACGGCATCAGCCGCGTGCTCGTTTTGCTCACCGGCATCGCCGCCGTCGCCGGCGTTCTCTTCAGTTGGAACATCGATCTCCGCACTAACCAGTTCTTCGCGTTTTATCTCGCGTTAATCGGCGGCGTCTACGGTGTGTTCTTAAGCGGCGATCTTTTCCTTCTTTTTGTTTTTTACGAGATCGCCATTGTCCCAAAATATTTTCTGATTTCCATCTGGGTATCCACGCGCCGCGAATACGGCGCAATGAAGCTTGCCCTCTACTCCTTCGTCGGCTCGGCCATGGTTCTCATCGGCCTGCTTGCCGCCTACACAATGGCGGGCAGCCACTCCACCACTTTCGCCGATCTTGCGCACGCTGGCCTTCCTGTCAGCTTTCAGATGTGGTGTTTCCCGCTGGTCTTCGTCGGCTTCGCGATTCTCGCCGGCATGTGGCCGTTCCCCACCTGGGCGCCTACCGGCCACGTTGCGGCGCCAACCGCCGCCTCCATGCTGCTCGCCGGCGTTGTAATGAAGCTCGGCGCATACGGCTGCTTGCGCGTCGGCATCGGCCTCTTTCCTCACGGCCTTGATCCCTGGGGATTTTCGTTCATCGGCATCGGCTCATGGCGCGACGTCTTTGCGTGGCTCGCCGTCATCGGCATCGTCTACGGCGCGCTCGTCGCCCTCGCGCAGACCGACTTCAAATTCGTTATCGGCTACTCGAGTGTCAGCCACATGGGATTCGTTCTCCTCGGCCTGATGACGCTGAACCAGATCGGCCTCGACGGCGCGGTTCTGCAAATGTTTTCGCACGGGGTCATCGCCGGCTTGCTCTTCGCCATCGTCGGCCGCATCGTCTACGATCGCACGCACACACGCCAATTTGCTGAGCTTGAGCCCATGCACCTTTCGCGACGGCTGCCATTCGCGGCGTGGGCGTTCGTTTTTGCCGGCATTGCCTCTATGGGCCTGCCCGGCTTCTCCGGATTTGTCGCCGAGCTTCAAGTCCTCGTCGGCGCGTGGCAAGCCAATCCCTGGTGGACAATTGTTTCCGGCATCGGCATCATCGTCGGCGTTGCCTACATCTGGCGCGCACTGCAAAAAGCGTTCTTCTCGGACGTGCTGCCTACCGCTCACGAACTTGAATCCGAGCGCGCACACAAATTCGCCCCGATCACATGGCCCGAGTACGCAGGCGTAGCGCTGCTTGGCGTCTCCACGCTCATCGTCGGCCTCTATCCGCGCATTCTCCTCGATCAAATTGAGCCGGCCGTGAAGGCGCTGCTCGCGGGAGGCGCGCAATGAGCTACGCCGCCCTCAGCTATGCCGCGCTTTTTCGCGCCACCCTGCCGGAAACTGTGCTCGAAATCGCAGCGCTGCTCGTGATCGTCGTAGATCTTGGATTCCTGCGCAAGGCTACTCTGCCAATTCGCACCGCCTTCGCCGCCGTAATCGGAGTCGCCGGCTGCCTCAGCGCCGTCTGGGCCGTCTATGTCGCGGGATGGGCTGGATTCAGCGTAGGCAACGATCTTCTGCTGTCGGCAGGCGGCTCAGTGGGAGTCGCCGAAGTTTCGATCCTGGTGCTTACCGCGATTACGTTGTTGCTGCTTGTCGATTCAGGTTCCCCGGGGTCCGCCTTCACGCGCAATCCCGGCGAGTACGTTTCCATCGTCTTAATGGCTGCAGCAGGCGGCCTGATCATCTCCGCCGCGCAGGATCTGCTGGTGATCTTCGTCGGCCTCGAGCTGTTGTCGCTCGGCCTCTACATTCTCACCGCATTTAACAAGCAATCCGGCAAAAGCGCTGAGGCCGCCATCAAGTACTATCTCTTCGGCGGAATGTCGGCGGCGTTTCTGCTCTTCGGTTTCAGCTATCTCTACGGGCTTTCGGGGTCAACTTATCTGCCAAAAGTTATTCTTGGCACCTATATGGCGGCGGCCAACGGCGCGGCATCGCTGCTTTATATCGCTCTGGTCATGATCGCCGCGGGACTCGGCTTCAAGATCGCCGCTGTCCCGTTCCATCTGTGGGCGCCCGACACTTACGAAGGCGCGCCCGCTCCAGCCGCCGCATTTATCGCGTCCGTCTCCAAGGTTGCAAGCTTCGCGCTTCTCGTCTCCATTAGCACAGTCACACTCCACTTCATTGGAGACCTGAATTTCGCGCATTCCTATGTCACGGTCAAGGTTTCAAACGGCCCCGCTCATATCACTCCAGGTTTCAGTACCGCTTGGCCGCTGACCCTCGTGGTTCTCTCCGTGCTCTCGATGATCCTCGGCAACCTGGCTGCGCTCGCGCAGACGAGCGTACGCCGCCTGCTTGCCTACTCCGCCATCGCGCACGCCGGCTATATCCTGCTTGGCCTCGCGTTCTTCTCCTGGACGAATGCCAGCGCCCAGGCCATCCTCTACTACATCGTCACCTATGGCCTCACCACTATCGGAGCGTTCGGCGTCGTCGGCGTCGTCGAGCGCGCCACCGGATCCGACAAGCTCGACTCTTTCCTCGGTCTGCACAAGCGCAATCCTATCCTCGCCGCAGTGCTGCTCGTGCTCTTTCTCTCGCTTGCCGGAATTCCGCCACTGGTCGGCTTCTGGGCCAAGTTCAATCTCTTCGCCTCAGTGCTCAACCCGGGCTGGCATGGCTTTCTTAAAGGGCCCTCATCTTCGCTGCCAGCCGAGCAAGTCACTCTCGTCGCCCTCGCCATCGCATTCAGCGCAGTCTCGCTCTATTACTATCTGCAGGTTCTCAAACGCGCCTACGTAATGCCGGCCAGCGACGATTCGCCGATCCGTGTTCATCCAGTCAGCCTCGCTGTCCTGATCGCGATCGCCGCCGCCGTTCTCGTCCTCGGCTGCTTCCCGGCGCTGCTTCAGAACTGGATCGCCGGCTTCTATCCAGCAATGTAGCGCAAGCCGTCCAAACACAAAAAGCCGCCCGAAGCTTCTCGCTCCGGACGGCTTTTGCTGACTCGCTACTTTTCTAGTACTTCACAATCGCCGCAAACGAATCCGGCTTCAAACTCGCGCCGCCCACCAGCGCGCCGTCAATTTCTTCCAGACTGATCAGTGCAGTTGCGTTGTCCGGCTTCACGCTGCCACCGTAAAGAATCCGCATCGCCGCGGCCACGTCCGCGCCCAGCAACTTCGCCACTTCGCCGCGAATAATGCGGTGCGCATCGGCGGCCATCTCCGGTGTCGCCGTCTTGCCTGTTCCAATCGCCCACACCGGTTCGTACGCAATCACGATCGGCTTTGCAGCCTCGGGCGTAATACCCACAAACGCGCCCGTCACCTGCGTCTTCAGCACGCTTGCCGTTTTGCCAGCCTCGCGCTCCTCCAGCACCTCGCCGATGCAGACGATGGGGATGATGCCGTGCTTGAGCGCAGTGTGCAGCTTCTTGTTCACAATCTCGTCGGTCTCGGCGAAATACTGCCGACGCTCGGAGTGGCCGATGAGCGTATGCGTACCACCTACCGCCATAAGTTGCAGCACAGATGTCTCGCCCGTGTATGCGCCTTCTTCGGCGAAGTGAATATTCTGCGCGCCGACGGCCACATTCGATCCTTTGCAGGCTGGAATCACGGTCGGCAAGAGCACCGGAGAAGGGAACAGCGCGATCTCATCGCGGGTGTGCCCGGCAACGAGCGGCAAAAAAACTTCGACAAATGCTTTCGCCTCACTCGGCGTCTTGTACATCTTCCAATTAGCGGCGATCAGTGCTTTACGAGCCATTTTCTGGTTTCCTCAACTCAATTCTAAGGGATTGAATTCCGCGCTCGGATGATGGCGCACATCAAGCAACACTCGACGGATTTTTGTGGCTGCGTTGCCGAATCACTGAAGGCTGGCTCTAGGAGGCTGATCCCAGCACCGCTGTCAAATCGTCAGGCACCGAGCCTTTCAGGAAAGCAGCTCGATGATCGGGATCGCCAAGATCCATCGAGAAGTGTCGCCAGACGCCATCCTGAAGCACGCCCATCTTCCAGCGTCCCGAAATCGAATCGGAAAACTGCCAGACGATATGGTAGCCATCCTCATTCGTAAATCCCTCGCCGTCGGCTTGAATGATCGCATCCCCGCGCTCCCAAAGTGCCGAGCGAACCCCGTGGAGCGCATTGCTGCCCTCGTCTGTTTCCGAGCCTTGCAAATGCTGAATCGCATAGACCGTCTTCACCGAGGCCAAATAATTCTCAAGCCATTGAACGCCGCTTTTCGGCCTGCAATCCTGAATGTCCTCGATGAAGTCCGCAATCTCATCCTGACCGGCCGAACCATCCATGACAGGATTGCGCTGAATCAGGGCAACTTCGACCTCGTCAATTCCCGAGAGCAGAAGAGTGTCCCATCCCTCTTCGTTTCCTTCTTCAATTGTCAGTCGATATTCAGGGTGCTCAGCGCGAATTAATTGCGCGAGTTCTTCGAAGGAAGGGATCTCCTCGTCTTTCGATAGAACTCGTGTGTAATATCCCACAATGTTTCCTTGTCCGCGGGGCGGCTCATTTCACGGAATGAAATCCGCACTCTGCTTGTCCCGCCAGACGCAATCCCAGTCTGAAATGCTAGCCGTTCGTCCGCCATAGGCACGGCCACCGAGCCGCAGGTGCTACTTATCCGTCAGCGCTTCCACACCCGGCAGCTTCTTGCCTTCGAGAAATTCCAGGCTCGCGCCGCCGCCTGTCGAGATGTGCGTGATCTGGTCCGCCACGCCGGCCTGATTAATCGCGCTCACCGAATCGCCGCCGCCGATGATCGACGTCGCCGTCCGATTCGCCGCAACCGCCCGCGCAATCGCATTCGTTCCCACGGCAAAGCGCGGAAATTCAAACACGCCGGCCGGTCCGTTCCAAACGATCGTCTTCGCCGTTAAAATCACATCTTCAATCGCCCTGATCGTCTGCGGCCCGATGTCCAGGCCCTGCCAATCGTCGGGAAAGTCGACGGAGCAGTCCCATACCTGCGTCTTCGCGTCCGCCGCAAAGTTGTCGGCCAGAATGTTGTCAGCCGGCAGCAGCAGCTTGACGCCTTTGGCCTTCGCCTTGGCAATCGCATCTTTCGCCATTTCGATCTTGTCTTCTTCGACGAGAGATTTGCCGGTCTTGACGCCCAGCGCGCGCTGAAATGTGTAGGCCATGCCTCCGACGATCACCAGCGTGTCTACTTTGTCGAGCAGGTTGTGAATCACGTCGATCTTGCCGGAAATCTTGGACCCGCCGATGATGGCCACAAAAGGCTTCTCCGGATTCTCGAGTGCCTTGCCGAGATACGTGATCTCTTTCTCCATCAGCAGGCCGGCGACAGCCGGTTTCAAATAGTGTGTAATGCCCTCGGTAGAAGCGTGGGCACGGTGCGCCGAGCCGAATGCGTCGTTTACGTAGACCTCTGCCAGCGATGCCAGCGCCTTTGCGAACGCCGGATCGTTTTCCTCTTCTTCCGCGTGAAAGCGCAGATTTTCAAGCAGCAGCACCTGGCCCGACTCAAGCTGACGCGCCATCTCCTCGGCAATCTCGCCCACGCAATCCGGCGAAAAAGCGACATTGATGCCCTCGCCCACTTCCTTGTCGAGCAATTCGCGGAGGCGGTCGACCACGGGGCGGAGCGAATACTTCGGATTCGGCTTGCCTTTGGGCCGCCCCAGGTGCGATGCAAGAATCACCTTGGCTTTGTGGCGCAGCGCATATTCAATCGTCGGCAGCGTGGCCACAATGCGCGTGTCGTCGGTGATCAGCGTCCCATCATCGCTCAGCGGAACATTGAAATCCACGCGAATAAACAACCGCTTGTTAGTCAGTTCGATGTCTTGTATCGAAAGCTTGGCCATGGAAGGATACCTTTCGTGCGGAACAGGAATCAATGGGTCAATTCACAGTTCTTAGTTCGTAGTTCGTAGTTCGCAGTTCACAGTCCGTGCGATGACGGGGAACTACTAACCAAGAACCGTGAACTAAAGGCTACGAACCAAGTACTGCAAACTTGAAGCTGTGAACTAAGGACTACGAACTACGAACTGCGAACTGTGAACTGCTCTTACAGCCCCTTCTTCGCAAGGAAGCCGACGAGGTCGACGACGCGGTTCGAGTAGCCCCACTCGTTGTCATACCAGCTGAGCACTTTCACGCTCTGGCCGACGACTTTCGTCAGCGGCGCGTCCACAATCGAGCTGCGCTTGTCGCCTTTGAAGTCCGAGCTGACCAGCTCGTGTTCCTCAACGCCCAGAATGCCCTTCATCGGACCGTCAGCGGCGGCTTTCAGCGCGGCGTTCACGGCCTTCGCGTCGGTCGTCTTCTCGCTGATGAACGTCAAATCGACGATGGAGACGTTCGGTGTAGGAACGCGGATTGCAAAACCGTCCAGCTTGCCTGCGGTCTCCGGAATCACCAGCTTCAGAGCTTTTGCTGCGCCGGTCGAGCTGGGAATCATATTCAGCGCGGCAGCGCGCGCGCGGCGCAGGTCCTTGTGCGGAAAGTCGAGGATGACCTGGTCGTTGGTATAGCTGTGAATCGTTGTCATGATGCCGCTAACAATGCCGACTTCCTTCAGGAGCACCTTCACCACCGGCGCAAGGCAATTCGTGGTGCAGCTGGCGTTCGAAATAACGTTGTGCTTCGCCGGATCGTACTTGTCCTCATTCACGCCCAGCACGATGGTGATGTCTTCGTTGGTGGCCGGAGCCGAGATGATGACCTTCTTCACCGTCGTGCCCAGGTGGGCTTTGGCTTTTTCCGCGTCGGTAAAGAAGCCCGTCGATTCGACGACGATCTGAGCGCCGACCGAAGCCCAGTCCAGCTTGGCGGGGTCGCGCTCCGCCGTAACTTTGATCTTTTTGCCGTCGACCGAGATAAAGTCCTCGCCCGATTGAATGTCGTTTTTCAGGTTGCCCAGAATCGAGTCGTGCTTCAGCAGATGCGCCAGCGTCGCCGGGCTGGTCAAGTCGTTGACAGCGACAAAATCAATCTCAGGGTTACCCAGCGCGGCCCGCAAAACGTTGCGTCCGATGCGGCCGAAGCCGTTGATACCAACCTTTACTGCCATGTGTTCTCTCTCCTTCGTGGTCTCTGTTGCCAGTGGATTCAAAAATCTGCCGATTCAGAATCTAGCTCGACCGGCGACTGAAGTTGCCTAAAAATGCGATTCCACCAAACCCTCCATCCTATCATCGCGACCTACCGTAGAAAAATAATCATGGGTTCGCGCCGCATGCGATTCCCATTCGCTAAGGGGCCGCATTCTCGATCAAACTGTTAATCGACCTGTTGTCTGATGGTGTGCGCGGGATTTGCAGCGCCATCGCCCAATGTGGTATTCGGGTGAAGGACAAGGCTTTCAGCAAGGATTGACAGCAGCATGAGAAGACGCTCCAGACGTGGTCCTAATACTTCAGAATCCACTGGCAAGATCGGCCAGGAACTCCCATCGAATCAGCCGGCTCCCTTGGTGCCGCTTTACCCGGACGAAGCACCGGCACGGTCTTCCGTCGCGCCGCGATTTCAGGAACGACGACAGGAACCCCGACATCCCCAGCAGCCGTCACGGCCGCAGCGCGCGGGCGGACCTGAAAGAACCCAGCATTCGCAATCGTCCGCGAATCAGCAGTGGAATGAGCCAGCCGGATCGGGCCGTCTCGAAGTTGAAACCCAGCCCGAGATGCCCGCCAGGCTTCCGAGCGCTCCCGCAAAGGGGGAACTCGCGGCCCAGGCGCCGAAAGGCTTCGTGGTTCTTGCCATCGGCCTGCCCGGGTCCGGCAAGACCACTTGGTTCGGCCGCCGCGGCGTTACCCCGCTTTCGTCTGACTTGCTGCGCAACATTCTCTTCGATGACGTTGAGGAGCAGCGCTATCAGGGTCTCGTCTTTTCCACGCTCCGCTCGCTCTTGCGCGCACGGCTCATCGCCCGCATGCCCATGAACTACGTTGACGCCACCAACCTTTCCACACACGAGCGCCGCCAGTGGATCAAGATGGCCAAGAGCTTTGGATACGAAGTGCAGGCGGTCTTCTTTGATGTGCCACTTGAAGTTTGCCTCGAACGAAATCGTCAGCGCGACCGCTCGGTAAGCGAAGATGTGATGCGCAAGATGGCCGAAAAACTCAAGCCGCCGGTCTTCGAAGAAGGCTTCGAAAAGATCACCGTCGTGCGCGTGAAGAGCGCGGGCTGAACCTGCGCCCGCGAAAATAAATTTCGATCCGGACACGGAAGGACTTCGTTATGAGCACTTCCTCTATGCCTCAGTCCTACACCGAACCCTGGCTCAGCGGCACCGATGCCGATGTCCCCGCTGCGGGCCGCGCCGTTCTTCATGCTCTCGATCTCTCGCTCGACGACCTGACCAGATGGACTGCCGGCCTGACCGACGCCGAAGTTCACTCTCAGCCGCTCGGCCTTAATTCAATCGCGTTTCACTTGCGCCATATCGCGCGCTCAGTTGACCGCATCCTCACCTACGCCGAGGGCGGCCAGCTTTCCGCAGAGCAACTGGCTGCACTCAAAACAGAACAGACTGGGTCTGAACAGGGCGGGGAAGGGAAGCTGGAGTCGTTATCGGTTTTGTTGGCCGAGGTCGAAGTCTCATTCAACGACGCTGCCGATCGCATTCGCGTGCTGGCAACCGCCGATCTCAACACGCCGCGCTTTGTGGGCCGCAAGCAACTGCCCACGTCGATTGGCGGAGCGATGATCCACGTGGCCGATCACACGCAGCGCCACACCGGCCAGGTAGTCACCACGGCCAAGGTGATCAAGGCGCTAAGAACCTAAGCCGGGCACTCAGAGCTTAGTCTCGTGCGCTACTCGCAAACTGCTTCGCGAGTCGTCACTCACGCTGTCACTGCTGATCGACGCTCGCTCCGCCTCCCGTCGCAAGGTCGGCGCCAGTGTTGATCTGCGTTTGCGGCAACAGTCGGTACCCGTCGCGCGTCCGGATGTGATATTTCTCCACGCCCGGGCCCACCAGTTTCACGCTGATCGATCGCCAGCCGCGATTGGGATTGGCCTGCGGATAGTAGCTCACCGAATACAGGTGGCTCAAATCCTCCTGAATGGAAGAAAAAGCCTCTTTCTCCTTACGCCAGTTGCCGGCAAAGTAGGCCTTGCCGCCGGTTGCGCGGCTCACGCGTTCAAACGCGGCAGCCGAAACCGGATCGTCCTGCGCCAGCCGCGTGCTCACGATGTAGATGATTGTGCCCGTATCTTGCGCAAGCTCCGCCACGTCCTCGGGAGGAACCGAACTGGCGTTGTCGGGTCCATTTGAAAAGACCACGATCGCTTTGCGTCCAGTCAGCACGGCCGCATCCTTCACGGTCATTAGCAGGCTGTTATAAAGCGCGGCGTCGTCTCCGGCCACCGTGCTGCGCACGCCATTCACCACGCGATATCGGTCAGCCGTCAGGATCGTCGCCCGCGAAAGATCGCGGCTATAGGAATAAAAAGCAATCTGGCTCGCGCTGTCCATCGACCGCACAAAATCGGAAATCGCATCCTGCGCGTAGACAAATCCGCGATACATGTAGTTGCTGGTATCGAAGAGGATAAAGATATTCGCTCCAGCCATCGCGGAGGCCATTTCCGCCCCCGAAATCTTGCCAGGCGTGGCGTCTTCAGCCCCGCCCGAAGTCGCCGGTCCCGCGTCCAGTCCTGCACCCGCGGAGCCATTCGAGCTTTGCGCGTCGTTGCTCTCGCCGGGATGGATCGCCGGGCCGTTGCCTTCCTCGAATGTGCCGATCCGCTGCGGAATCTTGTCTTCGGTGATTTCGAAATTCTCCGGCTTCAGGCCGCTGATGTAGTTTCCCTTGCTATCGGTGACAGCGACGTTGAGCTGCACGAGATTAACCGTCACGCGCAGATGAGTTGCTTCATCCTGAGCCGGGAACTGCGGCTCCCCTGCGAGCAAAAGCAATGCGCTCAAACCGGCGCCGACGTTTGCGATGGTCTTGTTTCTTTTCATCATCGCTCTATATACCCCCGTTCGCTTTCTCAGTGCTGTCGCCGGCCAGGCCGGCGGTGCGGATCGAAATTTTGCCCTGCCGGAACTCTTCCCCGGTTTGATCCATGGCGCGCCGCAACGCCGGCCAATCGTCGATGCTCGTTGCGGAGATGTTCGCGACCATTCGCCGCGTCAGCTCGGGAATGAGCACGTTCAGCATCGCCGGAGCATAGCCTTTCTCATCCGCCAGTCGCGCCCAATACAAGTTGCCGGACTCCCACGACTCACCGAACAGGCGGCTCGCAGTGCCTCCTGAAACTGGAAACGGCTCGGATGAAAGCAGAGCGAGGGCATTGGTCGCCGCCAGCGTCGGGTGCGGCGTTCCAAAATCTCTCGCCACTCGTTGCGGAGAAGTCTCCGAAGGATTCTTGCGCACCAGATCGTCGAGTTCCCGGTTGGCCGCGCCCCATTGCGCTCTTTGTTCCGGATATCGGCTGCGGAACTCTGCTGCCAAATAAAATGTGTCGGTCGGGAGCAACTGCTCTGTCAGAGCGGCCGCGTCGTCTTTGCTTTCGAGCGCATGTTCCATCTCTTCCACCTCGCCCCATCCCATACGGTCGCCGAAGACAGCAATCACTTTCTGGCGCAACTCCGGATGGTCAACCGAAGCCGCCAGCAACTCTTCTCCCGCGCGCTGATAGAGATTCACTGCGTGCAATTCGTCGCGGCTCACGCCCCACCAGCGCGGCAGCGTCGCATTCACCAGCAGCTCAGGCACGGTCTCTCGCCAGATCAGCGCCTGCAGCTTCTCGGGAGAGATGAAGTCTTCTTCGCTCATTGCCAGCACATACGGCAGATCGGCCAGCGATCCGATCAGGTAGGCGCCGCCGCCGGCGGTTGCGCCAATGCCAATCAGCGATGGCGAGGCCCAGATCTGATCGATGCCCTGAATCGAGGCCGCCGAGAAGTCGTGTGAGCGCACGAACAGCGGATTGCTGTGCAGAATCTGAGCGCCCGGCGGCTCATAGTAGGCGTAGTTCAATCCCACCAGCGTGTCCCTCAGAAAAGGAGCCAGCCGCGCCTGCGCGGCCTCCAACTGCGCCGGCGTCCCCGGAGCCTTGATCACCTTGGTCAGGTCGGTGCGAACCTGCAACTCCGCGTGGCGATTCGTGTAGATCGTCGGCGACCAGGTCACCCGCTCGCCCTCTGTGAAGATCGGCCGCGGCATCTCGAACTCGCGCAAAGTTCCGGCGAGCGGCAGCAGGCTGTCGCCGTTCTTTGCGCCCTTTGCCATATCGCCCAGGCCATCGTAGAGCCCGAACAGATTGTCCAGCGAGACTAGCCTCTGGTCGTCGAGCACGGCGCGTATTCTTCGCCCCATTTCGTCATGGACCTGCTCTGCTTCCGGGCTCTTTTGCGCCGGACCCGCAAGCAGATCGACCACTTCGTCCTGCGTCGGGTCAGACTTGACGCCCGCGGCAACCATAATGGATTTGAGCGATTTTCGCGCTGCGTCGAAGAGCTGTGTCGACGAAGAGACTCCCTGGTACGGCTTGATCGTGTCTTGCCACGAGGAATTCAGATCTTCCCCGGCAATCTGTCTTTGCCGCGCCAGGATCTGCCAGATTCCCACCTCCGCCTGAAAGGCCCCGAGCGCATTCGAGCGCAGCGCCTGATTCGGAATGGCATTGATGCGATCGGCCGTAGCCACAAAATCGCTTATCGATGCATCGTTGAGCTCCGGAAATTCGACGAAGATCGGATACCAGTCGCAAAGCTCGATGTACTTTGAGGAAAGCAATCGCGCGGTGTCGTTCGACAGGTGACTCTCTGCCGGGCGTTCGCTGTCGATCGAACTCAGGATCAGATAAATCTGCGATGGGCCATTGTTCGTCGGATCGTTGGTGTAGGCCACTACAGTGTCAAGCAAATCCTCCGGACTATCGGCGGCGTGAACGTGGCGGCTCCATTCGTGCGTGTGGCGCTGTTTATTTTCGCGCGCGAACGCCTCTTGCCACACGCCAAGGCTGCCCGGAATCAGCGGCTGGCCCGTCGCGTCCCAATGCAAACGCGTCAGCAGCAGAATCAGTTCAGAGTTCCTCGTGAAAACGCTGCTCGCCGCGTCGATGCCGGGAACCCCTGAACGATACGCCTCGTAAAGGCCCTTCAGCCTGTCTCCCTGCGTCAGCCGCGCCTGTTGCTCGGGGCTCACGCGCGCCACCGCATCGAAGAACGCCGCAAGCCAACCCTGATCCTTTGCCAGCAGGCGGGTCACAAATTCCCCTGGAGATTGCGGACTCGCACCTACCAGGCTCTCCCACGCATGCGTCGCGGCGTCGCCCCCGGGTAATACAACGGCTCCGGAGCGAACGCACAAACGGCTCCCGTAAAAATCGAGTACGGGAGCATAAAAGAGCAGCCGCTTGAGCCCGGGCTGCTGAAACAGGGCGTGCCTGGTCTCAGGATCGAGCCTCGCCATCGCGGCGTAAAGGCGATCCGCATCCTGGTCGTTCAGCAAAAGATCGAGCAGCGTTGAGCCAGCCCGGTCTTTTGCCGGGAGCAGCGACAGCCAGTCGTCTTCGTGAAACAGAATTGGAACGCGTGTCGCCGGATACGCGTAAGTAAATGGAGCTCCCTGTTGCAGCGATTGTTCGAGCTTGGTCAGCGGGAACCCTGAGTCGAGAGTGAGAAAAGCGCGTTCCGCATTGGCGGTGATCAGCGTCGCGCTATCGTGGCTGCAACCATTCTCAAACTGGTAGCCGAGAACCTGGATCAGCGGCTGCACATCGCTGCAGCCCGTGACCTGGATCTGGCCATTCGAAACCGCGAGCGGCTGCAACTCTCGCGCCTGGTGCACATACCGGTCTTCCAGCACCAGGTATTCCGTCTTCTTCCCCATTTGGTGGCCATAGAGGAACGCATTGCGAGCCAGCAGCGGAAGCAGATCGGCCGGTTTGCTTTCCTGGCTGATGCCGGCCATGCGGAGAAACGACCGCAGCGGTCCCGGAATGATGATCGTTTCAGTCGTCTGGCTCGCCGCCGGACTCGTCGGCGAATCGCCGCTGGCAGTCGCCGCTGCCGGTGAAGCAGGTTCGGCGGCGCGCCCACTACGACAAGTTCCCAGAATGGTCAAGCCGGTGGCAAGAGAGGCTATGACAAGAAAGGCCGACAAACGATACGTGAACTTCATCGCGATTTCCCTTCTTTGAATCCCTGGCCTATTCAACCCGGTGAGAGACTCATCTGCATGTGCGCCTGAACACAGGCGCGGTGTTCCCCCAAAAACTGCAACTCGACCGGCGACTCGGCGCGCACTTCCTCATGCCCGGTCGATACATATGGATCAAAGCACCTAGATCGATACACCCAGATCAACACACCCAGATCAATACATCCAGATCAATACATATCAATACATCCAGATCAATACATATAGATCAATACATTCAGATCGAGAAATGAAGATCACGACATACGGATCGAAACATACGGATCAAAACATATAGATCGATGCACACGGATCAAGACACAAAAATCATGGCGAATGAATTGTTTTTCTTGCCGGCGGTCCGAAGAGTTCGCGCCGAAAATGATATGCCTGCGTCTGAAGTCGGGCAGCAAATTACCGCACCAAGAAATCGGGGAATCCAGAAAAAACAATCACCTGTCGCGGTGATCTGTTTACGCGTAGACAGAGCGTAGCAGGCAAGCTGAAGCCTGAAAAGTCTTTTCTTTGTAATTTTTTGCGCACATCAAAAGCAAATAAAATGACCCCGCAAAAGCCGGCGAACGATTGCCGATGCAGCGTCCCCCAACTCGCATTCGCCGCGGCTCCACGTCACGACAGATGCGCAGGCAAGGCCGGAAGTTGTAATGCACCACAATCGGTGCAGTCTCCATCCTGGCGCGATGGGCAATCAGGGAGGCTTGCCCCGTCTTTTGAGTGAGGTCTTACCTGTGTTTTGCATCACACAATTCCCGCAACGCATTGCAGGTCTTGGCCTTAGTTCTTAGGAAAATCGCTTTTCCTCTTGCCGCGCGTGTTTTCTGCGGCTACACTGGTCTGCGGCTTGAGAACCGAGCTTTGGTAGCAATCTTGAGAACCAAAGATTTAGCCGATTCGTTTGGGGTAGAAAACATTTCCATTTCGACTGCGCCTCCGTTCCAGTTGCGGAGCCGGTTCGAAAACTGTATGTGAGCAATCTAACCGCATTTTCAAAACATGGGCCACGAAGCTGCACGGCCGGGAACTCCGGCGAAAGACGAGGCGGCAATGATTGAGAAGCTCTCCTTCACTGAGAAGTCCGGATACGCCCTTGGTGACATGGCA
>Ga0210388_10002053_pt1 | contig 15672 bp, 15 predicted proteins | sample IncBWC19OmetaG_FD_155485 | JGI IMG/M metagenome (GOLD analysis project Ga0210388, IMG submission 155485) | Forest soil microbial communities from Barre Woods Harvard Forest LTER site, Petersham, Massachusetts, United States - Inc-BW-C-19-O ...
AGCGGTTCGGCTCGCCTTTGAAAACGTTAACGATGCGCTGGAGGATGGGGCGCGATTTTTTCGCGCGCAGGCGGGCGTCGTCGCGCAGGCCGTCCGTCGAAATCAGCTCGGGATCCGCCTCTTCAGGCGGCTGGCGCATTTGTTCTTCCGGAGAAAGCCCGCTGGCGGGGGCGGGGCGCTGGCGCTCGGGAGCGTCGGCGGATTCGTGACCGTGGTAAATTTCATCCGCGGATTCCGCGGAGGGAGAGTCGTGTTCTGGCATAAGATGAATGTGTAAGATTGAAAATCGGGTGAAGGAGTGGGTTATGCGTGAGCCGTCAGACTGCCTCGCGGCAATGGCGGTAAACGCTTTGCACCAATCCCATGAGAATGCAGCAACTTAGGACGAAGGAACCGCCGTAGCTCATGAGCGGCAGCGGAATCCCTTTGACCGGCACCAGCCCCTGCACCATCCCGATGTTCACAAACACATGCACCATAAAGAGCACTGCCACGCCCACGCAGAGGAGTTGACCAAACCGCTCCCGCGCGAGCCAGGCAATGCGCAAAGTGTTTCCCAACAGGATGGCGTAGAGGCCAAGCACGGCCAGGCCGCCGATAAAACCCGTCTCCTCAAGGAAGACGGCCATAATAAAGTCACTGGTAGCTACTTTCGGTGGGAGGTAGCCGAGGCGGGCCTGGGTACCTTGCTCGTAACCCTTGCCCGTCAAACCGCCGGTGCCCACCGCTATCTTCGATTGATTCTGATTCCAAGCCACCCCAATGCCGTTCGGGTCTACCCCGTCCGAGTCCAGAAAGGACGCGATGCGGTCGCGCTGGTAATTATGCAGCGGGATCGGGAGCCACGAACGCTGCTGGTAAGTGCCCAGGCGGCTCTCGAGAGTTTGGTGGTTGGCTTGTAAAAAGTTGTCGTATTGTTCGACGGACATTGCGCCTTGCAGAACCTGCTTTTCCTCAGCGCCAAGGCCAGTGATGTAAAACGGTTCGACTGCGGGATAATATTTCGCCCACAAATCTTTTTTGACATCTTTGTCGAGGACTTCGATTTGCTTTCCATCAGAGCCCGGCACAATCTGAAATGCCACGGGGTCCTGATGGTTGGTTTGCAAAAATTGGTCATAATCCGACACGGTCATATTGCCCAGCAGAACCTTCCGCGTGTTCGTCGCCATAAGGCCAATTTGCGCCTTATGCTGTAACTCCAGAAAACTGTTGTACTCGTCGGCGGAGATTTTCCCATTCAGCACCATCGAAGTTTGCACAAAGTTTTCATAACGACTGGTGTCCACCTTGAGCACGATTAGGCCGGCCAAAAACAGGCCAAAGACCGTGACGAAAAATCGCGCGGAAAGATTGGAAACGTAAAGAAGGGCAAACACCGTGGGGCACAAGGCCAGACTGGAGCCTAAGTCCGGTTGTAAAAAAATCAAGACCATAGGCAGGCCGACAATGACCCCCAATTTGCCCAGCACGGCCAACGACGCGCGAAACCCACCCAATTTCCATTTATCCAGGTAGAAGGACAGCATGATAATGGTGCCGATCTTCGCAAACTCCGACGGTTGAATGGTATATGAACCTAACCCCAGCCAGCGCCGGGCATGAGCACGGTCATACCCGGCCGCGCCTAACGGCGTCCACAATAGCAAAAGCAGCACAATGCACCCCAGGTAGACGAGCCAGGCGTGCTTCATCCACAAATGATAATCCACTGCGGAAACCGCGAAGTAAAGGCCTGCGCCAATTACCAACCACATCATTTGCTTCTGCCAGTCCGTCCCGCCGGGGTAGTGCGCTTGCGCAGATTTGATGAAGCATACTCCAATCAAGGCCAGGGCCAGCATCGCCATGGGGTTGATCCAATCCGTCCGCAATACCGACGGTGGCCGGTAGGTGGCCATCAATGGTGAGCGCCCGCCACTGGGCGGCAGGCTGGCTTGGTAGGCGGACATGAAACGATGAAGTGCTTTAGTTCTTGGTTATCTAGTGCTTAGTTTGCCCACACGCAATAAAAGTTCCAAACAATTTCGAATGTATCTGTTTATTGCGAAACTTGAAACCAAGAACTAAAAACTAGCACGCGTTTCCGGCCAACTGTTCGGCCCAATCGCACAACGCGGGCAGAAAATTTTCGCTGGAAATTTTTTGTTGCAGCCGGACGCAATGCCCGGGCGTCGCGGGATTATCGAGTAGCGCGCGCAATTTGGCTGCGGCGCCGGCACCCGAGAAATCGTGGTAGTTCAAGTGCGCGGCGACGCCCAGGCGCTCGAGCCGCCGGGCATTGTCGGGCTGGTCGTGCGCCAGCGGGACGATTAATTGCGGCACACCCTCCGCGAGCGCCTGCGCCGAAGTGCCGATGCCGCCGTGGTGCACGACCGCGCGGCAACGCGGAAATATTTGGGAAAAAGGCATCGACCGTGCAGATAAAAAATTGCCCGAGGGAGGAAAATCCCGCGCCGCCGGGCCGACGAGGATTCCGCGCGCGCCGAGTAGTTCCGTCGCCGCATGCGCTCCGGTGGCAAAGGCCTCCGTGTGGATATTGGCCGAGCCATGCGTCCACAAAATCGGCGGCGAGCCGGCAGCGAGAAAATCTCCCACCTCCGGGGCGAGGGATTGGGGTGCGCTCAGTGGCAGGTCGCGAGATTGATTTACAGTCAGTTCCAACGGGAATCCAAATTGACGGACGTTTTGCGGCCATTCGGCTTGGGGCGCGGCGTACCAATCCGGGAAAAGCGCGGCCACGCCATCCGCTCCATTCCAAAATTCCTCGTAAACCCTACGCAGCGCCGGCAAGCCCACCTGCGCGCGATATGCATTGGCCGGACGCAACACCTGCCGCGCCACGGCAAAATCAAACAGCGCAAACAATGCGCGTTTGACGAAGCGGGGTGCGTGGCAAAGCCATTCCCAGTTTTCGAGGAACAACGGGCAATCGTCCGCCCCGCGCAGGCACATCGGCTGCAATTGCAGCATGAGGCGGGGAATTCGTTTTTTCTCCGCCCAAGTGAATGCTCCGGTCGCGAGGGTAGTGCCGATGACGAGGTCGAATTTCTCGCCAAGGCCATCCAATTCCTGGTTGTAGCGCGGCAATGATTCGAGCATCAGATCAATAACTAATTCGGAACCGCGGCGCGGCTGCCACAGACGCGGATCACGCATCGTCTGGGTGAATTCCTCCTGAGTGCCAATATCCACCACGCGCCAACCGCGCGCTGCGACCAAATGCCGGTAATAAGGGGTGATGATGAAAGTAACTCGATGCCCCCGCGCGGCGAGGCCGCTGGCCAGCCAAAGCGTCGGGCGGACGTCGCCCTCACTGCCAAAAGGGGCGAGGAGAATGGAGAGCGGACGCATGCTTGAATCAACCCAGCCGCGCTTTTACGGTATCGCGCAGGATATCGCGCCACGTTGGCACCGGGGCGCCAGCCGCGAGGTGGGCCGCGCCAATCGCGAAACATATTTCCCATTGGTGCCGCGTTTGCAGGTGGGCTTCGCGAATGGTGCGGCGCGGGTCGCGGATGGCGGAGCCGGCGGCCTTGACGCCCGCGGCGCCGAGAACTCGCCAATTTTTCCCCGCGCGGAAATCCGCCCGATCCGGGCAACGTACGGTGAAGCGACCGAAATGAAATTCGCCGACTTGGCGGCTCAAGGCGTCCACCGCCGCAGTCAATTCCGGCGTGGAGAGTTCGGCGGTGGCGTCGAGCGCGTAGGCGCCATCGCAACGCTGGGCAACTTCCGAAAGCACGACGATGGCCCCGGGCAAGGGAATATCGGCCAGGCGCGCGGCGTGTTTGGCAAGGAAGACCCGCGCGCTGCACAGAGCGCGGTCGTCGGACAGAATGAGCCGGTCCAAATTGCGTTTGCCATCGCCGATTACCGTCGGGAACTGCGCCTCGGAAATGGCGAGAATGCGCACGGAGTCCGCGCCCGGTTCGCGCGCGAACCAAATGGAAAATTCTGGGCCGAAAACATAATTCTGGGCGAGTACCGCGCCCAGATTGGCGCGGAAGAAACGCCGGGCGTCCGAATGCCGGCGGCAGACAAATACTCCGCGCCCCACCCCGCCCACATCGCGTTTGAGCACGATAGGCCACACCAGCCCTTGCTTGTCCATCCACGCTTCGAGGTCCGTGGCGCGTTCTTCCGCCTCGGAACGGGAATCCGACGGCGCGGCGGGAAAGACCGTCCAGGGTGGCAAGGAAGCACTGGAATTATCCAAGGCGCGCAAATAGGTGCTTTTGGGCACGCCGACAAAACCGCCCGAAGGCAGGCCGGGATTGGCGCAGGTGAAAACCAAAAAACCATGGTGTTTGCGCGCCAGCCGCCACAAATCGAACAGCATCGGCGCCTGCACCTGCCAGGCGGGCCATAATTGCCACCGCATCATCTGTCGCCACGCCGCACGCCACAGCCGCCGCCCGCGCCAGGTGCAGAGCGGCTGCACAATGTGCAACGCGGCGAGCAGCAGCAACACCGTCACCACCAACACCAGCAATGCAGCCCGTTCGTAGTGCTCGACCAGTTTCAACATCTCCTGGCCAAAAAGCGACGCCGTCCAAATAAACAAAGGGGTGAACAATAAATTGGAAATGATGAGCGCGCCGAGCATGCGCCAAAAGGAAAAGCGCAGGATGCCGGCGCTCATGAACACCGGGAGGCGGCTGGCGGGAACGAAGCGGGACACAAACACAATCCAGGTGCCGCGCTGACGATAGAGCGCCGTCATGCGTTGCAAATCGCTTTCCTTGATGGCCCAGCTAAACAGCGGATGCTTCAGCGCCGGTGCCCCGCAGTACCAGCCGACGATGTAATACATCAAGTTGCCCGCCAGAATGGCGGTGAGGCACGCGCCCATCACCTCCCAATACCCCAGCACACCTTGCGCGATTAGCAGGCCCGCGCCGATGCAGGTGGCGTCTTCGCCAAAGAGGGTCAGCACGGCCAGGATGGCGAGCAGCATTACTTCGTAAGTGCGGCTGGTCGGCCCGGTTCTTTCGACGGGGCGGCGGGCAGCACGCACACGCGTTTTGTCCGCAGTGTCGCGGGTAAGGGCCTGCCCCTGCGCCACTTTGCCGACAAATTCGCGAATGGCGGGGGCGATCAAATCTGGCTGGTGTTGAGCCGCCCAATGCCCGCCGGGAAAAGTGATGAGGTTGCTTTGCGGCACCAGGCGGTAATTTTCCTGCGCGGATTGCAGCGTGGCGACAAAGTCGTCCTGCGCATGGACGATGAGCATCGGGCCCTTGTAGTTATTCAGCATATCGCGCATATGCTCCTGACTCGCGTCCCAGTAAATGCGCGCGGAAGCGAGGGTGAATGGGCCGGTGTCGAGGAAGCCGAAATGCGGGAGCAGTGCGTGCGCGGTGTTGAAGAGCCCCAGTTGCGCGCCGTAAATGGCCTTGTTCATGCCCTTCTCGCCAAACCACTCGAACTCCGTAGTGCCGACGGAATCCATTAAAATGAGCGATTGCATGCGCTGCGGATACAGATCGGCGAGCTCCAGTGCCACGGCCCCGCCCATGCCATAGGCGGCGACATGCGCCTTGGGAACGTTCAGGGAGTCGAGCAACCCGGTTAGCTGCTCGGCATAATTTTTGGGTGAGTAGTCCGGCAAAGGCAGACCGGCGGAGGCGCCAAAGCCGGGTAAATCCGGCACCACGAGGCGGAAGTCTTGCGCGAGCGATTTGATCAAAGCATCCCGACCGTGAGCGCTGACGACGCTACCATGCAAAAGCAGGAGCACTGGGGCGTTGGGTTTGCCCGGGGGCGCCAAATCCCAAAAATACATCGTCACCGGCACTGTTCCCTCTTCGCCGGAAACATACACCACGACCGACTGTTGGCCGGGTTGCGGATGGGCCAAAGGCGGCACCAGCCAGAGCCACAAATGCGACAAAGCAAGCAGCGCCAGGTAAATACCCAGCAGCCGCCAGCGCTTTCGTTTGGGGAACCAGGAGGACAAGGGAGGGGAAGAGCCGAAAGGTGACAGGGAGAAGGTAGGAGGTAGAAGGGGAAATGTGAAGGATGGAGTGTGAAAAGTGAATTATGGCTGATGGAGGCAAAAAAAGACCGCCCGGCAGCCGAAGCCACCGGGCGGTCCAAACCAGTCAACGATAACAAATCTGCGAGTGCTTAGAACTGCAGCTGGAGCTGGGCGCGCAGACCTTGCACGTTCGTGCTGCCCGCATTGAAGGCGGTGCCGAGCGCGCCAACCTGGCGATCCTTGAATTGGTCATACTCATAACCAACCGACAGTTTCACGCTGGTGCCGATGAAGTAGTAGTTCACACCGGCGTAGAACGAATCCACATCGTTGTAGAAGTTCGTCGAGCCGCCACCATCGGTGGTGTTGTCGGCATCGCGAGCGACGTCGCTGATGTTGGTGCCGCGACCATTGGTGTCCAAGTAGGCGTAGCGGCCCACGATTTCCCAATTGTCGTTAAACTTGTACGAGAGCGTGGCTTGATAGCCATAGGGCATCGCCGTGGCGGTGTTGGCGTTTGTCACCGCTCCGGGGGCGATCAACTTGCCTTCATCCACTGTGACTTGTTCAAACTCGGCCGCCAACTCAAAGTTGCCGACATCGAGTCTGACATAGGGATTATAGCCCCATTCGGAATTGTCCTGGTTCGGCCCGTTCAAGCTGTTTTGGTCGCCGGTGTAGCCGAAGTTGATGCCGACATCATATTTGACGTCGCCAATCGTGTTCTTCTCACCCAGCGCGGCCCAGCCGGCAAACTTGTCGTAGCCGCCAGCGTTGGTGTATTGGATGTTCGAGTTCTGCGAGCCATCGGTCACCGCGGCGCTGTAATAAAAGCCATCGAGCACCGAGGGCAACGTGCCGTTGAAGTAAATGCCGGTGTGGCGATTCGCGAAGCCGAGGCGGCGGCTGTCGTCCGTGCCGTAGGATTCGTCGAAGTAGCGGCTGACGACGGAACGCTCAACGACTTTCAAGTTGGACGAGGAAGTCATTTCTTCCTGCGTGAAGTCCACCTTGCGGTAACCCAGGGTCAACAGCGCATTCCAATCATCGAGTTTCTTGGTGATGATGACTTTTTCAAAGAGGTTCTGGCCAATGGCTTGGTTCGTAACCCCAGCACCCGCGGGAGCCGCAGCGCCCGGGCCGCCAGCCGGTTCGTTGGCACCAGTGGTGCCAGCAAAGTCCATCAACACTTCGCCACCCCAGCCGTTGCCGAGGTCGGCAATGGCGCCGAGATAAACGCGGCGGAGCAGGAATTCGTTGGAGGCCGGCGGATTGGAAACTCCGGCGGTGGGATTATTGTCGTGCGAGGTCAGCCCGTCATATTGGGCCTGGACCATGCCTTCGATTTTAAGGCCTTTGACATCGGAGACTTTGGGGCCGGCAACCACGGCGGGATCGCCGGAGGATTTGGCCAAGGCGTTCGCTTCGTCCTGGGTGATGACGTTCTTTTTCACCAACAGATCCAGCGTCGCCTTGTCTTGCGCTTGCACTGACAGGTTGCCGAGAACGGCAGCGCCCGCCAGGAGGCTGAGCATCTTCAAGGAATGATAGTTCATTCCCTGCGTTGCCTTTTTGTGAATTCTTCAAAACTAGGTTTGTAGCAAAGGTTTATGTCAATTTCGTCTGGCTTCACGATGATCTGGTTTACGAGCAATTCGACTATATGGCGCTTCTCGTCTGGGGTCATTAACGGCCAGCGGTTATGGACGTTGCGACCGTCGGCGATGATTTGTTCGGCACTAAGGCCATCCACCTTGGCAGCGGCAACCTGTGCCTCGGCTTTGGGTATCTCCTCTTCAAGCTGACCACGGCGGGTGTCTATGGGCGTATACTTGACCTTGAACTGTTCGGCGGTCAGGCCACCATCATAGTAGAGTTGAAAGACTTTCTCGCCTTCCTCCTTTACCTTACGAAGTTCCGTATTGAGGGATTCGAGTAAGGCGACTTTATCCGCAATGAATTGTCCGGCAGAGTTAACATATTCGGCGGCTTTTTCTGGTGACATGAGATAACCGGCTAGTTGCTCATGGAAAAGTGCATCCAGGTCAATAATGGGGATTTTGGTGCGGCATTTTTCACAGACATATTTAGGCGTCCTGGCCCCCACATACATCTTCGTTCCACATTGGCAAATAACGTAGCCTGCGAAAGGATGCAGGGCTTTTGCTCCCGGTCGCCGGGTCAAGGAAGCTTTACGGTTATCCAAAAGATTGTTGCACTGCTCCCAAAGTTCTTTGCTAACAATGGGTTCCACTTGGGTAACAACCCATTCATGTTCCGGCTTCTGGCCCCTGACTTTGTTGTTAGCAACCATTCGGGTATAGTTGGCTTGGTATTCGCCTTTCGCGGCGGGGTCGCGGATCAAATAATCCAGAGTGGAATCCGTGAACAACTTCCCGGCGCGAGTGCGAAGGCCGCGCTCATTGAGCAATCGCGCCACCCTCTTTTTGCGCCCATGCTCGGCGAATAATTCATAGATAAGTTTGCGAACGGGTGCCTCGTCGGGATGGGGCTGGATTTTGCCTTCGTGATAGTAGTATCCAAAAGCCAACCGGCCTGTTATCGGTTTACCCGATTGGGCGCGCAAATGAACTGTGGCTCGGACCCGGTCGGCGATTTCCTCGCGTTCCCATTGGGCCATGGCCGCAATCATGGTATAGAATAAGCGCCCGGCAGGGGTGCTCGTGTCAATGGACTCTTGCAAAGAAATTAAGTCCGCTCCTTGCTTTTGAAAGAAATCGGCGAAGTCCAAAAGTTCGCGGGTGTTGCGCGCGAGGCGGGCCAGTTTGGAAAACACCAAAGCTTGGATGCGTCCGGTGCGCACGTCCTCCATCATGCGCTTGGTTTCCGGGTGGTCGGCGATACTTTTGCCGCTGACTCCGGCAAGGTCATAGACCTCGCGCACAATCCAGTCACGCGACTCTGCATAAGCGCGGGCACGCGTTTCATGATGCTTGGGGCTGTCGCCTCGTGCCTGGTCTTCGGTGCTGACACGAATCCAGATACCAACCTCTTTTTTGATTGCGGGGGATTGGAGAGGCGCTTTCATGGCATTAGACAAGCGAGGTTAGTAACCGGAGGCAAGGTTTTAGTTAGCCAGTTACTAACTTTCAAGCACATTTTTATGGCATCTAAATTCATACCCGAAAGCGCCCTTCCGTCTATCGCAAAGGAATGTCGCTTGAAAGCTGGAAAAACAAAAATTCAGATTGCGGCTGAATTAGGCGTCACCCGCCCGAGTGTGCAATTAGCAGAGGAAAATCCTGAGCAGCGCTTGGGTAGTTTGAGAAAGCGAATAATTGAAGCATGCTCCGATTATGCGGTAGAGGGGCCATTTTATCGGCTCACGAAAAAGAAGCGCAGGCGCTCCGGATAATTTCGGAATTTCACTTCGCTGAATCTGATTAGTTGGCCACTGGAATAAGTTTCAAGACGGGAAACCGTGCGATAACCTCCAAGGTATCCGGGTCTATTACTCTCCTGCATTTTGCACAGACGTAGTTTCCAGTAGTCCATTTTTCACCAGTCGGCTCCACTTCGTTGCCAGTCTTGTCGCAAGGGTAAAAGCCATCTCCAACGGGGGTGTTCCCACAGAGGCATTTCCAAGCATCTCTGTCTCCACGCTCGCAGTATATACGTTCCCGGTATGCACTTTTTGACATGACCATAGAGTATCACGCCAACGAATGTCGTGCAAGTGGCACAGAATTACTTCGGAAATAGCGACTCCCACGGGCATCTGAGCGCTCCCTGTATTCGCAACGCGGTGGTGATCAGAATGTTTGTCTGTCCGGCTTCAATCTTTTGCACGGTACGGATGTTCAAATCCACGGCTTCGGCCAGTGCTTCCTGTGTCACTCCACGGGCAACCCGTTCTCGGCGGATATTTGCGCCAAAAATCTTGAGCTGGCGCGATAGCAAGGGGGATTTAGTCACGGCCTATTATGCCGCAAATCGGGCTTGACAGTTACGGCACAATAGGGCGTAATCGGCGATTATGAAATTCCTCCATCGCCTCGGCCCCGACCCCCATGCCAACGGTCAACGCACCGCGAACTTGAGCGGATGCCCGGACATACTCGCCCTCGACTCGGGGGACTTTGCCGTCATTGGCAAAGACATTACCAATGAATCCGTTGACCTCCTTCCCCCTACCGTGGGCTGCGGGCCGGATGAGCGCGTGGTTTTGCTCCCGCGCAAGACCTTGGTTTTGGCGAAGTCAGACATTCCGAACACGCTCTAACTTTTGCCGACGCCTGCCGTCCACGCTATACTAGCGGGATGTTTCTTTTAAGTTGGCTCGCAATTCACTGGTTTGATCTGTTGCAAACGGTCGGTATCGTCGGCGGACTTTTTTTTGCGGGATTGTCTTTGCACAAGGATACGGATGCGCAGCGGGTTGCCAACCTCTTGAACCTTACTGGCCAGCATCGGGATATATGGAAAATGTTATTCGAGGAACCAAAACTCTCTCGTGTGTTGGAACCAAAAATTGACTTGGCGAAAAATCCAATGACGGGCGATGAGTCCCGCTTCGTGGGCTTTTTAATCCTACATTTGAACGCATCCTTCAAAGCCATCAAAGCCGGGGTGCTTATGAAGGCGGAAGGTTTAGCGTCTGACATTCAACAATTTTTTGATCTACCCATACCGCAATCGGTTTGGCAAAAACTGCGGAAGTTTTACGATGCCGACTTTGTGGCCTTCGTGGAAACAACCAATAAAAAAGCCCCTCCTAAAGGAAGGGCTGACTGACTCAAAGATTCTCTTTGAACTCTTCGTCAGTGACACCGGCTTGTTTTAAGACTCCCCGCAAGGTGCCTTGGCTGATTTCACGGTGCATCGGCACAACGCAACCTTGGGAGCCTCGGCGCAAAATGGCATGACTGCCGCTTTGACGAAGGAAAACAAACCCCAGCCGTTTAAGTGCTTTAACGGCCTCGGCCCCGGAGACCGAGGGTAGTTTAGGCATGGGCTGGCTCGACCTTAAAGGTCTTCAAGATGGTGCGCTGCTTTGCGGGCAACGGGAATTCCTCCAAGTAAAGGCCGGTGGCCTCCTTCAAGTTGGCCAAAGCCTCCGCCTCGGTCTTTCCCTGCGTCGTGGTGCCGGTCTCTGGATTGTATGCAACCAACCAATCGCTCTCGGCGTCGGGATATATGACTGCGGTTAATTTTTGCATGGCGTAACCTTACTACTTTTGGGGCACTTGTGCAACCTGCGAAAAGGTCACCCCTCCGACGGGACCCGGACTTGAATGTTTACCCGCTTGTAATGCTGGTTTTCGACTGGAACGGGGAGTTTTTGCTTTTGTAAGACTTCAACTAAGCATTGGATGGCTTGCCGCAGTTGTGACAATTCGGACTTGGGCAACGAATCAACTTCTAGGCCTTGGTTGTCGCGGTAGTAGTAATTCATTGGGTGAGAGAGTGGACAAGTGGCTAGGGGTTGTGGGGTTTGCCTGGTTTCGCCTTTTTCATGGATTCTGCGATCAATTTAATCATTGCGATTTCGCGAGCCTTGGATTCCTCGGGCGAGAGCTTTGTGTAAGTTGTATTTACGGTGTAGCCACGGCTTTTCCTTACACTTGCCGAGGGCGATTGGATGGATTTTGGTGGCGGTAAATCCTTAAGCATCGAAATAAATTCATCCGGTAAAAAATAGGTGACACGCATTGCCACTTCAGAGCCAAGACTATTCATCACTGCTCCTTTCACCTTGGCGAGCTTGTCTTCGCTGACGCTGATGACGGCGATCTTGGTGAAGCCTGCCTTCACACACTTGGAGACATTACCGACTTCGTGGTCAACAGTTGTGGTGATAGTTATTTCGCACGCTACTGCAGCCCCGTCGCGTTCTAAAACCAAGTCCACGCTGCCCGCGCCGTCGAGTATCTGCTTTTCAATTACCACCCGGAAGCCGAGTGCTTCGGCAGCATCTTTGATGCGCAGTTGAATCGCCTGATGTTGTTTGCCGCCGCGTCCGAGGTCTGCTGGTGGCGCAACCATTTTTTCTTCCTTAACTCGTGGAGACTGGGAAGCCGCTGGGGCGGGCAGGGCTGGGGCAACGGGAGGAGCCGCGTCAGTTGCCCCTGCCGGGCCTGCTGGCTTGGCGGTCTTTGGCCACTCTTCGGGCGTCGTGGTGGTGGACGCCGCCAGCGGAGCCGATGGCTGTGAGGCGGAGAGGGCGGCTTCCACTTCCGCGCGGGGAGTTGCGTATTTTTTTCGAGATGTGGCGATAACTTCACAGCGGCGTGCGGCTGCGATCTGGGCATCGGGAGGTTCCGGCAACGGAACGCTGAGGTTGAAATCGAAATCACTCCGCTCAACGCGGCAAATCGCTTGCCCAGTGTCGAGATTTTGCAAGTCGCGGGCCTCAAAAGATGAAAAGCCACTTTCCAACGGTCGCGCGTCCTGGTCGCCAACGCGGAAACAAATCCGCGTGCCTGTGCTGCCCAGCACGGCACTGGCGACTTCGGGATCACGCTGCAACTGGCGCAAGTCTTGGTGGGCGAGCGTGAGGCCGAGCCGATACTTGCGTGCGCCAGTCAAAATTTCCGCCATCGAGGGAGTGATGAAATTTTGGAACTCATCAAGATAAAGCCAAAAGTCACGTCGCGCGGCAGCTTCCTGTCGCTGGCGGGCGATGGCAAGTTGCTGGAATTTGATGACGAGCAACGAACCAAGCAAATAGGCATTCTCTTGGCCGATGGCTCCTTGCGAAAGTTTGGTGAGGAAGATTTTGCCGCTATCCATGATGTCACCGAAATTTAGCCGGTTCTCTCGCTGCGATACCATGTAGCGGATCGGCTTCGGGCCAAGGAAAGTGTCGAGCCGAGTTAGGATCGGCCCGATAGATTTATTGCCTCCAAGCTGAGGGAAGCCCTTGCGCCAGTAATAGACCACGCCTTCATCGCGCACGGTCGCAAGAAATTGTTCTCGCACTCCGGGTTCCAACAGAAACCGTTGCAAGTCTGCGAGCGTCCCGCCGCGTTCGCTTTCGAGAAATGCACGCACGGCATTTGATAAAACACTGCCCATCTGGTCGCCCCAGCTTGTGGACAGGCGGCGAAATACGGAAACAAGGTCTGACGCTAAAAGATTCTTTTCCCAATCCGAGTGCGCTGAGAGAATGTTGAATCCAACGATAAAATTTTCATCAGCGGGATCGAGCAACACTACATCGTCAATACGGTTTTGGGGAATGATGCCAAGGATGCTTTCGATCAGGTCGCCGTGAGGATCGAGCACGCCTATGCCCTGGCCGTTTTCAATATCCTGCCGGATCATATTGAAGAGCAGAGTGCTCTTGCCGGTTCCTGAAGCGCCAATCAGGTGGGTATGGCGGACACGCTGTTCGGGCGCGATAACAACGGTGTGTGTTTCGCCGGCATGAGCATTTGTGCCAAGCACAAGACCTTCCGCCGCCGTCGTGATGGCTGGCGCGCGCTTGGTCTTCTGTGTCTGTCGGCGAAACTTCGAAGAGGAAACCGCTTCGGTGGGGAAGCGCACAAAACTGATCAGTTCGTCGGCATTGAGAAGCATTCCGCTACGGCGCGACTGGCGGCGAAGCATGTCCTCAATATGCGCCTCCAATGGGTAGTTGTGGTTGATCAGAGGAATCAACTCATTGCCATTTGGGTCGGCAAAGGCACTCAATGCACCAGCCACGCTGCGGCCAATATCCATGACCCGGTCAAAATTTTGGGCGCACGCAGCTACGCGAACAACCATTCCATAAAGTGGACGCGAAGTCTTTTGTCTTGTGGCGGTAACCAATTCTTTTCCGTTGACGAAAAAGGCATCTCCAGAAGAGTTGGTAACAGAGCGAAGAAGGTTTTCAGCCCAGGGTTCTTTCGTTGGTTGAAAGAGCACTTGGTAAAGGGCGAGTTCCCCTTTGGCAAGATCGCTCATTGCCCCGATCAACGCCACGCAAAGATCATGGTCAACATTGGCGAGTGGCAGGACGGCTTCGCGGGCGAGACCAAATTCGATCACAGCAATTGCGCCCGCGTCGGTTGCATCGAGGGCCACTTCAAGAGTTCCCTTAGTGGACATGCACACAACCTCGGGAAAGAAGGCGCGAATTTGCTGTTTTACTCGGATTTCGTCTGTCGGGCTGACAACCAATTGCGCGGTGATGTGGGTCGATGTGGCGAGTAATTCAAATGCAACAGGTTCCGCAAGGCGTGTGAGGCTGGAAAGGAATTGTGCAAACTCCTGCGGTTTCGCCTCAAAGTCCTTGGGCAAATTTAGCGTCAATTCGACTAAATCTCCACGTTCAAGAATTTTGGGCTCTGATGCTTCTTCGGTATTCGCCGGGGTTGCATATTTGTTCTTTCCACCAGAAAACTTGTTTTTTAACGAACTAATCAGACCTGGCCTGCGACCGTCATCAATTACCGGCTTTTGAAAAAAATCGGCATTCGGAAATGGAACAAACAACGGTTCCGGTGCAACTGGATGGGGATACACTTGCCAGCCGCGAGCACTTTCCTCCCAGCGGTGGAACTTCGCGCTCAATTCTTCGTCAAGTCGCGACATTGGGTTACACGGTCGCGTGTTCGGCGTTGGGCTTTACTGTCGCCGTTTTGTAAAGTTCGCCAAGAATTGGACTGTATTCATAACTGCGAATAAGCTTCACGCCTTTAGCAGCGGTTACTTCATCCACCTTCATTTTAACGATTTCGGCGATGACTGTGAGATACATCAAACGTGTGTCGTGCCGAAAATATGTGTCTTTGCGAAAGCGATCGTACCATGCGCCGATAACTGTATTGTCGAGCAAAAGACTTTGTAGATCAGGCATGACTGGCCGCTTTCCGGGGCTATTTGATTCCTTAATCTCACCTTCTGTAGGAGTCGTGCGGAAAATCCAATATCCAAAGTAGGCCAATGCTGCCAAAACCGCTAGGCCCAATGCGTTAATTCCGATATGGCCAATGAGCCAAGACAGAAAGGCAAGTAGAACGCATATCGCCAATAATGCCAATAAGCCTAAACGCGGCTTTTCCACAAGCCGCACTGAAAAGAAATACTCGCGACCAAACGGTGCGGCGCAGACATCAAAGGCGTAACGCTCGCGGGCCAGACGAAGATACGTTCGCTTGTCTGACAGCACGCTGCCTTCAAAGAAATCTACGCGAGAGATTTTCAATCCCGGAACCTGCCGTGCGGCCAGTTCCTTTTCAACCTCGTCGTAAAACTCCTGAGTAGAAAACTGGAAATTGTCCAATGGAGCAATCCAGTGCGAAAAGACGTTGTCCGACTGACGCTTGGATATGAACATAGTGACCGTGTGATTACTTAGTCCTGCGACATACTGCAAGTATCGAAATAAATGACTTATAGGGGGCGTGCCCTACGCACATGTTATGCATAACAAAACCTCCTTTCTTGCGAAAGGAGGTGGGAAGACTTCAATAGTCTTCCGGGAGCAGAATCGTCGTAACGGCTCGATCTGCTTCGGTGATTATCCAGAACTTCTGACCTGCCTTGCTGCGATATGCAGAGAATAGACGGGAGCCGTCAACCAAGGCACGCTCATTGGCAGCATGGTCTTCGGCGCACACCTCACCCCAATCGCCTGACAAGTGGAGGGACAAGGCCATCTGGATTTCTCCATTAGGTATTGATGACAGGGCATTGGGCGTGGCAACGATCTGGTTTAGCCTAAACCTTGCAGTGCTCAT
>Ga0210388_10002055_pt1 | contig 15665 bp, 11 predicted proteins | sample IncBWC19OmetaG_FD_155485 | JGI IMG/M metagenome (GOLD analysis project Ga0210388, IMG submission 155485) | Forest soil microbial communities from Barre Woods Harvard Forest LTER site, Petersham, Massachusetts, United States - Inc-BW-C-19-O ...
GCGCACCTGGCAGACCCCCGAGACGGCTTCCGCCGCTATGCGCGCGGCCATTGCCCATATCGATGGGAAGCTTATCCTGAGGGATCTTTCCACGCTTGACGAGCAGATCGACGACTCAATTTCGAAGGAGCGAGCCATTGCACTGCTGGCGACTACGTTTGGCCTGCTCGCGGTTCTTCTGGCCGGGATCGGGATGTACGGCATTCTGGCCTACTCGACGGCGCAGCGGACACGGGAGATTGGCATCCGCATGGCCCTGGGAGCGCAGCGGTCGGCGGTGATCGGCCTCATTTTGCGCGAGGTGCTTGTGCTTTCGGCGATTGCAGTCGCGGTCACCATTCCGTTTGCTCTGCTGACCACTCGCGCGATCAAGAGCCAGCTTTATGACGTCTCCACTGCGGACCTTGAGGTCTATGTTGCCGGGGTGCTGGTAATTGCCGGAATTGCATTCCTGGCCGCACTGCTGCCGGCACGGCGGGCAGCGTCGGTGCATCCGGCTCGCGCTTTGCGCTCGGAATGAGTTGACGTCAGTCGGTTGTTGCTACGGCTTCGCGTAAGTGGGCTCGGTGGCCGCTGGAGACGGCCCCTGCATCTGGGGCGAGGCGCAGGGCATCGAGGAGGGACACGAGGACGAGCAGCGAAACGACGAGGATCGCGAAGTGGAAGTCGTGGAGTGCGGGCGGGTTGGTGTGATGTCCGCGGAGCCAGCCTGAGGCGCGAACGAGAGCGGCTCCGGTGGCGACGCCCATGCTGCCGGAGAGTTGAACGACAGCGCTGAAGAATCCGTTGGCGCGGCTCATGTGCTCGGAGGGGATGTCAGCGTAGGCCAGGGTTCCGATACCGGTGAACTGCAGAGAGCGCAGGGCTCCGTGGGCGAAGAGGACGAGGGCAATAAGGACGATGGGCATCTGCGGAGTGAGCGTGGCGCAGAGGGCGACGGAGATGGCGGCGAGGACTCCGTTGACGAGCAGGACTTGGCGGAAGCCAAACCGGCGGAGGATGGGGATGACGGCCATCTTCATGGAGAGATCGCCGGCGAAGAGGACGAGCAGATAGAGTCCGGCGTGAAAGGCGTTGAGGCCGAAGGCAATCTGGAACATGAGCGGGAGCAGGAAGGGCAGGACGCTGACGGCGACGCGGAAGAGCGAGCCTCCGTAAATGGCCTGCGCGTAGCTGGGCAGGCGGAGCGAGATGAGATCGATGAGAGGGAAGGCTGCTTTGCGCGCAGTCAGCACGGCGACGATGCCGGAGACGATGCTGATGACGAGCAGGGTAAGGGCGAGCCGGAAGTTCGCGTGATCCTGGGAGAGGGCTTCGAGGGCGTAGACGAAGAGGGTTGACGCGACGCCGGCGAAGAGGAAGGTGCGCCAATCGAAGCGGTGCCTGGTCTCGGCGAATTCGTTCGTGACCCAGAGCAGGGTGAGGCCCAGAGCGATTGCACCTAGCGGGACGTTGAGGAAGAATATCCAGCGCCAGTTCCAATAGGTGGTGATGAAGCCGCCGAGGGGCGGTCCGATGACAGGCGCGGAGAGCGCAGGCCAGGTGATGTAAGCGATGGCCTTGGCCAGGTCTTCTTTCGGCGTGGCGCGGAGGACGATGAGGCGACCTACGGGGACCATCATGGCTCCGCCGATGCCCTGCAGGATGCGGGCGAGGACGAACTCGGTGACTCCGTTGGAGAAGCCGCAGAGGATGGAGGCCAGGGTGAAGACGCTGATGGCGAAGGCGAAGACGGTGCGCGAGCCCATGCGGTCGGCCATCCATCCGCTGATGGGGATGAAGACGGCGAGGGTAAGCATGTAGGCGGTCATGCCGATATTCAGGCTGACGGCGCTGGCATGGAAGGCGTGCGCCATCTGCGGCAGGGCCGTGGCGATGATGGTGCCGTCGAGCAGCTCCATGAACATGGCTGCGGCTACCAGGCTGGTGACGAAGAATGGCGAGCGGGTCTTCATGTCCTCAGTACAATTTTGCAACATCCGGAGGACTCGCCGTCCAGGCGACTGCGCCTTTGGCGCCCATTTTTTGGTCGCTTGGTTCCGCTTGTTGATTGAGGATTGTTAAGGGTGGTGGCTTTTCCTTTCACCAGATCAGGACACGGAAATCACGGAGGAGTGTTTGTGGCGGCTGGCTCCCAGGTGGCCGTGAGCCCAGCAATTTAATCGAATCGAGATCTTTCTACGCGACGACTTGTTTCGGTTTCTTGCCCAGCAGATAGAAGATTCCGATGAGGGCTACGACGCTGCCCATGGCGGCAAGGCCCATGACGCGCAGGATGGCCACGGTGTAACGTCCCTGGGTGGGCGAGTAGCTGCAGCAGTAGAGCAGGACGAGGTCGGAGAGTGAGCCGATTTTGTGGCTGCTGGCTTCGACGAGGGCGAGGCGGACGTCGCGGGGCTGATATTCGATGCCCGAGAGGTATTTCGACATGCGGCCGTCGGGCGTGGCGATCATGATGACGCTGGAGTGCGCGAACTGGTCCATCTTGCCGTCGGGGCCGGGGACGCGGACGTAGTGGAAGCCGGTGGCGGTGGCGAGGTCGGTGATGGATTGCTGGGGGCCGGTGAGGAAGTGGACGTGGTCCGCGATCTGAGCGGCCGGCGCGTCCGGGGTGTCGAGCATGCCGATGAAGTGCTGTTTGGCTTCTACGGAGTCGGCGGGGGTGTCGGTCGGGTCGATGCTGGCGACGACGACTTCATATTGGTGGCCGGCGTGGAATCCGGTCTGCTTGAGCGACTGCGCCATGCCGTGCAGTACTTGGGGGCAGAGCATTCCACACTTGAAGTAGACGAGGGCCATCATGACCGGGCGGTCGTTGAAGTAGTGGCCGAGAGCGACGTCCTGACCGGATTCGTCGCGGAAGTGATCCTGCAGAGGGAGTGCGGAGTTCAGGCGCTGGTCGATGCCGGAGTTCTTGAGATAGGCGGGAGTCTTCTGCGCGGAAGAGCCGAGCGGCTTGTCGGCGGAGTATGCGCCGGCGTCCTGCGCGAGGCAGGGGATGGTGCTGAGAGCGATGAGCAGGGGGACGATTTGGCGGAGCGGCAGCATTGGGATCAGGATACGCTTTGTCGGGGATTAGGGATTAGGGATTAGGGATTAGAGGCTTAGGGCCTAGAGGCTGGTTTCGCGTGGGAATCGCTGAACCGCAGGTCCTTCGACTCGCTCTGCTCGCTCAGGATGACGGGGCTGTGAGATTGCGACAACTGCGCTTCGGATGACGGGGCTGTGGGATTACGATAACTTCGCGTCGGATGACGGGGTTGTGATTGCGATGACTTCGCTTCGAATGACGGTGTTGTGGGATTGGGCTAACTGCGCTTCGGATGACGGGGAGGTGAGAGCGTGCTCACGCTCCCACCTCGCATCGGGGATTAGTTTGGCAGCGGATGGACCTGGATGGTTTTGCCTGTTGCGGCGGATTGTCTTGCTGCGTCGAGGATCTGCATCACGATCATGTTGGTGTCTAGGGCGGTCAGATCTCCCTTGGGGTCGAGCTGTTTGCGGACGACGGCTGCGAGGTAGTGCAGGGAGGTGTCCTCCGGAGCGGCCAGCGGAGTTGCCGTGGTGGGCTGCGGTACTTCCTTATAGCTGAAGCGGGTGCTGTATCGCGTGGGGTCGATGGCTACCGCAATTCCCTTGGTGCCGTAGACCTCCATGTCCTTGCGCGAAAAAGTCCAGTTCCACGATGGCATGAGCACGAGCTGAGCTTTGGGGTAGCGGACGATGATGGTGGCGTCGTCATCGACGTGGGGGTAGGTCTCTGGCTTGTCGGTCTGCGAGACGGCGGTAACGGAGACGGGTACTTCGCCGTGCATGAGCCAGGTCATGAGGTCGGCGCCGTAGCAGCCGAAGTCGTAGAGGGCGCCGGCTCCGTTCTTCGCGGGATCGGTGAGCCAGTTGAGGAATTCGGGCTGTACTCCGATTTCCTTCGGGCCTTCGTGTCCGTCGTGGACGACTACCTTGCGGATATCGCCGAGCTTACCGTCCTGCGCGAGATCGTAGACGGCCTTGTTGCTGGAGTACCACGTGGTCTCGTAGTTGACGAGGACCTGGATGTGGTGTTCACGAGCGGCTTTGCGGATGGCAAGGGCGTCGGCAACGGAGAGCGTCAGCGGCTTCTCGACCATGACGTCGAGGTTGTGCGCGGCGGCGGCTTCGATGACGCGGCGATGATCGCCGACGGAGGTGTAAACGAGCAGGGCCTGCGGATGACGCGCGGCGATGGCCTCATCGAGCGTGGCGTAGAAGAGGCTGTGATCGAGATTGAAGTTCTTTTCGGCCTTGGCGCGCAGCGCGGGATCGGCGTCGACGACACCGACGAGTTCTGCTTCGTGCTGGCGGGGAAACGCGTGTAAGAAACCGTCGACGTGTCCGTGTTCGAGACCGACGATGACGACACGCACGGGTTGATCGTTCTGTGCGCACGCGGTGTGTGCGCTGGCGGTGAGGATGGTGGCGGCGAGAACGCTTGCGGCTTTGAACTTCCAGCGGAGGAACATGGGGAAATGATAGAGCAAGTGCGGGGAAGGAGGGTCTAGGATGCAGTCCGGGATTCAGGATCCGGCGGTGAGGTTTGGGGTTTGCTTTCCAATCCAAGGATGATCCGTCGCGAATCTGACGTCCGATTGCCACTGATCTTGAGCGAGTGTTAGCCTCGTGGTATTCGATTTCTTTTCAGTCGTTAGACCTAGCCCGGGAGACCCATCCATCCATGCAGACGAGTTATAACGGATTGCCGCTGCCCGCTGGCGGTGAGGCGATTCAGTACGCGGACGGCAAGTTCACAGTTCCTGACCACCCCATCATCCCGTTTATTGAGGGCGACGGCACCGGGCGCGATATCTGGCGCGCATCGCAGCGAGTTTTCGATGCGGCGGTAGAAAAGGCTTATGGCGGCAAGCGATCGGTGAAGTGGTTTGAGATTTATGCGGGCGAGAAAGCCTTTCGTGAATTCAAGACCTGGCTGCCGGATGACTCGGTTGCCGCGGCGCGCGATTTGCGCGTGTCAATCAAGGGACCGCTTACTACGCCTGTGGGTGGAGGCATCCGTTCGCTGAATGTGGCGCTGCGGCAGATCATGGATCTCTACACCTGTGTGCGTCCGGTGAAGTATTACGCGGGTGTGCCAAGCCCGGTGAAGCATCCGGAAAAGCTGGACGTGGTGATCTTTCGCGAGAACACAGAAGACGTGTACGCGGGCATCGAGTTTCGTGAAGGCACCCCCGAGGTAAAGAAGCTGATCAGCTTTTTGAACGACGAGATGCTGAAGGGCGGCAAGAAGAAGGTTCGCGAGGACTCGGGCGTGGGCATCAAGCCGATCTCGATCTTCGGGACGAAGCGGCTGGTGCGGAATGCGATCAAGTACGCGCTGGAGTATGGGCGCAAATCGGTCACGCTGGTGCACAAGGGCAACATTCAGAAGTTCACCGAGGGCGCGTTTCGCGAGTGGGGCTATGAGGTAGCGGTCGACGAATTTCGCGATCATGTAGTGACGGAGCGCGAGAGCTGGATTCTTGGGAACCATGAGGCGAATCCGAATCTGACTGTCGAACAGAATGCGGCTTTGATCGAGCCGGGGCTGGAGTTTGGGTCGGACGATTTTCGCAAAGAGCTTTATGCCGAGGTGAAGGCCGTTCTGGATTCAATCGGCAGCTCGCACGGGAACGGTCAATGGAAGAAGAAGGTCCTGATCAACGATCGCATTGCCGATTCGATCTTTCAGCAGGTGATTATCCGGCCGGAGGAGTATTCGATTCTGGCCTGTCCGAATCTGAATGGCGATTACATCTCGGACGCTTGCGCGGCGCAGGTGGGCGGGCTGGGGATCGCTCCTGGTGCGAATATCGGCGATGGCTTTGCGGTGTTCGAGGCCACGCACGGAACGGCTCCGAAGTACGCGGATAAGGATGTGATCAATCCGGGTTCGGTGATCCTTTCGGGTGTGATGCTGTTCGAGTTTCTAGGCTGGAAGGAAGCGGCGAAGCTGATTGAATCCTCAATGGAGAAGACCATTCAGCAGAAGTTCGTGACGTATGACTTCGAGCGCCAGATGCAGGGCGCGACCAAGGTCAAGACGAGCGAGTTTGCGACGCACATGATTGGAAATATGTGAATGGCAGGGATTAGCCATTAGGGATCAGGGGATAGCGGCAGCGTAGCGGTAGTTGAATCGCGCTCATCCTAATGGCTAGTCGCTAAACCCTAATCCCTGGATTTGAGAAGGAGAAGCATGAGGAAGAAAGTTACGATTGTGGGCGCGGGCAATGTCGGCGCTACGGCTGCACATTGGATTGCGTCGAAGGAACTGGCTGACGTGGTGTTGATCGACGTTGTCGAGGGAATTCCGCAGGGTAAGGGTCTGGACCTGCTGGAAGCAATGCCGATCGAGAAGCGGGACTCGCACATCCTAGGCACGAATGATTACGCGGACACAGCGAATTCCGACATCGTGGTGATCACGGCCGGCATTCCGCGCAAGCCGGGTATGAGCCGCGACGATTTGCTGCAGACGAATTACAAGATCATGTCGGATGTGGTGGGGAAGGTCGTGGCGAATTCGCCGGATTCGATCCTGATCATTGTCTCGAATCCTCTGGATGCCATGGCGCAGGCTGCTTATCGCCAGGCGAAGTTCAATCGCGAGCGCGTGATCGGCATGGCCGGCGTGCTGGATTCGGCCCGCTTCCGCACGTTCATCGCCGAGGAACTTAAAGTATCGGTTGAGAATGTGACTGCATTCGTATTGGGCGGACACGGGGATACGATGGTTCCGCTGCCGCGTTATTCGACGGTCGCCGGTATTCCGATTACTGAGCTGATCGAGAAATCACGGCTGGACGCAATTGTGCAGCGGACGCGCGATGGCGGCGCGGAGATCGTGAAACACCTCAAGACCGGCAGCGCCTACTATGCTCCTTCGGCCGCGGCGGTAGAGATGGTGGAGGCGATTCTCAAGGACAAGAAGAAGATTCTGCCTTGCGCTGCTTACCTGGAAGGCGAGTACGGGCTCAGCGGGTATTACATTGGCGTACCGTGCAAGCTGGGTGCGCGCGGACTGGAACAGATTATTGAAATCAAGCTGACTCCGGAAGAAGACGCTGCTCTGAAGAAGAGCGCGGAGGCTGTGAAGGAACTCTGCGCGGTGATCGGCGTTTAGATCGGCGATTCGGGGTCTCAAAGAAAAGGCTCGCTGCTGGCGAGCCTTTTTCATTTGCGGTGATTAATCGGCTGCGCCGTCGAGGCGATTGAGAATCCTGGCGAGCTGGGTGTCGTTGTCGTAGCCGGAATTGACGGCGCGCTCACGGGCACGGCCAGCGATGGCTTCGCGAAGATCGGGACGGCTCAGGTAAAAGCGAGCCTTGTCGGCGCACTCCTCGATGGATGAGAAGAAGACGGCTTCTTTATCCTCTTCGAAACATTCGGAGTGACCTTCGGAGCGGACGGCGAGGAGGAAGCTTCCGCAGGCAGCGATCTCGATGCACTTGTGTCCGATGTCGTCTTCATTCTTGTGACTGATGAAGCCAAGGTTGACGCGGGACTTCCAGATAGCCTCGCGGTACTGTGCGTTGCTCAGGTATCCGTTGGCTACATAACGGGCGACGAGCTCGGGCGAAAGGAATTTTTCCCAGCGGGGACCGGCGATGAGAAGCGGGATCTTCCGGTCCTCAGCGAGAGAGCGGAGGAACTGAGGCCGGTCTTCGTGTGGACTTCCAATGTAGGAGACTTCACGGGTGCGATCGCTGTCGTTCCAGCCAGCGGGCGGGGGAAAGTGAATCGACGGCTCGAAGCTGAAGATGGTTTTGATCCATGGCAGATTGAAGCCTGAGAATCGAACGACGTCGCTCTGACGGAAGAGGCAGTGAAGATCGAAGAGTCTGTAGACGCGAAAAAACTGGCGCCAGCAGGGATCTTTTCTCGGGCCGAAGGGGTTGTCCTGGTTGTAGGAGACGGTGAGGGCGCCGGTCTGCTTGATCTTCCGGATTGTTGCCGGGGTGAAGTGGATGGGCTTGTCGAAGAAGACGACATCAGGTTTCGTTTCGCGGACCGTGCGAAGCAGGTCACGGTTCACCCTGGCGATGAACGGACCAGCGGGGAAGCGGTAGGCAAGGGCGCCGAGCAGCGGTAGTTTCTGCGCATACGATGTGAGATCGAAGACCGAGACATCCTGGCCGAGGCGGCGCAGGCTTTCCTGGCGGTAGGAGGATGTCTGACCGGGCCGTGGATCACCGACATAAAGGATCCGGCGATTACGCACTGAAATTGAACTCAAGTGGTCCCCAGAAAAATGATCAGCGAAAAAAGGGTTCAGGGTTTGTCGCAGAGATTCCGCGAGGTGCTTCCGCCCGATGTTGCTGGCTCGTTAAACGGAGGCTGCAGAGCCGTGTCCGGTGCAATCTCAAAAAAGCGACTTGCCATGAGAAATGCCTTGGAGAACTGCCTGGTCCCTTGTTCGAAACTGCTCTTTTTTCAACGAGCTGCGCCGATAAGAGAGAAATATCTCAAGTTGAATCATATCATTCCAAGACTTCGATTTCGGGCGGCGCGGTATTCATTGACAAAGCCGAATTTGCGGGCGATGCTTAAAGCAGGTGCCGTGCTGATACGTTCCTCGGTATCCAACCAGATTGCACTGCGAACTCGATGGGTTCCTTGCAGATCAATATTCCCCTTCGAAATGCAAAGAGTAGGCATTCATCACTAGATGCAGACGACTCAGGAGCAGAGGGTTTCAAGCATCCTAGGACTGAGCTCCAAGTGTGCTTCAGCGGTTCCATTAACATTCTCTTTTTCAGGTGAAGAATGAGTCAGCCAGTGTCAATTGCAGTTGTAGGTTCCGGTTATGTTGGTCTTGTGGCCGCAGCGTGTTTTGCCGAGATCGGCCATCGTGTGATCTGCGTCGATAACGACGAGGCCAAGGTAAAGATGCTTCGCGAGGGCGGAGTTCCGATCCACGAGGATTATCTTCCCGAACTGCTCAATCGCCATCGTTTATCGAACGTTGAATTTACCTCGGATCTGAAGTCGGCGACGAAGAGGTCGCAGGCGATCTTCATCGCCGTGGGCACGCCGCAGAGCAAGACGGGCAGTGCCGATTTGTCCTATGTGGACGCGGTTGCCAGTGAGATTGCGCGCTCGATCGACGACTACAAGGTGATCGTCGAGAAGAGCACGGTGCCGGTATACACCAATGAGTGGATTCGGCGTGTGATCGAGCGCAATGGCGTTCCCAAGGAACTGTTTGACATTGCATCGAATCCGGAATTTCTGCGCGAGGGCACGGCGGTCGTGGATTTTCTTCATCCGGATCGTATTGTGATCGGCGCGGACAGCGATCGCGCAGGCAAACTGTTGAGCGACATTTACTCTCCGCTGACGTCGGGCGAGTATTACAAGGAGGCACACGCGGTTCCGGGCAGCCTGAGTGAGAAGAATCCTCCGACGATTCTGTTGACATCGACCAAAGCAGCCGAGCTTATCAAGCACGCGTCCAATGCTTTCCTGGCGATGAAGATCTCTTTCATCAATGTGGTTTCCAACATCTGCGAAGCAGTCGGCGCGGATGTGGAAGAGGTTTCGAAGGGTATGGGGCTGGATGCACGTATCGGACCAAAATTCCTGCGCGCGGGCGTGGGATATGGCGGTTCGTGCTTCCCGAAGGACGTGGCCGCATTCCGGTACGTGGCCGAGCAGCTTGGAGTGGACTTCAGTCTGCTGAAGGAAGTGGAGCAGATCAACGAGGAGCAGAAGAAGCGCTTCTTCCAGAAGGTGCGTTCGGCACTGTGGACCTTCCGTGGCAAGAAGATCGGCGTGTTGGGACTGGCATTCAAGGGTGGAACGGATGACATCCGTGATTCCCCGGCGCTCGATATCGTGCAACAACTGCTGAAGGAAGGCTCGAGCGTTACGGCCTTTGACCCGGCAGCGATTGGTCGCGCGAAGGAAGTGATTCCTGCGTCAGAGCTCATGCGCTATGTGGACGATCCTTATGCGGCTGCCCAGGATGCGGATGCGCTCCTGATCCTGAGTGACTGGCATGAGTTCAGCGAACTCGATCTGGACAAGCTGCACTACACGCTTCGCTATCCGATTGTGATCGACGGACGCAACCTTTACGACCCGGCGCAGATGATCGAACATGGGTTCACTTATCTGAGCGTGGGACGGCCTGCGCAGCACCAGACGCGGGATACGGCGGTTGGGCATCGGCTTCCGTAGCCGCGGATTGCCTCAGATTGCGATTGCTCCGGATACGTTTGTGTCCCTGATGCAAGACGCCTGCTTTGGCGCCGCTTCCGCGGCGTTACAGCGGGCTGGTCACCTTTCACGACGTACCAACCCCGGCCCCCCTTCTCTCCCATGAGAGTTCTTCTCGTTGCAAATTATGAGCCGGATGCTCAGCAGAGCATGCTCCGCTATGCCGAATTTCTGCGCCGCGGATTGGAACGGCGCGGGCACGGGATGGATGTCGTCCATCCTCCGGCGATTCTGGGCAGGCTGGTGCCTCGTGGAAACCCGCTCTTCAAGTGGCTGGGCTACGTCGACAAATTTGTTCTTTTTCCTTTGTGGCTCCGGGTGAGATCTCACGATGCGGACCTGGTCCATATCTGCGATCACTCAAACTCAGGCTATCTGCGATGGACGGGCAGCACGCCGACGGTAATCACGGCGCATGACATGCTGGCGGTACGATCGGCGCTCGGACATTTCCCGCAGAGCCGCACGGGACGAACCGGGCAATGGCTGCAACGATGGATTCTGAACGGGCTGGCTTCCGCGAAATACATCATCAGCGTTTCCGGGAAGACGAAGGAAGACCTCGAGATGCTGCTTCCTTCGAAGCCGATCATCGATGTCATCCACCACTCGCTCAATTGGGATTATGAGCCGGCTTCGCAGAAAGCGATTGGGGATGTGCGCGCGGCATGCGGACTAGCAGCGGACGATGAGTACCTTCTCCACGTAGGCGGAAACCAGTGGTACAAGAACCGCATGGGGGTATTGAAGATCGCGCTGGAGTTGCGGAAGTACGAACGATTCCGCAAGGTGAAGGTCATTCTTGCAGGCAAGCCGTGGCCGGAACAGATGAAGGCATTTCGGCGCGACCACTCCTTTGACGATGCCATTGAATTCATCACGCCTTCGAACGAGCAGGTGGGCGCGCTTTATTCCGGTGCCCTGGCGTTTCTCTTTCCCTCGCTGGAGGAGGGGTTCGGGTGGCCGATCCTAGAGGCGCAGGCCTGCGGATGCCTGGTGATTACCAGTGACCGGCCTCCGATGACGGAGATTGCCGGAGCGGGCGCGATTCTGGTTGATCCGGAAGACGCCGAGGCGGCAGCGCGGATCATCGATGCGCGGATTGGCGAGGCCGAGGCGATCAAGCAGGCGGGCTGGTTCAACCTTGAGAACTTCACGATGGATGCTGTCATGAAGCGATACAGTGACGCTTACATATCTGCGGTGGAACGCGCGTGATAACGGCTCGTCTCCCCGTGTGACCGAAACGTTGAGTTCGATGGTGCCCCACCTTTCACGATGAGGCTGTGAAGGATGGGGCACCCGACATGACTCCGTCCCGCTGGAACATGTGGCGAATTCCGCGCAGTGCCTGCCGGGTTCGCTCCTCATTTTCGATAAGCGAGAAGCGTACATGGCCGTCGCCGTATTCACCGAAGCCAATGCCTGGGCTTACGGCAACCTTGGCTTCCTTCAGCAGTAGAGTCGAGAATTCGAGCGATCCGAGATGCTTGTAGGGCTCGGGAATGGGCGCCCATACGAACATCGTGGCCTTTGGGAGCGCCACATGCCAGCCCAGCTTGTTGAGTCCCTGCACGAGGACGTCGCGACGGCAGCGGTAATTCTCACAGATTTCAGTTACGCACTCCTGCGGGCCTTCGAGAGCGAGGATGGATGCGACCTGAATGGGTGTGAAGGTGCCGTAGTCGAAATAGCTTTTGAGGCGTGAGAGTGCGGAGACCAGGGTTTTGTTTCCCACCATGAAGCCGACGCGCCATCCGGGCATGTTGTAGCTCTTGGAAAGGGTGAAAAACTCGACGGCGACGTCGCGGGCTCCGGGAACTTCGAGGATAGAAGGCGCACGGAATCCGTCGAAGACAATGTCGGCGTAAGCAAGGTCGTGTACGAGATAGATGCCGTGCTGGCGGCAGAGATCGACGACCCGTTCGAAAAAGGTGAGGTCGACGCACTGCGTGGTGGGGTTGGCGGGGAAGTTGAGGATGAGCATCTTCGGCTTGGGGTACATGAGCGGGATGTCATGCTCAAGCTCGGCGAGGAAGCTGTCGGTGTCATGAATCGCGACGCTGCGGATGCTGGCTCCAGCGATGACCGGGCCGTAGATGTGGATGGGATAGCTGGGATTGGGGACAAGCACCATGTCGCCCTGATCGAGCGTGGCGAGGCAAAGGTGCGCGATGCCTTCCTTGGAACCGATGGTGACGATGGCTTCCGTGTCGGGATCGATCGCCACGTTGTAGCGGCGCTCATACCAGTTGGCGACGGCGCGGCGCAGGCGCGGGATGCCGCGCGAGAGCGAGTACCGATGGGTGTCGGGCTTGCGGGCGGCTTCGATCATCTTATCGACGATGTGCTGCGGCGTGGCTCCATCGGGATTGCCCATGCCGAAGTCGATGATGTCTTCGCCGCGGCGGCGGGCGGAGGCTTTGAGCTCTCCGGTGATGTTGAAGACGTAGGCTGGGAGCCGTTTGATTCTGGAGAACTCTTCCACGATTTTCCTCGATCGAAATTGTTCAGATTATTGTCTCAGACCTAGTCTTTTCCGGCACTCCTTCCGATAGGACTGATGGGTTCAGTAGAGAAGGTCGCCGGCTTCGTCGTCAACGGCATGGAGGAAGGCGGTCAACACTGCGATGCGAGGCTGAGCGAGTTCGCGGGCGCGAGAGGTGCGGAGACGCGGCGGGAGTTCAGCGAGGGCTTTGCGGAGAACGGGAACAATCTCGCTGAAGCGCGCATAGCGGGTGTCGCGGCCTACCTTGGAGACGTTGCGCAGGACGCCGACGGCGCCCAGCTGCTCAAGCATATCGGCATCGCGAAGGATTGTGGCCTCGATGGACTGGGGGTCGTCGTGCGGCTGGTGCCTGCGGATGGCGTCGAGCACTGCCGGGATTTTTTCGGAAGGAAATCCTGATTCCCGGAGCAGATCCGGTACGCGCTCGCAGGCGTACCTAACGTGATCCCAGTGCTGCAGGGCCTCTGGTTCTTCGGGACGATTGCCGATGAACACTCCGATGTCGTGAAGCCATGCGGCGGCGTAGACGATGTCGTCGTCGTAGGCCAGGCCGTCACCTACCTGACGGGTGAGGGTGTAGAGGCGGGGTTGATGGCCGAATTTATCCACAGGGCGCGCTTCCTGTTCGATGATGCAGGCGATGGCGTGGCGAAAATCTTCGAGCATGCTTCATCCTAACGGTCGGAATCGAATGGCGATTGAATGGAACGAGGATTATTACCTAGTAAATGGCATTTCGGGATGTCATTCGTGAAAAATTTGGCACCGAGACGGTGACGTTTTACAGGGCATTCATTTTGAGGTGAGGCATCGGCTTTCGAGGAATAGGCGTCTAAGTGATTGCGTCTTCGTTATGAGAGCCCTCATAAAAAAAATTAATAGTGGAGTGGTGCCGGAACTGCATGCGTAAAAGCGCCAATTGACGGGCTTCTAAAGCGATTTGACGAATGGACAAAAAAATTACGCGCGAGATTCGGGAATGTCTCGGATGTCTCCAAATTGTCGCGATATTGTTACGAGAGATTGACGGAAATTAGGTACTGTGAAAACAGCAGATGATGATATATTCAACAGTAACCCGGGTCGATGTGAACGCCCTTTTGTCCGACCCTCTTCTTATTACCGAGAAGTGTTACCGTTTTGTACCGAGACTAAAACAAGAAATACGAGTTCAGATTTGCAGGTACTCGTCGCTCGGACATTTGACTTATGCTTCCCCGGCACATCACCTGCAAGTGACATTTTCGGATTGATGATCGTTCCGTCACTTTTTAAATGTGCGGAACCGATGTTCAACGACTGAAGGCTTTCGGAACTGCATGGCGACTTCTGAATATATACGAAAAACAGCAGGTAACGAGCAACGCGTTACGGGCTTGCCGCTTCGCAAGAAATCTCGCGGCCGCCTCGCGAGCCCGTCAGTTGTGACGTCCATGTTGATGATGCTGAATGACGGGCTGGCAATTCTGCTCGCGTTCGGTGGGGCTCTTGTTTTGCGGGCCATTTTGTTTGACAAATTCAGCAGGATATCGGGACTGCCCCATGATGTGATCAGCACGCCGGTGAGCGCTGCTTATCTGGGATGGTTCGTTCTTTCTTACCTCCTCGTAGCCAACCGCTACGGACTTTATTCGCCTGTGCCGCTGGCGAGCGGGGCTCATGAAATCCGGTTGACTCTGCAGGCATGCCTGAATGCCGGCCTGCTGCTTTGTGGCGGCCTTTACATGACCGGCGATCTGGCGATTTCGCGGATGCTGGTCCTGCTGCTGATTGCGACCACGATTCTTTCGCTTTCGATTCGGCGCGTGATCTGGAGACGGGCACGATTCCGGCAGTATGAGCGCGGACTGGAAACGCGGAACGTCGTCATTCTGGGCACGAATCATCTGAGCGCCGCACTGGGCCAGCACATCGAAAAGGATTACCGCCTCGGTTACAAATTACGCGGCTACATGATTGCCCCGAACTGCACCGCGAGCCGCGAGGTTCCGGATGAGCGGGTTCTGGGCGGCCTTGACCGAATTCGGCAGCTGACGCGCCTGCATTTCATCGATGAGATCGTGATCGCCGAACCGTGTCCGACAGAGCAGGCGATTCGCCTAGTCGAAGAGGCGCGCGAACTGGAAGTGGATATCCGCTCGATCTCCGGCTATTACGGCGAGCTGACGGCGGAAACTCCGATCGAATACCTTGGCGTATTTCCGGTGGTTTCGCTGCATCGCAGGGATCCGCGGACAGTTGCGCTGGTCTTGAAGCGCGGAGTGGATATTGCGCTTTCACTGATGGCGCTGATTGCCGTGTTTCCGATCATGCTTGCGATCGCGCTTGCGATCCGTCTGGAGAGCAACGGCACGATTTTCTATGTTTCGGAGCGAATCGGTAAGCGGGGGCGCGTCTTTCCGTGCTTCAAATTCCGGACCATGGTCAAGAATGCCGAACAGTTGAAGAAGGATATGGCTGCGCTGAATGAACGCGACGGCATCCTGTTCAAGGTGACCAACGATCCGCGGATCACGCGCATCGGACGGATTCTGCGGAAGTACAGCCTGGATGAACTGCCCCAGTTTTTCAATGTGCTCCGCGGCGAGATGAGCATTGTGGGCCCGCGTCCTCCGATCGCAAGTGAAGTGGAGAAATATGAGCTGGAGCATTTCCGCCGGCTCGAAGTCCTGCCCGGTTTGACCGGTCTGTGGCAGGTTCAGGCGCGGCAGGATTCGTCGTTCGCGAAGTACATTGCGCTGGATACCGCTTACGTCGAGAACTGGAGCTTCTGGCTCGATCTGAAGATTCTGGTGCGGACTGCGGAAGTGGTTTTTCGCGGAACCGGAACCTAGTCAAGCGGTACGTTTGTGGCACCCTCCGGGGGATTTATCACCCCAGGAGGGTGTGGTACCATCTTGGA
>Ga0210388_10002056_pt1 | contig 15659 bp, 11 predicted proteins | sample IncBWC19OmetaG_FD_155485 | JGI IMG/M metagenome (GOLD analysis project Ga0210388, IMG submission 155485) | Forest soil microbial communities from Barre Woods Harvard Forest LTER site, Petersham, Massachusetts, United States - Inc-BW-C-19-O ...
CACGTATCGGCCCGAGACGGACAGATACACTTTCCGACACTGGAAACTTCCCCTCAATGCGCTGCCGGAGTCGGCGTAGCAGACGGTTGCTTCGATTGGTCGTCGCCGGGCTTAATTTTCTTCAATTGATCTCCGACGTCCCGGAGTTGACCCTCCAGAATCTCCAAATGCTTTTTCGTTTCATCATTCAGCTGTTCGCGCCGTGAAGTCAGCTCCGGAAGACCAAATAGCATCCCGCCCGCACCAACGATGACACCTAATATAAATAGTAACAATGCTCTCATGCCGGTAAAACTTTACCGGAAACGGTCGGAAATCCTAGGGGAATTGAGGGCAGTGTCAGTGAAGGCGAAAGACGACGGCCAGATCGATATCGGGAATCGGAACTCCAAAAGATTGAACCGAGACCCTGGCAAAGCATCTAGGAATTGATCGCTTTTCTTCAACTGGCACTGGCACTGACTCTGACACTCTCACTGGTCCACCGGCAACGCTTTCTTTACCGGTGGATGATGTTTATCCGCAGGATACCATTTCCATTTACCGTCCACCTGATGCCAAATGCGCCGGCCATTATCGTCATCAAAAGGAGCATTACTTTCATGCCGTCGTTGATGATGTTTAGGGGTGGGGGTTGGTGATTCCGCAGGTGCTGGCGTTGGGGTTGGCAATTCAGCAGGTGTTGCTCTTGCCGTTGCTGTTGGTTCAGAGGCTGGAGTTGACGATGGTACCGGTGTTGAGGCTGGCAGAGGGTTAGCAACATTCGTGACATTTTTGGTCAAGGTCCAAAAAGTAGTCGGCCCGTTCACAAAGCGAAATTCGGCCGGGCTTTCGGGTGTCGCCCCAGTTATTAGTACGACAATATCCATCTCGTCACCGGTTTGACTACTTACATGTCCATTCTCAATCAATTTAGCTATACCTTCATTGTCATGTTGCACGGATAACTTGATCACTTCATTTAAAGTCTGGGCCGAATCAAAATAGACCGAGCCGACGGCCAACGTATCGGCAAAAACAGGTGCTGCTGAGACAAAGAGGGCAATGAATAAAGATTTAGTGATCATGAACGTTGCGGCAATGGACCACTTCATTTGGGTCAATTTGGCCGGCGATGCAACAAATATTCGGTCCGCTGCAAATACTTCTGCTCCGATCGATTTCTTGTAATTTCCAAAAACGGAAGATGTCGCAGAATTTCATTCTCCCGACAGGCAATACGATAAAAATACCTGTTATTATTAGGTCATTTAGATCTGGATTCTGTGACGAATGCGTCCTTCTTTGCTTTGGGCACGCCGCATATCAACAATGCCGAATATTCTGAAATAATGCAAAGATCGAAACGGTCAGGAGCCTTTCGTCGTCGCAGCACCTGGCCTCCTCCGTGAACTCCGTGAACTTCGTGAACTTCGTCCAAATTCATGTGGTGTTGAATCCTGTCCGGGCGAACCCTTTCGACTCTTTTTTCTATCCACTGGATCCCTACTAACTTAGGCATTTAATATACTAACTAACTACGCCCCTACACGGCGGCCGCCGAGCCAGTAATTAACAAATAATCTGTCTCGCCTGGCGCTCTCATAGTAAAAAGTTAGAGGAGCGATATAGCAACACTGAGGAAATTGCGGATGGCGGATTGCGAAATGCGGAATTGGATTGGTGGATCGGCGGAAATGGACCGGCATAAGCGGTAAGCGGTTGGTTAAAGCGCAAGAGATGCGCCGTGCGTTCCGAGCGAGACTGATTCGAAATGAATACCGCTATCTACCAATTCCGCCGTTCCCCAAAATTCCGCGATCCGCAACCCGCAATTTCCCATTTCGGATGATTGGCTCAGAGATTTTGACAAGTTCTCGGCAAGAGACGAGTTCTCACAGATGAGAGTGAAGCGTCTCGTTTGGGTCCTGATTTTCTTGGTCATTAGTCTGGTGGCCGGATGCACCTACCTGATGACGATGCCCGCCTCCAATCCGCATTCGCAGTATGATGGACCACGCCCTTGGGCCACACCATGGAAATCGCCAGCACCACCTCCATAGGCCAGCCGGGAGCCAGGAGCCGAACGCCAACCGCCAACCGCCAACCAACAACCAACAACTGACAACTAGCCCACAAGACCTTTGCGCCGGAAATGCATCGAGGCTTGCGCAAGAGCGAGCGCCTGGGCTAACGCTGCGACAAAAAATGTCGCGCCAACCCTCCAATCCGTGGAACTCAGACCGGACACCGACGCCAGAATCGGCGCCCCGATCAATGGGGCTATGACACCCATAATGCTGCTGATCGAGTTCAATGAGCCCATCGTGATCCCTTGGTGACGTGGGTCAACGGCCTTGGAAACGATCCCTTGCATCGCAGGGCCGGCGACGAAACCGCATAAATTGGCGAGAATGATGGCGTACATCATCCAACCTTGCGTCGCCAATCCATAGAGAACATAGGCAACAAAGGAGGATGCAAGACCGACCAGCGCTGTTTTGACGTCGCCTAGTCTGCGGAGCAGGAAACCTAGCAACACGGTTTGCCCGACTGCTGCGGCGATGCCGACGATAAACAACGAGAATCCATTCTCACGCGGACCCCAACCGAATCGAAATGTCGTGTAGAGAACCCAAGTCGATTGCAGAAGGAATTGAGGAAAAGCCGTCAGGATAAAGACCCACACGAGGCTGCCTATCCCCTGGACCTTGGTCAGCGCGATGAGGGCAGTCAATGGATTCGCTTTAGCAAAGTCGATCACCGAACGTCGATTGGCCGGGAGGGATTCTGGAAGCACGAAGAAACCATAAACCCAGTTGAGAAGGCAGAAGCCGGTTGCCGCAAAATAAGGCAGCCTGAGACCGTAAGGACTAAGGAGCCCCCCCAGGATTGGGCCGCAAATAAAACCAAGTCCAAACATGGCGCCGAGAAGTCCGAAGCTTCGGCTCCTTTCCTCTTGGGACGTCACATCGGCAACGTACGCTCCGGCAACGGTAAAAGCCGCGCCGGAAGCGCCACCGATCAAACGGGAAACCAGCAGAAGCCAAAGCCAGGGAGAAATCGCGGTGATAAAAAAGTTGAGACCAAGACCAAAAATTGAGACCAGCAGAACCGCACGACGACCGCAACGGTCGCTCACGGCACCCAGCAATGGCGCCGAAAAAAACTGCGCGAGTCCGAAAGAACCAAGCAGAAGTCCGTACCAATAGGCCTGACTCTGCTTATCCGGTGTCATAGTTGCCACCAACGCGGGCAGAATGGGTATCACGAATCCGAACGCGAGCGTGTCGAGAAAAACGGTGACCAGGATAAAGGGAATGCCGGGCTGACGTTGGACCTGCATGTTTTGGAGCCGGGAATGCTCAGCCAAAATAGCCGAATTGTCGACCAACAAGGAGCCAAGGAGCCAAGGAGCCAAGGAGCCAAGAAACCAAGAAACCAAGGAGACAAGTTGACCGGAGACCAACTGACAACCTGGCACTTGGCTCCTTGGCTCCTTGGCTCCTTGGCTCCTTGGCTCCTTGGCTCTTGGCCCTTGGCCCTTGGCCCTTGGCCCCGCGCTGTTCCAAGAGGCTGATATGGAAACTTGTGATATTATTTGAAAGAGGGAATTAACATAGAAACTACAGGAGACAGCATCCCGTCCAGGGACGAATTACTTGAACGACTTGATTTCGCCCTGAAATCGGCCCGAATGGGCGCGTTTGATTGCGATTTGGCCGGCGGAGCTATGCTCTGGGACGCCCGGATGCATGAGCTGTTCGGTGTGGCACCAGGAAGCTTCTCCGGTGCGTACGATGATTTTTTGTCGCTCGTACATTTCGAAGATCGCCCGAGACTGGCCATGGAAATGGCTGCAGCATTCGGCAAACGGACCAATTTCGCAGTGAAATTCCGAGTCATCTGCCCCTCGTTCAGTGCGATCCGCCCTCTCGAAATGGGGTTCAAGGTCCACTCCGACACAGAGGGAAGACCCCAACGCTTCAATGGTGTCTGCTGGGAGGTACCGGAGCAACTTTGTCCCGAAACCGCACTGGTGCCGGAGCGCTATCTCCTGGCGACGATGATGGATAACCTGACGGATCTCATTTACTTCAAAGATCGTGAGAGCCGTTTTACCGCGGTGAACCGCTTGTTTCTTTGTCGAGCTGGCCTCAAGGAGCAGTCGGAAATCATCGGGAAAACGGATAAGGACCTCTACGCAGAGGAACACGCGTCCGCGGCACTGGCCGATGAGCGGAAGATTATCGCCACGGGCGAACCAATCGTGGGTATTGAGGAAAAGGAGACTTGGCCCGATGGGCGCGAAACCTGGGTTTCCACCAGTAAAGTACCCATCCGTGATGCAAGCGGCAACGTGATCGGCACCTTCGGATTGTCGCGCGACATCACCGAGCGAAGATTGGCGAACGAGGCGCTGGCGAGTTATGCCCGGCAGCAAGAAGCCGTCAGTCAATTGGGACAACGGGGACTTGCCGGGGCGGAGATGGTGGAACTGTTTGATCAAGCTGTACAGCTGATTGCACGAACTCTTGATGTTGAGCTTGGCGGGATTTTCCAGTTGCAGTCGAGCGGTGAAACATTGCGGTTAGTCGCGGGTGTGGGGTGGAACGAAGGTTGTGTCGGATCCGTTGTCGTCCCCGCGGAAAATCAATCTCCAGCCGCGGATACGGTCGATAGCGACCAGTCCGCAGCGGTTAGTGATCGGACAACGGAAGCGCGTTTTTCAATGGCCACGCTGCTCGGCGACCATGGGGTAAAGAGCGGAGTCTGCGTGGCGATCGAAGGAACATCAAGTCCCTATGGTGTGTTGACCGCCCACTCCAGGCGGAGCCACCTTTTCTCGCCATATGAGGAGAAGTTCCTGGAAGCAGTTGCCTACATCCTTCGGGCAGCGATCGAGAGGAAACGGGTTGAAAGTGAGCTGCGCGAATCTAAAGACATGGCAGAGGAGGCCAACCGCGCGAAGTGCCAGTTCCTGGCCAACATGAGTCACGAGATCCGAACCCCAATGAATTGCGTTCTCGGGATGTCTGGTTTGTTACTAGATACCAGCCTGGATCCGGAGCAGCGCGAAATCGTCGACCTCATCAGTGCCAGTGGGGAGAGCCTCCTAACGATTATTAATGATATTCTCGACTTTTCCAAAATCGAAGCGGGAAAACTCTCTTTTGAGGCCCTCGACTTTGATCTCGTTGAAACAGTGGAAGGCGCTTTTGAGATACTGGCCGAAAGCGCCTCCCACAAAGAGATCGAGTTAGCTTGCGAGATACCTTCCTCGGTGGACAGACGACTGCGTGGCGACCCCGGCCGGTTGCGGCAAGTCCTCACGAATCTCATTAGCAATGCCATCAAGTTCACCGAACGGGGTGACGTCGTTCTCCGGGTCAGCAAAGAGGAGGAAACCGCGACTCATGTCAAGGTGCGGTTCGACGTTCACGATAGCGGCATCGGCATTCTGGGGGAAGTGACCACGCAACTGTTTCAACCTTTTACCCAGGCCGATGGTTCGTCAACGCGCAAATACGGTGGGACCGGTTTGGGACTGGCGATCGCCAAGCAGTTGGTGGAAATGATGCAGGGTCAAATTGGCGTGCAGAGTACACCGGGAAAAGGTTCAATTTTTTGGTTTACGGCCCTCTTTGAAAAGCAGGGTGCTAAGGTAAAGCAGGCGGAAACCTATGATCGCGACGTGTTCAATTTGCAGGTGCTGGTGGTCCAAAGCAGCCCCAGCAGTCGAGAAATTCTCTGCCGCCAAATTGTCGGATGGAAGATGCAGCCCAGCAGTGCGGCCACCGGCGCGGAAGCATTGAACATCTTGCGAGCGGCGGCAATGGCGGGCAGTCCGGTCGATCTGGCGCTGTTGGATCTAGAGATGCCTGACATGACAGGATTGACTCTCGCCCGGGTCATCAAGGCCGACCTCGCGATTGCGGCCACTCGGTTGGTCATCCTGGCTCCTTTTGGCAAAGCAATCAGCGCAGGAGAATTGCCACAGCTCGGTCTTGAAGCCTGCCTCGTCAAGCCGGTGAAACAATCGCGCCTTTTTGATTGTCTGATCGATGGCCTGGGAACGATCGCGGCCGAAAAAGCATTTACTGAATCTGCGGTTCGACACCCCGGCTCGATTTCTTTGGAGACTTCTGCGGCATCGGTGAAGGTGCGCATTCTTCTGGCCGAGGATAACATCATGAATCAAAGAGTTGGGTTGGGCCAACTACGAAAACTCGGGTACACCGCCGATGCGGTCGCGAACGGTTTGGAAGTTCTGGAGGCTCTCCAGCGAATTCCCTACGCCATCATCTTTATGGACTGTCAGATGCCGGAGATGGATGGATATGAAGCGACGCAAGCGATCCGCCAACGCGAGCGAAACCCGCATGAAGGCTGCGGTTGGAAAAGGCCCGTCCACATCATTGCCATGACTGCCGACGCCAGGCAGGCCAGCGCCGAGAAATGTCTGCTGATGGGGATGAACGACTATCTCAGCAAGCCGGTGCGACTGCCCGAACTAAAAGCGGCCTTGGACCGCTGGAACCGGGGAGTTCCGAATCAAAACGCTGGTTCCGTAACTCCTTGAGCTCCTTTCGACGTCAGTATCAAATTACCGTGTGCTTTTGCCGATAACCTCTGATGGTGCCTCCTGCAAAATAGCAGAAGAAGCACACAGAAATTGATTGCTCCAAAGGCCGCAGCATCTTTCAATCCTGGCTCCGCTTTAAATGAAGTCCAATCATTTACCAGCACCCGGCCATCGACTTCTCTCGCCGCTTCCCATATTACTTTTAACGGTGTTCGTCGATATGGTGGGCTTTGGCATCGTCGTTCCCGTGCTCCCGTTGTACACCGAGCGATTTGGTGCCTCACCGTTCACCATCGGGATGCTGCTCGCGGTTTACTCGGGCATGGGCTTTATTTTCTCGCCGATCGTGGGAGCGCTTTCCGATCGTCTGGGGCGGCGATCAATCCTGCTGTTCAGCACGATCGGCCAGGCAACCGCTTTCTTCATTATGGGAGCGGCGAATTCGCTTCTTTGGCTTTTCATTGCTCGGACTCTTGACGGCATCTTCGGAGCGAACGTCTCCACTACCCAGGCTTACGTCGCCGACGTTACGCCACCGCAAGAGCGCTCGCGCGCGATGGGACTGCTCGGTGCGGCGTTTGGGGTTGGGTTTATCTTCGGACCCCTGATTGGGGGAGTACTTAGTCAGATCTCACTTTCAGCGCCTTTTTATTTTGCGGGCGCACTCGCGGCAGCCAACGCGGTGCTAATTTACTTTGTTCTGCCCGAGAGCCTGCCGCTGGAAGACAACTCCCGACCAGACCGAGATACTTTCGTCACCTTGTTCAGACAAGGATTGGGTTCGGTGATTGTGCCTCTCATGGCGGCCTATTTTTTCATGATGGCCGGATTTTCGATTGTCACGGCCTTTTTTGCGATCTTTACGGAAGATCGTTTCAGTTACAACGCCAGTGCAAATGGTTATATATTCGCGACCATCGGGGTGATTGGGGTAGTCGTCCAAGGCGCATTGATCGGACCTTTGGTGAAGAATTTTACGGAAAAAAGAATCGCCATCCTCGGCTTGGCACTGCTGGCATGCAGCGTGTTTGTGTTGCCGCTGGCCCAAAGGGCAACAACGCTGTTTATGGTCGGTGCTGGTATCGGACTAGGAAATGCTTTCATCAATCCGAGCATCAACGGATTAGTTTCGCGTTCGGTGAACAAGCATTGGCAGGGACGGGTTCTGGGCCTCATGCAGGCCTCGGCGAGTCTTGGGCGTTTTGTTGGACCGCCGCTGGGAGGCTGGCTTCTGGCGTTCAACTCGAGGCGCACCCCGGAGTTTGGCAGAGTACCTTTCTGGATCAGCAGCGCGCTCTTGGTGGTCTCTCTGGTTCTGACGACGACAGTGTCAGTCCGCCGACCAAACTCGCCGGAAGAAGCTCTTCCTCGCGAAGCCTGAGCTTGGCCATGATGGAGCTGAAGACCCTGGGCTTCGCGCTCGTCCAGCAGGAGAGCCGTACGTTGTTGGAAATGATGTACCGCTCTACGCGGCAATGTTCTCAACTCGCCTTTGTTCCATTCCTTAATACTGTTTTAAGAGAGGACTTTTCGGCGGCTGGTACCATCCTTCCCGGTAGCTAACCTGGGTCCTGACAGCTTTCCGATCTTCCGTGGAGGGGGCTGCCCGGGCGTCGCGGATCTGATTGTTAATGAGCGAGCTAGCAAAAGCCAACACCATGGCAGGGAAGGCAGCGTTTTGGAGAAATTCGTTCAACCAGAGTTTCATGGCGAAGGGACGTTTGGATGCTCTTGCTCCGGTTCTGGCGGTCTCGAGCATCACGTTCATCTTGTGGCGAGTGGCTCTATCGGTAGAGCATCCGCTGACGTTTGTAAATGGAACGAAAGACCCAAACGATTCCCTCCATGGTCCGACGGATACATCTTTCGTCCCATTTACGATCGCCGAATGCGCTGCTATTTGCAGGGGCAGAAACGCCAAATTTACTCCACCCACGATGACCACGGCCACTAGACAAACAATCCGATGAAAACCCCAAGACATTTCGACAAACTATTAACTAGCGCTGCACTTTTATCCTTAGGAGTAGGTTTTGTCTCTCTGGGGTTCCTGCCTTTTATCAACAGGCATTCAGAGGAGGCCGAAAATGGCTTGTTCTTCAACGCGTTCTATCCGGTCATCGGGGGTCTGATCAGCATCCTATTAGGCTCCGCATTTTTTGCCATCGCCGTTCTCTTCGTGGCGACGCTGCTCCAAAGAAAGAGATCCATGGAAAGTGGATAAAAAAAAACGCGAGAGGACCGTTCGGGTCTATTTGCGTACTTCGAAGGCCCTCCGGATCTGGTCAGGCATAAGTACATTGAGGACGAGGAAGCGAACGAAGTTTTGAAAACCCACGACGAGGAATCCTCTACATCAAGCACGAATCACCGGCAACTGACAACCGCCCACTGACCACTGACCATCGGCAACTGACAACCGCCTACTGACAACTGACAACTGACATGGAAGGCGTGGCGTTCGCTTGTCGTCGTAATACGCCGAAGCCTCGACGTCAGTCCCGAATGGCGCTTCTAAGTTAAGGGTTCTTTGGGACGATCAACTGCCCCGAAGCCGAAGTTGGAGAACTCAGCCCAAGGTTTCAACCCGGGAAGGTAAGGCGGGACGCCTTACTTACATCAGATAGGCGGGACCTACTGGGATAGAAGGGGTAATCAAACGGCCGGTTCGTCCGGAGAAGTAAGTAAGGCGTCTCGCCTTACCCCGGGCCTTGAATAGTTCTCGGAAAGTCCAGACTCCAGACGGAACCTTCGGGGCCGAGAAATAACCCAAACCGCCCTTAATTTAGAAGCGCCATTCGACGTCAGTCCCGAAGCTTTTCGGTGAGAGGCCGTCCGTGAGCCGCCGGCGAACTGAGCACCTCCAGAGCGCACAGACTGGCCGCAGTTCGAGTCTCCACGCCGAGTTTTTGGAAAATTTCCAGGACGTGCTTTTTCACCGTTGATTCGCTGTTCCCGAGAATGGTGGCGATCTCGCCGTTGGTTTTACCTTGGGCAAGCCACAGCAATGTTTCGGCGACACGCGGAGTTAGGCCAAGTACTTCCTCCAGCGGTCCGGCGGAATGGAAATCAGGTTTGAACTCTGGGACGGCCTGCTGGACCGCGCGTTCGAGACGCGATTGGATGGCGGCTAGGAGGTCGGCTTTGGCGACCGGCTTGGTCAAATAATCATCCGCACCGAGATTCATTCCTGCGCGTATGTCGGGTTTCTCACCCTTGGCGGTAAGGAAGATAAATGGGATGGTGACGGTCGCTGCGTCGGCACGGAGGGCAGCGATGACGCCATACCCATCCAGTTCTGGCATCATGACATCACAAAGAATGAGATCGGGCCTTTCCTTCTTCGCCAGCTTGAGACCGACGCGGCCGTTTTCGGCAGGCAACGGGTGAAACCTCTCCAGCCGGAGGATAGTCGTCAGGTTGCGGCGCATTTCCGGTTCGTCCTCGATGACTAAAATCTTTTTCATATCGGCAACCTCACAGTCACTACAGTTCCTTCGCCCAGTTTGCTTTCCACGTTGATTTTTCCGTTGTGCAGATCGAGACAGCGCTTGACGATGACCAGACCGAGACCCGTGCCTGGACGATCACCGACATTTTGCCCGCGATGGAAGGCGTTAAAGAGCCACTCTTGGTCGGATTCTGGAATCCCGATGCCCTGGTCACGGATGGTGCAGACAACGTCTGCACCGGCGCCGACGATTTCGAATTGCACCGCCCGTCCGGGGTCAGAGTATTTTACCGCGTTGTGCAGCAAATTCGTGAATACGTGCCGCAGCAAGCGCCCGTCGGCCTGCACCACGGTCAAGGTTTCGGCGGCTGAGAATTCGATCGGACATCGCCGGTTAGTTGCCGAAAGAACTTCGTCCACGACCCTGCGCAAAAATGTCCGCAGCTCCAGCAGCGTGGGCTTAAATTCCATCTTGCCGGCATCAAAGCTTCCAATGAGCAGCGTTTCCTCCATCAGCGCGGCCATCCGGCGCGTGTTTTTGCGGATAGATTGCAGATGATCTTTCCGTTCAGCCTGCTCCAACTGGCCCAGATAATCATTCAAAATTTCCGCGGAAGACTGGATGATGGCCAGCGGCGTGCGGAACTCGTGCGAGATCATTGAGACAAATTTGCTTCGCAACTGTCCCAGTTCCTTCTCTCTCGCCAGTGTTCGGAGCAGTTCGGCCTCGGCCTGCTTGCGCTGAGTAATGTCGAGGCCGGAGGCGAGGATGTGCGGCTCGCGGTCGATTTCGATAAGGTCGGCCGAGAGCAGCATGGTGTGGATGGAGCCGCGCTGGCTGCGCAATTGGCACTCCACCTCCCGCTGCGAGCCATTGCGCTGAAGATCCGCCAGAAACTTCAGGCGATCATTTAGATCCAGCCAGATGCCTAGTTCGAGCGAGTCGTGACCGACAATTCTGTCACGGCTCAGCCCGATCCACCGCACAAACGCATCGTTAGCCTCGATAAATCTGGCGTCACTCAGCCGCGAAATCGTGACCAGTACCGGGCTGGCGCGAAATGCTGCGCTAAAGCGGGCCTCACTTTCTCGCAGCCGCGCCTCGCTCTGGCGCAATTCCTCTTCGGAGCGCTTGCGCACGGTGATGTCGTTGCAGACGGCTTGAAAAAGTTGTCGGCCGCCGAGTTGGATGGGCGTAAGAAATACTTCGATCGGAATTTCGGTCCCGTCACGGCGCAACACGATCCATTCGAAACGCGCACTGCCGTTTGCCAGTGCGTTGGCAATGTACCTTTTTTCCAGCGTCTCGGCGCGTTCGCCGCCAGGCTGGATCGGCGCGGAGATTTCGGCAGGGTGTTTGCCGATCACCTCTTCCAATCTGGAATAGCCCAGAAGTTGTAGCCAACTGGGATTCGCGTCAAAAATACCATTTTCGTTGTGCAAGACAACCGCCTGGCTGGTGCCTTCAAACAGGGCGCGGAACTTTTCTTCGGACTCGCGCAACAGATGTTCCGAGCGCCCGCGACTTGATTCTTCCAGTGCTAGTGAAACCATCGACGCGAGCGCCGAAACAAAGTCGATTTCCTCCGCTGACCAATCGCGAGCAGGTCCAGTATGCTCGTGACAGAGAACGCCGACAACCTCGCCGCATACCCAAACGGGTGCGTCGAGCATCGAAGAAATGCCAAACGGCTTGAGGTAATTTTCCGCCAAGCCGCTCGTGGCCGGATGCGTCAATACGCGGTCGGCCACGATGGGCCGTCTATTGGCCAATGCCTCAAAATAGGCCGGACAATCGGCGAAGCCCAGCCGCGTGCCCTTGAACTGCTCAGCACAGCTTTCCGTGTCACGCAGATAGAGGACTTCGCAACCGATGGCAGAATTGTTCTCCTGCAGTGACCAATAACTAACGCGCGCCACCTCAAGCGTTGCGGCTGCGAGAGAGCAGATTTTCCGGAGAGCTTGTTCGAGATCTGATTTTTCGGAGCGCGCCAGTTCAAGCAGCACATCGCGGTGTATTTGGACCTGCTCACCGTGTTTGCGCAATTGTTCTTCGGCTTGTTTCAGTTGGTCGTTCGACCGCACGAGTTCGATCGTGCGCTCGGCCACTCGCTTCTCCAGCGACGCGTTGAGTTGACGGATTTCGCTCTCTGCCCGCTTGCGCTCTTCGCGGGTGCGGAGCGCCATCACTCCATAGGCCAAGTTGCTCGCTAAATCCGTATATTGCTCAATCGCGCTCTCAGTGAAGGCATCGGTCTCCTCGGCGTGGAGGGCGAGCGCGCCGAACGCTTGGCCGTTTGAGATCAGCGGAAGGGAAATTGAGGAGGCGTAGCCGTGACTGAGGTCATCGGCTCGCCACGGAGCCAGGTTCGGGTCGGTTAGATTATCTCTGGTCCAGCAGGTGGTGGCCGTCCGGATGGCAGTGCCCGTGGGCCCTCGCCCCCGCTCGGTATCCGCCCAGGTAATGTTGATTCGATCCAGGTACCCGGCCTCGTATCCGGCCTGGGCGATCGGCCGGACCGTCTTTTCTTCGTTGAATTCGCGGTAGCCGACCCATGCCATCCGAAGACCGCCGACCTCGACGAGGATCCGGCAGACCGACCGCAACAGCTCGCACTCCTCGGTCGCGCGGACGAGGGCCTGGTTACATTGGTAGAGCGTCTGGAGCGTCCGGTTCAGTCTGGCGAGTTTCTCCTCCGCCTGCTTGCGCTCGATGCCTTGTGCGACGCCGTCAGCCACCACCTCGAGGGCCTCGAGAGTGTCGTGACCCAGAAATTTGCGAGCCTGCATCTCTAAGACACCAACCAAACGGCCTTCGACGAGAAGAGGATAGCCCGCAAAGGATACCAGTCCTTGAAGTTTCTCCTCCTCGGGATGATTTACCCTATCGTCGGCCGGTATTTCATTTGTCAGGTGGGGCTTGCCCTCCTGAGCGATCCGGCCAACCAAGAGTTTACCAACGGGCACGCGGGCATGCTCCCCTTCCAGGCCGGTGGAAAGACCTGCGCTGGCCTGCAACTCCAGCACGTTTTGTCGATCATTGAGCGTCCAAATGCGCGCGAAAGCGCCGTCGAGGTGACACACGATGGCCTCGGCACTGCGCTGTAGCACGGCTCGCAGGCTTTGGGTTCCGCTGGAGAATGCTCCATGAATATCTGCACGAAGCGCCGATTGCCGCGCCCGCCTGGCTTGCAATTCTTCCGCCCGTTTCAATTCCGTGATGTCCGTTGCAATGCCACATACCGCATACGGCCTCGCTGTCCGGTCCCGCAGCAGGAATTTAACCACCACGTACTGTCGCTCGCCCTCCGCCATCGGTACGGATTCCTCAAATTGGATGGGCGTCCCCGCTTCAATGACGTCCCGATCATTCGCCCGCACGGTTTCGGCCACCTCCTGAGGATGAATGTCAAAGTCGGTTTTCCCGCGGATCTGCTCGCGCAACACCTGATGGCGGCGTTCATATTCGCGATTTACTAAAATGTAGCGAAGTTCGAGATCCTTAACAAAAACGACGGCAGTCGTGTTATCCAAAATATCCTGTAACCGCTGTTCGCTGATGCGAAGCGCCTCTTCTGCCCGTTGGCGTTCGGCACTCTCGGCCAGGAGGGCGTCGATTGTTTTCTGAAAGTCTGCGCCCTGCTTTTTCACTCTTGGCAATAAAAAGACCTATCGAAGCTGATGCCCAAAAAAACCACCGCTAATGTAGGCACACTAACAGCGATCCGGTCAAGGCCGGTCAGAACCGTCAGAACCTGGATTTATTTGCATGGGCTTATCCGTAGAGCTTCCACTGGTGATCGTAAATGGAACGAAAGACCCACCATCCCAGGCTTCACGCTTCACTGAAATTTCGGCCGGATTTGGTAGCGGCCCGCAAAAGGAACGTCGTTCTTTGGGAGAGCAAATTGCAAACCTGCGGGGGGAACTTCCCCCGCAGGTTTGCCAAAGCCGGCGATTCAGCTGGTTTATATTACGTCCAAGTTACTTACCGTACCGTCCTCAAGCAAGCTCACCACCAAGAGGTCGTGCGCGTACAGATCCACGCCGCGATAGAATTCAGCCTCGACTCCGGTGGAATAGGTGACGCGGACGTCCCAGATCGGAATCCCCGGTTCTGCGGACCAAGAAATATGTCTTGTCTCTCCAGGCTGCAACGGCGAGGAAAGACAATTGTGACCCCAACTTTGTTTCGTGCCGTGAGCGGCCACATACAATCCTGTAATGGTCGTCCCGGTGTTGTTGGTGAAGTTGAAATCCTCATGGCTGCTGGCACTAGCCGTCGCAGGGGTTAAGGCGCTTCCCACCATCACCAATCCGGAGCCGATCATCGAACCGTGGATGATCATGCCCAGCACTGACTTTCTCAACATTTGGTAAACTTTCATTCTTTTTTTCTCAGCTTTAATTGTTAAAGGCGCTTCATCGGCCTTTGTTAGTTGAACGATCAAAGAACGGAGATTTGCAGAATGATTTCGAGAAGTGCGTAGTGGACCGGTTTGACTCCGTATCGAAGGTGCCGGCGACCGAGTTCCCGGAGCACGAGCACAAGGGACCGCTGCTGGGGGCTGGCTTCTGGCGTTCAACTCGAGGCGCACCCCGAAGTTTGGCAGAGTACCTTTCTGGATTAGCAGCGCTGTCTTGTGGTCTCTCTTGTTCGGACGACGCGGTGCCGGTCCGCCGACCAGACTCGCGGAAGAAGCTCTTCCAGGCGAAGCCTGAGCCTGACCATGACGGGGCTGAATTGAGACCGAGTTCGCAGGTCGGCTCGAGAGGTTAGCCGCGGTTCGCCCGCTAGCACTTTACCGGGGCTGGAGGCCACTCCGCAGGCCAGGTCGATGCGACTACTTTGAATCCGTATTTTTCCAGAATCGGGCGGCTGGTGGGCAAAGCGTCAACACGCAAGTAGCGAATCGAATCATATTGCAGGACATGCTGAATCCGGGCGGATAAGAGTGCCCGATAAGCTCCCCGTCCGCGAAAATCCGGTAGAACGCTTCCGCCCCAGAGTCCCGAGAATTGACTGTGCAGTGAGGCTGTTACACGCCCGAATCCGATCGGTTTACCATCGGAGTAAGCCACGAACCCAAGATTGCGCTGCAACGGGTCGATCGGGGCCAAGAGAAGGTGCTCGCTTGTCTTGCTTGGTTCGCGGGACCACATGGCTGATTCAAGCGAGAGGAAATCCGCGATACTTTGTTCGTTTCTCACCGGGCTGACGGTTATTCCCTCAGGCGGAGGCGCCATCAGGATAGGCGGCAACTCTCGTAAGTCCCGGAACATTAACGATTCTTCTTCGCCGATCCTGAAGTCGTGCTTCCGCAACTGGGAGAGCAAATCCGCCGGTTCATCATGGCTATAGACCTTCCATTCGAAATCCCGGTTCAGCTGGGTGAAATATTGGATCTCGGCGTTGATAACCCTTTCGGTTTCCGATGGAGAGAAACGCGAATAGACAATCCCGTTCCACGAACTTTCCAGACCGATCGCCCGAACGACATAAGGCGTCCTTTCCAACGTGAGACCCGCGTCAGCAACCGTTTGTCGCTCGACGTCGAGCAGCCGTAAGATCGTGGCGTCGTCCATCCGCGGAATCGTATTCCATGACAACCCAGTTTGGCGATCAATATTGCTCTTCGTCGA
>Ga0210388_10002058_pt1 | contig 15645 bp, 10 predicted proteins | sample IncBWC19OmetaG_FD_155485 | JGI IMG/M metagenome (GOLD analysis project Ga0210388, IMG submission 155485) | Forest soil microbial communities from Barre Woods Harvard Forest LTER site, Petersham, Massachusetts, United States - Inc-BW-C-19-O ...
CCATCGTGATCCTCGTTTCGAAAGACGGGCCGCCCATTCTCATCTCCCAACCGTCTGATCAGGACGGTCGATTTCAATTCACCTCCGGCCTTCCACCCGGCGATTACAAACTGGCCGCCCTCTCTGGTTTAGTGGAAGGCGAAGCACAAGACCCCGAATTCGTCCAGGCCAATCTTTCCGATGCAACCGAGGTAACGCTAGCCACCAAGGGTTCTCAATCCGTAACCCTAACCGTGCGCAAAGTCCGTTGACCACCCTTCAACATTTTTCGTCCCTGATCCTCCAATCATTTGACCCAGCCGGCTGAGCCGTCCTGACATCACCAGCCTTAATCTGTTTTGTGTAGATGGTTATCGGAACACCAACCCGCAACGCCGCACCAGCCCCTAGCTCCCGGTCCCGAGCCCCATCCTGACGCATCGTGAATTTTCGTGCGTCACTCACCTCCAACCGCCCCAACAACTATCGACAATCCACCAAGTTACGAACAACACCTCTCCAAACACAAGGATCGCCCGATGCGTCAGGAACCAGCAGCCAGAAACGGTTATGCCAAACTAATGTAACCACCCATGTCTCGAACCCTCCGCTCCCGCTGGAACCAACTGCGTGATTGGTGGCGACGCACCTGGATCAACATCCGTCCTGGCCCCGAAGCCCGCAAGGGCGCTGCATGGGCCGTCATTGCCGCCGCCGCATGGGCCGCCGTTGTCGGAGGAATCTATCTCCAGTCCGGATTCAGCCGCTGGATCGATTTCCCTTTCGCGTTCGCCGCCGCCGTCCTCGGCATCCCGCTGGTCGCCATCCTTGTCGCGCTGCTGCTGACCATACTTCGCAAACTCCCGCGGCTCGCCACCGGCTTTATCGCAGGAGGCTGCATTTTCATCTCGCTGGCTTTCGGTCCAATCGGCCCGGTATTCGCCATCGTCGTGGGTTTGATCGAAATCACTCTAGGCGCGACTGTAGCGACATTTCTCTTCGGGGATTTCCGCCAAGCCGCCCTCAGTAAGAAAATCATCACGGGGGTGCTTTTCGCCGCATCGCTCGGTGGAAACATTTGGCTCTACATATTTTTGTCGAGCGAAGGCCAAATGGGCGAAATCCTGCGGCTGCAGCAAACCGCCTCGCCCGCTCCCGCTCAACTCTCCGCTCCCAATCCAGCGAATCCCGGTCCCTATGCCGTCAAATTCCTGACCTATGGAAACGGAACCGACATTCGCCGGCCCGAATACGCAAGATCAGTAGCAATCAAAACCGCGACCGTCGACGCTTCGCCCTTCTTCCAAGATTTCAAAGGATGGAAAGCGTGGCTACGGAAACGATACTGGGGATTTGGAATGGACAAGCTCCCGCTCAACGCGCGTGTCTGGTATCCCGACGGGCCCGGACCGTTCCCGCTCGCCCTAATCGTTCACGGCAATCACAACATGGCCGAGTTCTCCGATCCCGGCTATCAGTATTTGGGAGAATTACTGGCCAGCCGCGGTTTCATTCTGGCTTCGATTGACGAGAATTTCCTAAACAGCGGCTTGTTTCATGATCCTCCCAAGCAGCAAGCCGTCCGCGGATGGATGCTGCTGGAACATCTCAAAGTATGGCGCACCTGGAACAGCACGCCGGGCAATCTGTTTTATCAAAAGGTGGATCTCGCGAACGTCGCGCTGCTGGGACATTCGCGCGGTGGCGAAGCTGTTGCTACCGCCGCGCTTTTCAACCAGCTCGATTACTACCCCGACGACGCCACCATTCACTTCAACTATCACTTCCCCATCAAGTCCCTGGTGGCCATCGCCCCCGCCGACGGCCAATACAAGCCGGCCGGACAGTGGCGGGTGATCCAGAACGTGAGTTATTTTACTATTCAAGGCGCCAACGACGGCGACGTGTCGTCTTTCGATGGCAGCCGCCAGTTCGATCACGTTCGCTACACCGAGCCAGGCCCTTGGTTCAAATCCGAGCTGTATATCTATCGCGCCAATCACGGCCAGTTCAATTCGGTTTGGGGACGATACGACGCCGGCGAGCCGTTAGGCTGGTTCCTGAATCTAAGACCTCTGCTTGATCCCAACGACCAACGAAAAATTTCCAAGACCTACATCTCCGCGTTTCTCGAAGCTACCCTCCACAACCGGCGCGAATACTTGCCCATGTTCCACGATTACCGGCGCATTCGCTCCTGGCTTCCCGACACGCTCTACATGAGCCGTTATCTGGACGCCTCTTATAAAGTCATTAGCGATTTCTCCGAAGACGCCGACGTTACCACCACCACTGTTCCGGGCGGCCGCATTGACGCCCGTAATCTTTCCATCTGGCGCGAAGGCCGGATTCCGTATCGCCAGGGCGATCGCGGTTACAACGGCGTGTTTCTAGGCTGGAATCGCGCGGAGCGCGCGCCCATACCGGTCTATTCCATTTCGCTGCCGTCCAACCTTGCGAAGGACTGGAACCTCGGGGCCAAATCGATTCTCACTATGTCGCTCGCCGTTACCGAGGACGAAGCGCCTCTTCCGGGAAAGAAGCCGGACGACAAACCGAAGGACGAGAAGAAAGGCGATAAGAAGGAAAAGCCCGAGCCGACCGATTTTACAATAGAACTGGAAACTACGGACGGCGCAGTCTCCCGCTTTCCGCTAAGCCATTTCGGTGTCCTGCCGCCGCCGTTCAAAGTTCGCTTCACCAAGCTGGCCAAACTCGACGAAATCGGCTACGAGAAAGAATCCGAACCGATTTTCCAGACCATCGATCTGCCGTTAGCCGCGTTTACGGGAGAACCCGCCAAAATCAAAACCATCCGCCTGCGTTTTGACCGTACGCCCATGCGCGTAATCATCCTCAGCCAGATCGGCCTCACACCTTGAATTCAACGCGCCCGGCGAAAGATCCGGAATTCCCAGGCGCTCAACACCAACTCCGGCACGTCGCCGCCGGATTTGCTGCGTGTCACTTCAGTCCAGCCCGAACCTCCGGCTTGCACCCGCCCACTGTACGCCCGATTCGAACAATTGATCGTAATCAAAAATTCTTCTCCTCCGCCTCTCCTCACGTAACTCAACACGCGATCCGGATCGCTGTTCGTCAACCATTCCGTTTCACCCTGCCGCAGCGCTGCGTGCTCCCGCCGCAGCGGGATCATCATTCGATAAAACTCCGCAAATTCCGGACGCCGCTCCCCGATCTGCCAGAACACCGGCAATCGCTCGAACAAGGCGGGCGCGCCGGATTCGGTGGTGTCGCCAACCTCCATACCGTTATAGAGCATCGGCACGCCGTCCAAAGTAAACATCAGCGCCGACGCCGCCAGTGCGCCGCGTTCGCCAAAGCGCGCGATGGCTCGCTTTTCATCGTGGTTGTCGGAAAATCTCAAATGCAGCGCACCCTTTGGATATATGCGCCGCTCTTCATCCCATTCCTTGCGAAGGTCAGAGCTGGGCGCCGTGCCGTTCTCAAACACATCCGTAAGCTTCGCGTGCAGCGGCCAGGAATAATCCAGATCGAAGGCCTTGGCCACCAGATCCGGAGAGTGCCATTCGGCCAGCATCATGATTTCCGGTTTCACCTTCTCCAGCTCTTCCCGCGCGTGCTCCCAGAAATCCGTGGGAACCATCCCCGCTACGTCGCAGCGAAACCCGTCGAGATCGAATTCACGGACCCAATAAACCAGCATGCGCGTCATGTACGCGCGCAACTCCCGATTGCCGTAATCCAGGCCCGCGACATCGGCCCAATCCGGCACCGGTGAAATGATCTTTCCGGCGGCATCATGTTTGTAAAATGTGGGAGTCTTCAACATCACGCTGTCCCAGGCCGTGTGATTCGCCACGACATCGATAATCACTTTGAACCTGTTGCGGTGCGCCTCTGTTATCAAGCGCCGCAAATCGTCCGCGCTGCCGTAATCCGGATTGATAGCGAAATAATCGCGAACCGCATAAGGACTGCCCAGCGTTCCTTTACTTCGCTCCCGCCCCACCGGATGAATGGGCATCAGCCACAAAATATTCACGCCCAGTTCTTTGAGCCGCGGCAACTGCTCAGTCACGCCCTGAAAATCGCCTGCGGCCGAAAATGTCCGCGTGTTCACTTCATAGATCACGCCGTCGCGCAGCCACTCCGGACTGTGCCGGGCCGCAGGCTGCGCCGCCAGTGCGCCAGCCACCAGCCAACCGAGAATCAATCGATGTACCATCGTTCAAAGAATACTCCGATGTCACAAGGAGCGACTATGGGTTCGTTTTCTCGCCTTTTTCCTGCCCTGCTATTCGCGGGTTGCCTGGTGCAAGCTCAAACCACCACTCCAATCACTCTAAATTTCGATGTCGATTACGTTCTCGGCGAGGTCGAGAATACTTACACGGGCACCGGCACCATTGCCCCGTACGGAGGCGCGACACTTCAGGGCGTGGCGTCATTCGACCCAGCGCCCCAGATATCGGTGACCTTCACCGTTACCAACGGCTCCTCCTTTCAAGCCACCGCGTCTTCTGTCTCCCTCGTTCCCGGAGGGTGCGCCATCCCCTTTACCATAACCGGTGGTACGGGCGCGTTCACCAACGCAACTGGATCCTTCACCGCGGATTATGCCTGTTCATCCCAGGTGCAGGAATCCGGATCCTTCCAGGTCACCGGTAGCGGCAGCATCACCACGCCGAACGCAGGCGGGGTGTTTTCGGTGAGTCCAACAGCGCTCGGATTCTCTTTCGTTCAAGGCGCGCAATCGAGCACCAAGCAGATCACGCTGAACAATGGAACGGCTCTGGCCGTTCCGTACACGGCCACGGCCGGCGCTGAAAGCTGGCTGAGTGTTTCACCCGCCAGCGGGTCTGTCCCAGCTCTGCAGGTCTCATCAGCCGGCGTAACTGTGAATCCTGCCGGACTCGCGCCGGGAACTTATGTGGGGACAGTCACCGTCTCCGCCGCGGGTCAGCAGTTCCCGGTGAGCATCACCGCGACCGTAAACGCGGCGGCGCAGGCCCTGGCGCTCTCGCAGACTTCTCTGCGATTCCAGGTCGCCCTCGGCGCCACTGCGCCGCCCAGCCAATCCATCGTGGTGCTGAATCAGGGGCCAGGCGCATTGAACTGGTCCGCCAGCGCATCCACTTTGTCCGGAAACTGGCTCTCCGTAACGCCAGCCAGTGGGACCAGCGGTAATTCCGCCACCGTCACTATCGATCCTTCGAACCTGCAGCGGGGCGACTATTACGGCCTGGTGCAATTTACCGCGAACGGCGCCACCAATTCCCCGCAAGCTGCAGTAGTTGTGCTGAACGTTCTGCCCGCCACGGACGTGGTCGCAGCCATAGCACCCACCGGTTTGATATTCGTGGTTCCGGAAGGGAGTGTTCCCGCGGCCCAAACTGTCACGGTCTCCAATTCATCCAACCAGTCCGTGGCAGTAAGCGTCACGGCTGTGTCGACACCAAACGGACTTCTGACCACTAACATATCGAGCGCCACTGTAAGCTCCGGACAGCCCGCCGTGTTCACCGTTACGCCCAACATTTCCAGCCTGCAGCCGGGAGTCTACGATGGCATCCTGCAATTTCAATTCGCCGGCGGTTCCGTCCAGAATTCGATCGTGCGGATAATCGTCACCCCGCCATCATCCTCCGCCATTACGCGAGGTCACTCAGCGACACCCGTCGCCTGCACGCCCACACAACTGGTGCCGGTCTCCACAGTCCTGGCATCCAACTTCAGCGCTGTCGCGGCTTGGCCAACCGCGATGCAGGTACAAGTTGTGGACGACTGCGGTTCGCCCATGGGTCCCGGCGCCGTGACCGCTTCGTTCTCCACCGGCGATCCGCCGCTCGCGCTCACCGCGCTCGGATCCGGGCAATGGTCAGGCACCTGGCAGCCCCAATTTATTTCTGCGTCCACGCCGGTCACCATCACCGTTACGGCGCAAAGTGCCCAGCCTGTTCTCGCAGGAACACTGCAGATCACCGGCACCTTGCAGCCTAACCAGACCGCGCCGTCCATTGGCGGCGTGGTCAGCACCGCGAGCTACGTGCCGCATGCCCCGCTAGCGCCGGGCGCATTCACTTCCATCTTCGGGGAGAACCTGGCCACAACTACGATTCTGGCTGGGAAACTGCCGCTCGAAACTCAGTTGGCCGGAGTTCAAGCCTTTATCGCCGGACGCCTGGCGCCCATTCAGTACTCGAGCAGCGGCCAAATCAATATTCTTATTCCCTTTGATTTGGCTTCCAACTCCACGCAGCAGCTTATTGTCATCCAAGGCTCCGCTTACTCCACGCCGGAGCCTGTGACCATCGCCGCAGCTCAGCCTGCCGTGTTCACTCAGGATCAGAGCGGCAAAGGCCCGGGCGCCATCACCGTGGTAAACGCGAATGGCGACCAATTCAGCGCTGACGCGTCGCACCCGGCCACCGCTGGCGACACGCTAGTGATCTACTGCGCCGGGTTGGGAGCCGTCACTCCTTCTGTTGCCGCAGGCTCCGCCGCTCCAGGCTCGCCAGCGGCGAAAGTATCCAGCCCGGTCACCGTCACCATCGGCGGCCAATCTGCAACAGTGGCGTTCGCTGGTTTGACTCCCACTTACGCTGGACTCTATCAAGTCAACGTAACCGTTCCGGACGGCATCACTCCCGGCGCGGCGGTCCCGGTAATAATCACGGAGTCCGGACTATCCAGTCCGCCCGTTACGGTCGCGATCAAGTGAGTTAATACCGCCAGCTCTTCAGATCCGCGCCCGGCGGTGCGGTTTTTTCCATTCGCTCCAGAATCTTCGGCAGGTACTGGGTGTTGTAATGCAGACGGGAAACAGCGTTCGGCAGCGCCGGATCGCCGTTCCAGCAATGCTCCGCGCGGTCGCCATACTTCACTTCGCCTTCGTACGGCGGATCGGTAGTTCCTTTGAGGAAATCTTCGATGTAATAGACCGCGTCGTTTAGAAAATAATTGTCGGCGCTACCTACATAAATATGGATCTTGCCGCGCAGCTTCGGTCCCAGCGTGGCCCAGTCCCTTTTCAGGATGTAGCTCAGATCATAATGATCGTGCCAGTAACCCGCAACGTCGGGATGAATCTCGCCGGTCAATTTGTCCCAGATCTCGGCCGGATAGCCATCCTTACCCATCGGCGAAAATACAGCCTGCCAAATATCCCATTGTTCGCCCGAGCGGCCGCGCGATCCCAGCGCCAGCTCGTAGTCGTTCAAATCCTGGAGCGTCGCGCTCACATGACCCATATAATCCCGCATCCCCGGCTGCGCTACGCGTTTGTGGGCACCCTCGATGAAGTACGCATTCTTATCCTTATATACGTTCACGACAGTGAACGCCCGGAAGTCCACCGGATCCGGACACGCCGCGAAAGTTCCGTTGTAGTGATCCGGATAAAACATCTGTACCGCCAGCGCTTCCCATCCGCCCGTGGATCCTCCGTACAAAAATCGCGCCCAGCCCTGCCCGATTCCTCGAAAGCGCTTCTCAACGAATGGAATTAATTCTGTTTCAATGGCGTCGCCGTACGGCCCGAGGTTGGCCGAATTCACGGCGTACGAATCGTCGTAATAAGGCGTGGGGTGTTGGATCTCGATCACCAGAAATCGGGGAAACTTCGGCGAGATCCATTGTTGATAGAATGCGTAGGCTTCTTCCTGCTGGATTCGGTTGTACCCGCCCAAATGAAATCGCTCGCTGTAATCCGGCTTCAGGTTCGGATCCGGCGGTTCCGCACGGAACCCGGTGATATCGTCTGGAAAGTGTCCGTGAAATACGGCCAGCGGATAGTGCGCTTCCGGATGTTGGTCGAAGCCTTCCGGCACCAGCACATGCGCCCCAAGGTACATCGGACGTCCCCAGAATGCGCTCAGCAATTCACTCTTGATGCGGACGTGCCGGACATATCTCGTCTCTTGCGGCTCTGGGATCGGTGGAATCTTCTGATCCATCACAATCCGGAATCGCGACGATGTGGACGCATCGATCGTTATCTCCTGAGGCTTCGAGTATAAATTGCCGGGCGCAAGGTTCCAGTGCTGCCCTTCGCCGCGATCCATCGGCAGCTTCACTGTGTATCCGGAAGCGAGGTGGAAAGTCTCGTAACGGTGCAGCAGCGCCTGGACATAATAGTGGCCGGGCTTCAGCTCGGAGAGCCGGCGAAGCGGATAACCAAAAGCGCGGTCGTCGAGAAGCGTTTCTTCACCCGGGGGCATGCCATCCACGTCCATGCCGAAGATCATCTGCGTACTGGGCGAATTGTTGATCTGCATGCGTGGCTCAGCCGATGGGTCTGTCGAAACTATCAGCAGCAGCCGCCCATCCAGCGCCGACGGGCTTTGTTCCCGGGCGAAGGAGACGGAAAACGTGGGTGCGGCCCCGAGCGGCAGCAGCGAAATGGTGATTTCCAGCGCGAAGCGCTGCGTTATCTTCATAGGTCAACTCCCCAAATAGAAAAATCGCGCGATAAACAAAGCTGTGAGCAGGTACACGAGCCAGTGTACGCTGCGAAACTCGCCGCGCGCGATCTTCAGAATAGTGTAAGCCGTGAATCCGAAGGCCAGCCCATTGGCAATGCTGAAAGTAAGTGGAATGGTCACTATGGTGAGAAAGGCTGGAATTGAAATTACCGGATTGCCCCACGGGATCTCCGTGGCGTGAGTAATCATCAGCGATCCCACTACAATCAGGGCCGGCGCGGTGGCTGCGGAGGGAATGGCGCCAACCATGGGAGCTACGAACAGGGCCATCAGGAACAAAAGTCCGGTAACGATGGCCGTTACCCCGGAGCGCCCTCCCGCTGCCACGCCCGCGGCGCTCTCCACATAGCTGGTTACCGTGGAGGTCCCCGCCAGCGATCCAATCACAGTGGCCGCAGCGTCCGAATACAAGATCTCATTCATTCTTGGAATCCGGTTCGCCTCATCGAAAAGCTTGGCTTTCTTGCCCACCGCGACAAGAGTGCCGATATTGTCGAACAGATCGACGAACAAAAACACGAAGACAATGTCCACCAGGCCGTAACTGAGCGCGCCGCGTATATTCAAATGGAACGCCGTCGCGGTAATGTCCGCGAACGAGTAACTTTGGGGTTGCCATCGCACCAGTCCGAACACAACTCCCACAGCCACTGTTCCCAGAATCCCGATCAGGATGGCACCGCGTATTTCCCACGCCAGGAGCGAAGCAATCAGCATCAATCCGAAGATCGCGAGCAGCGTGTTTGGATTTCGAAGGTTTCCCAATGTTACCAGCGTCTCCTTGCTGGCCGTGATGATGCCCGAATTGTGAAGACCGATGAGCGCGATGAACAGGCCGATTCCCACCGCCACCGCCGCATACAATTCCACCGGTATGGATGCCACGATCATTTGCCGCAGCCCCACCGCGGTCAAAATGAGGAATGCAATCCCGGACAGGAAAACTGCGCCCAGCGCTGTTTCCCACGGCACGCCCATGCCCTTCACCACCGTGTAAGTGAAATATGCATTGAGACCCATGCCGGGCGCCAGTGCGATGGGGTAGCGCGCCGCGATTCCCATAAGCAGGCTGCCCAACGCCGCGCAAACGCAGGTGGCCGCCATCACCGCCGTCAAGGGCATCCCGGTCTCATGCAGAATGGCGGGGTTCACGAAAATGATGTACGCCATGGTGACGAAGGTGGTGACCCCCGCCAGGATTTCAGTGCGCCAGTTGGTTTGAAGCTCCGGAAATTGGAAGTACTGCTCGAGGCGGCGCTTCACTTAGTCGATGCTACTACACCATCAATGCTTCGCCGCTGGCTTGGGTTGGCACGCGGTGCGTTCGGATTGTCCGGTGGCCTGCGTATTTTGGCCGTTATGCTCGAACCACTCGTCATAGGGTCTCCACACGGCCGTGCTGTCGCTCGAGACATCGCACTGCGCCGGGTCCGTGCTGGTGCAGACATCCAGGGCGTAGACCGGATGAATCTCCCACAGCGTAATTCTTTGCGGCGATTCGCCCACCAGCGTGCCGCCGGCCATCACGCAAGGCTCATGCGCGTCGTCATAGAACAGCTGGCCGGTCACGCGCACCGGGTTGTACACTGGCGTCCGCAGATCGATCAACGACCATGCGACGGGACGGAAATGTGGAATCATCTCGGCAATCACGCTGGTACATTCGGGCAGCTTTCTGGGATTTGGCTTGGTTGGATCCATGAGTGGAATGTGGAAGTCGTTACTCGAGACGCCCGAGCTTTGGCAGTTCACGTCTTCACCTCCCTCGCAATCGGAAATGTGTGCGTCCAAGATGAAAGCAAGTATCCGCGCGACATTGCCTTCCCCGATATTGGTTCCATTCAGCGGGAAAAACGCGTGCAGGGAATCCCGGCTATTGGCCAGCGTGGATTTGGCCGGAGTCTGCGCCTGCATTTCAGTCAGGATGGCGAAGTTGACCGTGACGGGGTTGGACGCATCGGCGCAAAGATTATTTTTCGCAGCGGCTTGACGCGCAGCGGCCGCGCTAAGGGGAGCGCCGCTCTGTCTGGCGCCGGCATTCCCGCAAGTGATAAATGGATCAGGCACCACCGCAATACGTGCAAAAGGGAGGGTGCAATTCAGTGTGAAATCGTCTGCCGTCGACGCGGGAGGGGCCAGAACAAGCAACGCGATGCTTGCCGGAACGACGGAAAAGGTCGTCCGCATGAATTCATCATCGCAAACGCTGCAGTGTCGATGGGTAGTGGTACAATTCCGCCGGCGCGCCAAAGAAAACAAAGGCCTGAATTGGTATAACCAGTGATAGACTTTCGCGAAGGGAGGCTTTCAATGGTCAAAGCTTTGCTGACGGCTGCACTGTGTACTGCAGCCTTCGCGGAAACGGTCACCTATAACTACACCGGGAACACCTTTAGCGTCTGCAATGGTGCGACCTCTCTCAATGGCAATTGCGCGGCAAATTCGTTTAGCGATGGCAACGTCGCTTCGCTGACTTTCAGCGCCCCACTCGGCGCTAACCTTTCGTCGGCGAACCAGCTATCATCTCCAAATCTGACCGCGTGGACCATAAGCGACAAGCTGGGCGACGCTCCTGCTTTCTCCTCCACTGACGCTGACGCCGCCAATGAGTTGACCGCGCTGTCATTATCAACCAACGGCAGCGGAGCCATTTCAGGCTGGTCCATCGCCGCGGAAACTCCTGGCTTCTTCTTGAACCCGACTTCGTACTTAGCCGGCGGCACATTTTACGGTATCAACAACCCGACGTTTATTGGCGGAAGCGGCTTCCCAAATGCAGACGACCTGATCGTCAACGGCGGCAACAGCTACAGCGCCCCGGGCGGAGGTTATAACCTGAGCGACGGCTTGACCGGCACGTGGACCGAGACCCTGAACGGCTTCCAGGGTGGTACCGCTTCCGCGCCCGTGTTTCTGCTCGGCGGTTCTCCCGTGGCCGGAGTCTCGGGATCAATTAGCGGACTTGGCGCGGAGGAATATTACGGGTTTTACTGGGGCGGAGGTGCATTTAGCGCGAGCGCCGATATCACGGGCGCTGCGGCCGGGGCCGCTTACCTCTTTTCAGAAGGCAGTGCCGGCAGTTTTTGCGGCGGTGGTCCGTCTGAAACATTGAATAGCACCAACAGCTTTACGAATACAATTGCCATCGCGAACCTGGCGCCTGGCCAATACTGCATCGGGCTATTGGCCACCAGCGCAGCCGATCCCGGTTTTGCGCTTACTTTTAACACGCCCGTTAGTGGAGTCGTGCCTGAACCGTCAGGCCTGGCGCATCTTTCCATCGCTCTCGTAATGATCGGCGTTCTTCGCCGCAAGATACGCGCCTGCGCCCGGGTAGTACGCTAAAAGTTGGTTCTGGCCCACCAAGACCGCGGGCTGCTTCGTCAACGAATTGCCTCCCCGATTCGTCTGGTATTAGCAAGGAGCCCCGTTATGGTGCGAGCGCTGCTGTGCTGCGTAGTTGTGTCGTTCGGGCAATCGACGCCGCAGCCGTTTGAGGTTGCGTCGGTCAGAGCGCATCAGGGGCCGCTGACGAGAATCGCCGATTTTAGGGCCTCCGGTCCACGGCTTTCCTTGGAGGGCTATACCGCATATCTACTCATTCTTGAGGCGTATAGCGCGAAAAGCTATCAGCTATCGCTCGCCTCGGCGAAATTGCCGGCAAACGACTACTACGACATCGCGGCGAAGGCGGAAGGCGACGGCTCTCGCACCAGGGACGAGTTCCGGGAGATGCTCAAAACGCTTCTGGCGGACCGATTCAAACTGAAAATACACCGGGAAATGCGAGAGACGCCGGTGTATGAGTTGACCGTGGGCAAGAAAGGTCCGGGGCTGAAGCCGGCGAGCGGCAACGGTGATTGCGTCTCCCACATCGGGCCGGTGCAACCGGAAGACCGGAATTACCGGTATCAATTCACCAACTGCACTCTCACGCTGTTGGTGGACACTCTGCAAGCGGATCGCCCGATCTTGGATAGAACCGGACTCGCCGGGCGCTACGATATCACCATGTTCGCCACGCCGGATTTCAGGCTGCGCGACTCATCCGAGCCGGGCGACATTAGTCCTTTGGACGCCGTGCGGAAACTGGGCCTCAAAATGGAGCCGAAGAAGGACGATATCGAAGTGATTGTGGTGGACCATTTGGAGAAGCCCTCGGAGAATTGAACTGGTGAGCTAGAAATTTGCGCCTGAGCTTAACCCAGCAACGCGATACACTGGGGTGGAAAGGGAGCCACCCGTGTTAGTGGTAATGCGCGCGCATGCCTCCGAGCAGGAGATTGCCGGGGTGTGCGAGAGAATTCAGAGCCTCGGATTCCGGGCCCATGTCATGCCTGGCGCCGAGCGCGTCGCTATTGGAATCACCGGCAACCACGGCCCTGTTCCACGGGCCGAATTCGAAGATCTTCCGGGCGTGGTTGAGGCCATCCCGGTTTCAAAGCCATATAAATTGGTCAGCCGCGAAGTGAAGCCGGACAACACTGTGGTGATTGTTGCGGGGGTTCCGGTGGGCGGCGACGAACTGGCATTGTGCGCCGGCCCTTGTTCGGTGGAAAGCCGCGAGCAGATTCTGGCGTCGGCCCGCGCGGTGCAATCCGCCGGAGCGAAATTGCTGCGCGGAGGCGCATACAAGCCGCGCACTTCGCCGTACGCGTTTCAGGGTTTGGGCGAAGAAGGGCTGCGGTACCTGGCGGAAGCGCGGGACGAAACCGGATTGGGCATCGTTACCGAGGCGATTGACGTGGAAGTCTTCGACCTGGTGGAAGAGCACGCCGATTGTATTCAGATTGGCGCGCGGAACATGCAGAATTTCTCGCTGTTGCGGCGGGCTGGCCGCGCGCGCAAGCCGGTGCTGTTGAAACGGGGCATGTCCAATACGCTGGAAGAATTTTTGATGGCCGCGGAGTATATTCTTTCGGAGGGTAATTATCAGGTAATCCTGTGCGAACGCGGCGTGAGAACGTTCGCGGATCACTCGCGCAATACGCTGGATCTGAGCGTGGTCCCGGCGGTGCAGCGCCTCAGCCATTTGCCCATCATCGTTGATCCGAGTCACGGCACCGGGAAGCGCGATAAGGTTCATCCCATGGCGCTGGCGTCGGTAGCGGCGGGAGCTTCGGGGTTGATTGTGGAAGTGCATCCCAATCCCGATAAGGCGCTGTCCGACGGGTTCCAGTCGTTATATCCGCGGCAATTTCAGGAACTGGCGGACGACTGCCGGGCCATCTCAGAACTTTTGAAGAGCCGCCGCCTGGCGGCAGTATGACGGATTGGAAGCAGCACGGCATCCGCATTGTGCGCGCGGGCGAGTTGGATTCGAATACTCCGCAAACTCCCGGCATGACGCGCGCCGCAGCTATCAATCATGCCCGCGCGGGTGCGAACAAACTTTGGGCCGGGACGGTAGTAGTGCAGCCGAATGCGAAGACCGGCGCGCATCATCACGGCGACCTCGAGACGGTTCTTTATGTAGTGAAAGGCCGTGCGCGATTCCGCTGGGGTGAGCGCCTGGAATTTGTGGAGGAAGCGGGACCTGGCGACTTCATCTTCGTTCCGCCTTACGTGCCGCATCAGGAAATCAATGCTGACCCGTCGAATCCGGTGGAGTGCGTGGTGGTGCGCAGCGGGCAGGAGCCGATTGTGGTGAATCTGGATATCCCGAGTCCGGAATCGGCATCCGAGACGAATTGGAAACACTAAGCGTCAGTGCGACACAGCGGTGGCGATTTTCAACTCAAAAACCGGAACCGCGAGATCGGCCGCATCGCGGACGTTGCAATAAGGGTCTTTCCCAAAGCCATACCAGAGAATCGCATTCTGCGGCAGCTTCCCCTGTACGTAGAGGAGGACGGTGCTGGCCTCGGCCGGGTCCACGCGGGATCTGTAGATCATGGGCAGTTCCGGTCCGGACACGCCGGATGTTGAATCATGGATGGAAAATCCCGCCATGCGTCCTTCCGCTTGAAGGCGTCCGTTCACGCCAGAGAAAGTCACTCTTACTACGCCGTCCTGGTACGTGGCGGCCAAGGGTCTGGGGCCGCGCTTGAGCTCCCCGTAATTTTTAATGCGCGGAAAAAGATCGTGGCAGGCCAACTCCGCCAGACGAACTGCCAGGCGCTTCAAATCCTGGGTGCCGAGGTGGATTCCATCGTCAAGCTGCAGATCCACCGCAGCTACCATGGCGACGTGGGGAAGGTCCGTTTCAGCGCGCAGCTGATCCAACTGGACCTTATTCCATTCCGCGACATTATTTTTGTCGATGTGGCGGCCAATTTGGACGTAGTAGAAGGGGAGGTTGGGCTGGTTGAAATCCGCTCGCATGGCTTTCACCAGCGCTTCAAATTTTGCGAGAAAGAGCGGAGCCGCGGTTGGATTCCCATCGGATTCGCCCTGGAACCAAAGAACCCCCTTCACCTGGCCGCCCACCGCTTGCACGCGGCGGTACATTGAGCCGTAGAGCGATTCGCCTTCGCGATCCTTCAGCGCGGGATTCCATTGCTCCATAGAAGTGCCGGTGTGCGCGCAAGGAATGAGGCCGATCGGGATGCCGGTGCGCTGAACCATCTCTACCGCAAACGGCAGGCCGGGGCCGGCTCCCTTTTTGCGGTTGACGACGTAGGTTTCCAGACGCTCGCCGGTTAATCGCTCCGGTTGGTTCTGTGCATTTAGCGCCCAGTGGACAGGATCAGTGGCGTTCACCAAAGTGTGCAGCGGTTCCTCGGCGATCACCCAGCGGTCGGCCATGTCGAAACTGTGGACTTGGGGCGAAGGCGGTTGCACGTCGACGAGATCGCCGTGCCCTTCCATGTTCGATTGTCCGGCGAGTACCCATATGTCGCCAACAAGCAGGTTCGCGATGGAGACTGCTGCCGTTTCGGTGCCTTGTAGCCGGACTTCCAGCCGGTAAGGTCCGCCGCAGGGAACGTGTGTCAGCTGACCGCTCCACTTAAGCTTTTGGACTTTTCCGAGCGCGGTCCAATCGAAACTGGGGACGGTGCTGCTGTCCGTTGCGACCAGGCGGGCTTCGATCTCCTTACCGTTGGCTTTTTTGTTGACGGCTGTTCCTGTTAGCCGGAGGTCCGCGGTTTGGTCGCCATTTCGCTGGAGGACCTGATTGTCTACCGGACCTGAAGTGATCCGGATATCCTGGGCGAAAGCGGCCGCGGCGAAGCAGGCGGCGATAACCAATGGCTTG
>Ga0210388_10002061_pt1 | contig 15635 bp, 8 predicted proteins | sample IncBWC19OmetaG_FD_155485 | JGI IMG/M metagenome (GOLD analysis project Ga0210388, IMG submission 155485) | Forest soil microbial communities from Barre Woods Harvard Forest LTER site, Petersham, Massachusetts, United States - Inc-BW-C-19-O ...
CCTTGTTCGACGAGTACGGGCTGCCTGCGATGATGTGTGGCCTGCTCATACGCATATGCCCAACCAAGCAGGTCTCCATCCTTCCACGCTCGAGCTGAGAGCTCCAAGCCAAACGGCAGTCCGCTTGGATAGAAACCACCGGGCACTACTATGGCTGGTACGCCGATCATATTGACCCATCCAGTCGCGCTGTGCGGCCCTTCGCTTATCTGGCCATCCTGCGGCATGGTTTCATCGGGCGGAGGCATCTGTGCCGCGGGATAAACGTAACCGTCCAGATGAAGCCGATCTAACGTTTCATTGTAAATGTCGAGCGCTTTTTGCCGGGGAGCAAGTACGTTCGCCTTGGCTTGCGGATCCTTCTCGAAAACGGTTTGCAGTATCGGCTTGCGGCCCTTGGAAGCGTTTGGATCCACACCGCCGATGATGGTGGCCGGCAACGGAGAGCCAACTGCCTTTTGATATTCGCCGGGAGAATGGTATTGCGGCGGCCCAAACTCGGCAATGAACTTCTCCGTGCCTTCCCGGATATAAGGAACCGTGTACACACGAGCCACGGTTACTGCGAAGTTGTCGGCAAGGATGGAATCGTCGAAGACGACGGTTGCGCCGGCCAGGTGCAAACCATCAAGGGCTTTCAGGAACGCTTCGCGCGTTTCGGGCCGAAGTGGAAGAACGGCGGCCTTGGTATCTTCCTTCACGCGGGCAGGAGTCGCCGAGGCCGGGATGCCTTGAAATGGAATGCCCAGGCCTTGTAGTACGCAGACTGGGACGCCGAATCGTTTGCCTTTCAGCGCATCCGTCTTGAGGTATTGCAGATAAGGACCTGGCTGGGCCGTCGCAGCAGATCCGAGTGTGCGAGGGTCCAGGGGATCTTCCCCTGCCATCACGCCTAACGCGATCGCGGCATCTGTCACGTCGCGCGCAATTGGTCCAGTGTTGTCGAGCAGCCAGTCTAGCGGTGCAATGCCCGCGATACTAACCAGCCCGCGCGTTGGGAAGACGCCTACAACCGCGCTGGTGGCTGACGGCATCCGGATGGAGTTGGCTGTATCCGTTCCATTGCCGAGCACAACATAATTGGATGTGACTGCCGTAACGGTACCGCCGGAGGAGCCACCCGGGCTAAAGCGCACATCATAGGCATTGCCCGTACGTCCATAGGCACTGCTGCGATTGGTGTCGCTGGCCGCAAAATCCGGCATATTGCTTTGTGCCACGATCACTGCTCCGGCCGCGCGCAACTTCCGCACGATGGTGGCATCTTTTGGAGCCACGAACTCATGGCCCGGGATCATGTAGCCTTTCCATCCGTCCGTAGTGATCAAGCCTTTGACACAGGTGTTGGCCTTGATCACGATCGGAATGCCCCACAAGGGGCCGCGCACGAAACCCGCGCCGCCCGCTCGGGCATCCCCATCTTCACGCGCTGCGGTTGCGAAAGCACCCGAGGCATCCAGGTTCTGCACGGCGCGATAAATGTCGTTGTATTTTTCGATCCTGGCGATGTACCAGCGCACGACCTCCGTGACGGTGTACTTGTGAGTGGCATAGAGCCCTTCCAACCGCGCGACTGTGACCTCGCTCAGGTCGCGATTCAGGTCTTGTTCTAAAACTCGTTGGTCCTTCGGGGAGGTTGGGGCCGGAGGATGCGAGCAACCGGCCACGAAGGCGGTTAGCGCGGCAGCGAACAAGCACACTGCGAGCGCACAATATTTATCGCGCATTACCTACATGATAAGACCGGTGTTAGCGCAGCTTTGCCTGCGCGCCCGTGACGCCAGATTCCGGTGGCGGTCAAGCGCCGGCTGCAATATCGATTCAGGGCTGAATAGTAATTGGACCCAGGTCATACCAACCATCCGTAGTTCGTCCTGCGATCCCGAGTTGGATCGCCGGTTGGTGAGTGCGCGGATCGAGTAGCGCCACCCGAATGCGGTATTCGCGGGCATCCATTCTGGACACATCCATCGCCGGCAGAGGGATACTTTCCTCCACTACGGCGTCTCCCGGCAGCCATTTTCGAGGATCGGCCGGCACTTGCACTTCCACATTGTTGGCGGCCCCGCGGAACGAGAGCGCGAGGATGTAAGGCCGATACACCGGCGCCACGCCTGAATTGACCCACCACATTTTTACCGACATGGAGTTGCCTCGTTTTACCGCGGCCGGATATTCAAACCTGCGCAGCTCCAATCGATAACCCATTCGTTTCTGGAATTCTTCAAAAGCCGGTTTCCAATCCGGCGGGATGGCGCTCGACTTCACGTTCAGGGAAGAGACGTGCCATCGCAATGCCTCACTCAGAATGTATTGAACATCCCAGCCTTGCTGTTTCCAGGAACCGGGCACGCCGCAGGTCTCCATGGATACGGGACTGCGCTTCCAAACATCTTCTATTCCCGCCTGCACAATCTGTCGTGGATAGAAATCCAGCATGTGGGACCATTTCGCGCGTAGATCGCCGACGCAATCGAATCGCCAGCCGGCTCCTTGCGCGGTGCCATAGCGCAATGCTTCTGGCTCGTCGAAATTCATCAGCAAATGCGTGGAGGGAAAGGCCCGCAGCCATATGTCGATGAGTTGCTTCTGAACCGGCCAGGCGGGCATGTTGTCGCTCCAGCCTTCCCCCCAGTAACCCACTGACGAAATATCCACGGTATCCAGATTCGGGTTCCCATCATAACGCCGGCCGGCTTCTTCCACCAGCGCGCCCCAGTATTTCAGATAGAGCGGGTCGCTAAAATCGGGCTCCCAGATGGAATCGCCTGCATGGTTGAGGCGTTTTGCACCGGATGATCGATACCACTGCGGTAGAGGATGCTCTTGATCGTACGGCATCAGGCGAATCGCGAGAGCCTGACCGTGGCGCACTGCGTCCGCCAGCGCGCGATCGATGATCTCCCAACGAACTTTACCCTGCTCCGGCTCAAGTGTTTCCCAGAACCAGCGGCAGTAAGCGATGGTGCTGGGCGGGAAATCAACCGCGCTTCTGGCCTCGGGCAGCGGTAGGATGGGACCTTCCTCGGACCATTTCACACCCGCGTTCAAGACATCGCCGTTGAAGCGCTGAAAGGTTTGAATACCCATCCCGGGATTCACCAGCACATCGTGGATGAGCTTGGGATGGACGACAACGGTTTGCGCGCCGGCCGTCCGGAAGAGAATTAGAAATGCAACGCTTAGGTGTCTCGCCTTCGTCATCGGTGGGGAGCCAGCTCTGGCGTGGCGATATCCTCAACGCCCGGCGTACCGTCTATCGAACCATGCCATACGCTGCCACCAAATGTCGTCACGTAGATTTTCGTTCGGTCCGCCGGATCTGGAATCACACGATGGCCCCACTTGAAATTGAAACCCGGCACCCGATTCCAATGCTCGCCTCTGTCCGCTGATCGCCACACCGACGATTCAAAACCAGCCGCGTACAGAACACTGGAATCCCGGGCGTCCACTGTAATGTCGTAAATGTGCTGGTCCCGATCCAGTATCGGACGCCAGCTTTTTCCGGCGTCTTCGGAAAGATAAATTCCGCCGCCTTCGCCATGCATTCCGGTGGCGCGCGCCCATGCGGCGAGATATAATCGCCGCGGATTCTTCGGATCCACCGCCAGCCCATTTGGTCCATTCACACCAGCCGGCAACTGGACCGGCTTCCAGGACTCCGCGCCGTCGGTGGATTTGTAGAGAGCGCCATCGCCCTCCCCGCCGATGCTCCCATTTTCCGACCGGCGCGCCATTAAAACGTAGAGCGCTCCCTCGCCATCGCGCGCCAAGCGCCACGCGAACGGCTCTTTCTGCTGGATGCCGTTATTTTTCAGCATCCACGATTTGCCGCCATCCACACTTTTGTAAACCCCCTTGCCGAACGCCGCCACGTACAAGACGCGGGCATCCGCCGGGCTGGTTGGGTCCAACAAAATATGGGTGGGCGCGGTTGGGTCCATGCCTGCGTTGGATTTCACCCAGGTTCGTCCGCCATCCTCAGACCGGCACACACCGCCTTTGTAATTCGACACCGAATTGTGGCGCCACATCTTGGGACGAGGCAGGTCATGCGTGGAACTGTTCACGCTCCACATGCGCCCACGAACCTCCGGATCGAATTCCACCCAGTACGTGGTGTTGACCCATTGTCTGGGAACACCCTCGGTGGAACCTCTCCAGGAACGCCCTCCGTCTTCGCTACGAAACAACCCGATGTCGGTGTAGGTGATGAACTGGCGCTTGGGGTCGAACGGATCGAAATGAAATCCGTACGAGGTCGTTACGTCCAATCCGGATGTGGTCCACGCATTATCGGATTCCTGGTGAGAATACTCGGCAGTCCAAGTGGCTCCGCCATCGGAGGTACGCATGGTCCGGCCAAGATCGGTGCTGTAACAAAGATTTGCGTCCTGATCCGCGACGCCGATCCTCAGCGGATTCTCACCCCAACCGGGTCCAAAGCGTTTGTCCACCCAGGCATCATGTACATTCGGGGCTGAGGTTACCGAGTCCTTCCAAACCAGCGTCCAGGTTTGTCCAGAATCGCTGGTTTTCGCGACGCCAATCCAGGTTTTCCCGTCCAATTCGAGGCCGCCATAAGAAAGGTAGGCAGTTTGCGGATTATGCAAGCTGGTGGCGACTGCGCGGACCTGGGCGCCAACTCCCGGCAGCGTGCATTTCTGCCAGGTGTGACCCCCGTCCGTTGAAACAAACGCCCCCTGGCGGGCAGTGGCGTAAATGGCCGGCGCCGCGTTCGGAGTGAAACCCATCGAAATATCGGTGAACACCACCGCGGCCGGAGCGGGACGATTCTCAATGCCGTTTCCAGATGTTACGGCCACGCCGTGTGGGCCCGCCAAGTACAGTACCCGTGTGCGAACGGGCGAGTTGGCGTCCACCCAGATGCGCCTGGGGATCTCCGGCAGAGCAGCCTGGAGCTGCTGCCAGCTTTCTCCGGAATCGTGGGAGACGAACAACGCGGCTTGTTTGTTCTCGACTTGTTTGTTTTCCACGGCGGCGGCGTACAAGATTTTTGAATCCGCCGGATCGATGGCCAGCGCGGCAATTTCTCCCAGCGGATCCGGCTCGGCCACAATCGTTTCGTCGGCATGGTCGGATTCCATCCGAACGCCGCGAATCGCCGCAGGCTTGGGATTGAGGAGCTTCCAACTGACACCATCATCGGTGCTTCGCCAGAGACCGGTCACTTCGGCGTATATGGTTTTGGGAGCGCTCGGATCGAACGCGAAGAAGCGCACCGTTCCCCGCAGGTTGAACATCCTCCAGGAACGCCCGGCGTCATGGGAGATGTAGGCTCCCGTCATATCGCACGAAATGAGAACCGTGCCGCTATCGTGCGGGCTGATGGTGGGGTTGTACTGTGCGCCTCCTCCGCCGGGGCCGATCACCCGAAAATCTCCGGGGCGCTGGGCCAAACAACCGCCTAGCACGGCGAAAAACAGCGCTATTCGAAAACTCGCGGTCATTGGACTCTTCTTTCGTTTACTCTCGGGCAAAAATCCGCAAATGTCAATTGTGGGGCAGGTTGCCAACCTGCGCGCCGATTGCCAACCAGCGCAAACGGCGCGGGTAAACAACCCGCGCGCAGGATGGCATCCTGCCCCACAGTGAAACTGACCGGCTACCGATTTTGGTTCTGGCTTTAACCAGCCCCCACCCGGCATGAGAAAATACCGGAAGTGCCGTTCGTGAAGGGGACGCTGCGTTGAGCATTTCTCTCTCTGCCTTGGTTTCCACTCATCTCGCCTACATCGGACCGGGCGCTGGATTCGCGTTTCTCGGCTCATTTCTGACGTTGCTCGCCGGGTTGCTGATGAGCGTCATCTCGTTTTTGTTGTGGCCTTTCCGTACGGCTTGGCGCCTGATCCGCCGCCGCAGAGGCTTCCAGCGCGCGCGCGTGAAGAAGATTATTTTCCTGGGGCTCGACGGGTTAGATCCGCAGTTGACCGAACAGTTCATGGCGGAAGGTAAGCTTCCGAATCTCGCGCGGCTGGCTGCGGAAGGCAGCTACCACCGTCTGCGCACTACATTCCCCGCGCTTTCGCCGGTGGCGTGGTCAACGTTTGCGACGGGAGTGAGTCCAGCCAAGCACAACATCTTCGATTTTCTCGACCGCAGTCTGAAAACCTACTTGCCCCAGCTCTCATCGGCGCGCGTCGGCCGCCCGCGGCGCGTGCTGAAGTTGGGACGCCTTCGCATCCCGCTCTCGCAGCCGATACTGGAACTGCGCCGCAAGAGCCAGCCGTTCTGGAAAATCCTGGGCAAGCAGGGGATCGGGTGTACCATCCTGCGGATACCTATCACGTTTCCACCTGAGAAATTCGATGGAAAGCTGCTTTCGGCAATGAGCACACCGGATCTGAAGGGCACGCAAGGCAGCTTCGCGCAGTTCACAACTCGGATCGACAAAGCGACTTATGAAAACGGTAGCCGCTATCCGCTGCGGCGCGTCGCGGACGGCTTTGAAGGCGAAGTGGAAGGCCCCGCCGACACGTTCCTCGAAAACGAGACGCCGCTCCGTATTCCTTTTCGAGTGGTGCCGAAGAACGGAACATTCGAGCTTCACTGGCAACAGCGCAGTTGCCGGCTGACGCCCGGGGAAAGCACTCCCTGGCAGCGGCTCGCTTTCCGCACCGCGATCGGCTCGACAGCAAACGGCATGGCGCGGTTTCTAGTGACGGAAACAGGGGCGGAATTCACCATGTATGTGTCGCCGATCAACATCGATCCGGAGCGGCCTGCGCTGCCCATCAGCCATCCAGCTTACTATGCAGTTTATCTGGCGAACCTGTTGGGACCTTACTCCACGCTTGGCATGGCCGAAGATACCTGGGCACTGAATGAAGGCGTGATCGACGAGGACGCCTTTCTGAGCCAGGCCTATGACATTTTCGCGGAGCGCAAAGCCATGTACATGGAAGCGTTGGAGAGTACCAACCGCGGCGTAGTCGCCTGTGTTTTCGATACCAGCGACCGTATTCAACACATGTTCTTCCGGCACCTGGCCACTTCGGACCGGCATCAGGGCACAATTGCGAAGATGTACCAGCAGATGGACGACCTGGTCGGCAAGACCATCTCATTCGTGCAACCGGACACGGCCTTGTTTGTCCTGTCCGATCACGGATTCTGCGCATTCCGGCGGGGCGTAAATATTAATTCATGGCTGCGGGACAACGGATACCTGCATCTCAAGGATGGAAAGCAGGAGAGCGGACCATTCTTCGAGGGGGTGGATTGGGACCGCACGCGTGCGTACGCGTTGGGGCTGGGAGGTTTCTACTTGAATCTCAAGAATCGCGAGGCGTGCGGGATCGTCGAGCCGCAGGAGGCCGAGCAGTTGAAACAGGAAATTATCGGGAAGCTCAACATGTTACGGGAAGAGAACGGCGACGCGCCGATCCACGCCGTTTACGCTACTCGATCGCTGTACCGCGGCCCGTATCTGGATGCCGCGCCGGACTTCGTGGTCGGCTACAACCGAGGATATAGATGCTCGTGGGACGGCGCAGTCGGTAAAGTTGCGACCCTCGCGCTGGAGGACAACCAAAAAGCCTGGAGCGGCGATCATTGCGTCGATCCGGCATTCGTTCCCGGCGTGTTGTTTTCCAATCGCAAGGTCGAGGCCACGAATCCGGGCATTGAGGATCTTGCGCCCACCGCGCTCGCTCTGTTTGGCCTGGAGACACCCGGTTGGATGGAAGGCAAGGCGCTATTGTGAGCATCAAACTGAATAAGGACCTGTGGGCGAAAGTCAAGAAAGTAGCCATGGCCGCGGGCTACAGCTCTCCCGAGGAGTTTGTCGAACACGTGCTGGAGCGCGAGATCGCCAAACTTGAAGACGCCCAAACCGACCAGGAGATTGTGGCGAGGCTCAAAGGGCTCGGCTATATCGACTGATGCTTTCTGCGGCGTATTACCTGAGCCTGACGGCCATTGCTATGGCCAACGGTCTGGCTGCGCTGTGGGTCTTGGCACGCCTTTCCGACCAGAAACGAATTGAACTAGCGAAGCGCAAAGTGCGCGCGCATCTATATGCGTTCCGGCTATTCGTTGACGAGCCCGCGCTGATCTTTCGGGCGCAAAAGCAACTGCTGATTTGGAATGGACGCTATCTGGCGCTAATGCTGGTTCCCGCGATCATCATCGGCATCCCGACTATCGTTTTGCTGATGCAACTGGATGCGGTGTATGGGCGCAGGGCGCTGGCCGCCGGCGAATCGGCCATTGTCACGGCGCACTTCGCCGCTGCCACAGACCTGCGCCTGATTTCTCCCGATCTCGAAGGGCGCGGCGTCGAGGTGGAAACTCCGCCGGTGCGCATCGCGTCGGAGCATCAGGTCTCATGGCGGGTTCGCGCGGCAACTGGTGCGTCCGGCAGTGTGCTGCTGCGCGATCCAAAAACCAGCGCCAGCAAAACCGTTCAAGTTGGCCCGGGTCTGAGATACATTTCCCGGCGGCGCGTCGCGTCCGTGGTCGATTGGCTGCGCTATCCCGGGGAGGCGCGCTTGCCTGCGGGCGACGTTCAGTGGATCGAGGTTTCCTATCCGGATGCCGACCTGCATTGGCTGCTATGGTTTTCGATCGTCTGCCTGATCACCATGCTGGTATTTCGCAAGCGTTTCGGCGTGACGTTGTGAATGAAAGGACGCAGGCGAAAGCGCCTACAGTGGGGCAGGCGTTTTCGCCTGCCAGTGCTCCACGGCTCAAAATACGGTCTTTCCGTCCATCCCCGCGCCGGGTTTGGCGCCGAACAATTGCAGGATTGTTACCGGCAGATCCTTCAATGTCGGATGATCCGCCCGGATGGTCCGATTGCTGAGCAGCACGCCCGGAACGTCATCCGCGTTGATGCAGTGGTCGCCGATCCAGGCATCCGTATTGTCTTCTAAGACGGACTCTGGAGCCGCGCCCAACGCTGTCTGCCAGGATCCGCGATAACCGCGGGCGTAGCCGACAATCATGTCCGGTCCAGATTCGGCGCCGGACGCTGGGAGAGTTTCCACCACCAGCTTGGAATTTTCAGGATCGATAAAGCGCAACAGTTCCTGACGCAGTTTATTCGCGACGGCTTCCGCTTCCGGGCCGCGCTTGACGATGCCGTGCTCCTCGCGCCCGGCGATGTTCAGGTAGAGCCCGTTCAACCCCAGCGCGTAAGCCTGTGTCTTCGACCAATCTACGTTTCCGAGACCCTCATCGCCGCGTCCGGCAGGTCCGCGCAGCGCCAGAAAGCCATGCTGCCAAAGCCATGTATTTAGATTTACGGCGCGGTCGAACGAATTGAAGCCGTGGTCGGACATCACCATGATGTCGGCGTCATGAAACCGCGTGGCCACTTCACCAATGGCCGTGTCCACATTGCGATAAACATCCAGGAGTTCGCGCTCGTGCTTTCCCCAAAGCATGTGCGAGTTCTGGTCGATGGAAGAGAAATAGAGAAACAACAGACCCCGCTGGAAATGATCCAGCGAGTAGCGCAGCAGTTTCAGTTCGTCGTTTTGCACCAGCGCACCTTGCTGAAGGAATTCTTCCATCGTCAAGACACCTTGGCGATAAGCCGCGGTGTCTTCGGCGATGCCTTGCGTATAGAACGGGCCGATGTCGCGCGCGACCGTGCGGCTGTAGGAAGAAGGAGCGGAGATCGGCAGGTCCGGCGACCGTGGGTCGATATTCACCGGAGTGGTGTAAAGCGCCAGCGTGGGATGCAGTTCTTTGGCGTAGACGCGGAACATGCCTCGGGCATGGGCCAGCCAGCCGAGCAACGGAAAGTCGGCGGGCAGCCACTGGGACCATTCGCCCTGCTTGACGATGGCCAGAGAACCGCCAATCGATAGACGAGCGACGCTCTGATCGGGGTCCACATCCACGATGAGATCTTTGGTGACGTACCGCCGGTCCTTGCGTAGCGAGTTGGGCGGACCCTCAATCGGTAATCTGAAACTTGAACCCTGCGGCAGGACTTTCACTATGCGGCCGCCCGGTACGTCGCGCGTGATTTCCTCCGGATCGTCAGTGTAAAACGTGAACGTCCCTTGAGTTCCGCGCAGATCCGGCGTGCCCATTCCTGCCAAGGCCAGGCCCGCCCCAACAGGCGGAAAGTTGGTGGGCATATGGATTACGTCCACCGGGATGTGCTGCTTCGATAGGATCTGCCAGAATGGCTGCCCCTTGCGCAGCGTCTGAACTTGCGCGGATGAGAGCGGAAGGATGTATGGGCCCAGAGGAATTTTAAATCGCGGCTCTACAGTCCGGCTCATTGAAGAGTAGAGCTGAAGAGTGGCAGGATCGCGGTGAACGAAATCGAAGATACCGTGCCCGGAGGGGTCGAGACCAGTGATGAAAGTCGACCACGCTACCGGGCTTTGGGGAGGAGTGGTAGTTCCGAGCCGCCGGAATCCGCCCGAATCACGCAGCCGGCGGACATTGGGAAGTTCGTTCCAATGACGTTCCAGGAAGGCAGGATCCATGCCATCCACGCCCAGCACGATGACCTTTTTGCCACCCGTCTCCGAGCGATGGCATGCGCATATCCCGGCGAATGCGAGGAACAGAAGACTCGCGGTTTTAGTGCGATGCATCAAGCGTACCCGCCGGAGTTACTGCAGCGCGGTCAACTCCTCACGCACCTTGGGGATTACATTTCCGTATTCCGCGGGCGACGCGATTCGCAGGAATGCCTGAAAGCAACTCCGCGCCCGGGCACGATCGCCCGCCATTTTGTAAATCAAGCCGAGATTCAATTGTGCGTCCACCAGATCGGCGTCCAGCGCGATGGCCTTTTCGAAATATCCCCGCGCAGCCGAAGGATCTTGCCGCTGAATGGAAACTACACCCAACCCGTTGTAAGCAGCCGCGTACTCGGGATCCATGGTCACGATCCATTTGTAGACGCGTTCGGCGTCGTCCAGCCGGCCCTTCTCCAGATATGCCGTCGCCAAATTCGCCTGGCTTTCGAGGTCAGAGGGATTGAGTTTAGCGGCCTTCTCGTACTCCAGAATCGCGTCATCTTTGTTACCGCTGCGAACCTCCAGATCCGCGATCCTGGAGTGCAGCCTGCTGTGCTCAATCCCGTTTCGAAGCGCGGTGCGGTAAAGTTCCATGGCCTCCGGGTAACGCCCTTCCTTCTCCAACTTGGCGCCGAGTTGATAGTAGATATTCGGATCGCCAGGATCCTGACTGAGTGCCTGCCGTAACAGTTCGACGCGCCGCGAATCCGGGAGGCGCGGTTCTAGGGCCTGCGCCTCTTCCAGCAGCCTCAGAACTTCCACGCGATCTTTCGGATCCACTCCCTGGCCAGTCAAATTGTAAGAGCGTCCTGGCCCGGCGAGATAGCCGAGCGATTTCAGTTGATCCATGGTGCGTTGGTCAACGGTTGCAGTTTGGACTTTCTCAGCTCCGTCGGTCCCGATTAGCGCCTTCAAGTGCGCTTCGAATTTCTGGACCTCCGCGCGGTGACTTTGGATGACGTTGTTGGTCTCACCGGCGTCGTTTGAAAGATCGTATAGTTCCGGCCGCGGCGCGCGGATATACTTCCAGCGGTTGGTGCGAATTGCCCGCAGCTCCACCCAACCCATGTTGATTTTCGGGTACAGCGTCTCGGCGTAAGAGACGGCAGTGGCGGCATCCTTAGACGCGAAAAACGGCGTCAGGCTGGCGCCCTCAACCGGCGCAGGTGTTTTGCTGCCCATTAAATCCAGAATTGTCGGCAGGAAGTCCACGGTTCGCGCCTGTTGTTTTACTCGCAAGCCGGACGGAACACCGGGGCCCGATAGTGTGAAAGCGATCCGCAAAGTGGAGTCGTAGAGGAAAACTCCATGTGTGTATTCGCCGTGTTCTCCCAGGCTCTCGCCATGATCGGAGAGCACCGCGATTAGCGTGTTTGCGGAGGGCGACTTCTTGCGAACAGCTTCGAACAAGCGGCCCAGTTCGTGATCGGCGTAGGCGATCTCGCCATCATAAGGGCGGCCTTTGTATTGCTCCCGAAATGGTGCGGGTGGTTGGTAGGGTGCATGCGGATCATACACGTGGACCCAGAGAAAAAATGGCTTGCCCGATTGCGTATCCAGCCAGCGGATTGCCCGATCCACGGTGTCGCCGGCGCGTCGCTCGGCGTCTTCCAGGAATTCGTGGCCCTTGCCGGGCTTGGGCATTTGATCGTCGTATATTTGAAAGCCCTGGTTCAACCCGAATAGTTTTTTCAAAACGGCGGAACTGATGAATGCCGCGGTATCCCAGCCCTGTTTTTGAAGAATAGTCGCGAGGGTAGTCGATGACGATTCCAGAATGAAGCCGCCGGTGTCCCGCACGTGATGCGTTGGAGGGTTGAGGCCGGTGAAAATGCTGGCATGGGACGGCGTAGTCAGCGGAGTCTGGGTGACGGCATTTTCAAAAAGAACTCCGTCTTTAGCGACGCTATCGATGGACGGTGTTTCGATCTTCGAATAGCCGTAACAATGCAAATGATCAGGACGCAGAGTGTCCACCGTGACGACAACCAAATTCAGCGGCCGCAGGGGAGTGGCGGCCCTGTTGCTTCCCGACTGATGGCAGGATACAAGTAGCAAACATCCGAGGATCGCGCCGGATCGGAAGGGTAGCATAGCGGGAGGTGCCGAGAGTCTCCACCAGCATACCAGCCAGGGCGGATGATGGCCGCTTATCCCACGGGGTCAGTTTATTTGGCCGCGGCACGCTTGAGAAATGCAGCGACATCGGTCAGGCCGGCGCGCTCGGCAGCGTCGAAAGGCGTCCGCCCTTGAGAGTCTTTGGCTGTCAGATCCGCGCCAAGCGCGATGAGGACTTCGACGGCTTTCATCTTTCCCATCACTGCTGCTATGTAAAGAGGCGTTTGCGCGTCATCTCGCGTGCGAGCGTTAATATCTGCCCCATGAATCGCCAGTTCCCGGATGACCTCGGCGCTATCGCCCAATGCAGCGTCATGGATCGGCTGCGTACCCGCCTTGCTTACCGCGTTTACCAGCGCGCCGTGTGCAAGTAACAATCGGACACCACCGACATTGCCCCTGAACGCGGCGTCCGCAAGGGGCGTTGTACCCCCTGTGCCAATCGCGTTCGGATCCGCTCCCATCGCGAGCAGCATCTTCGCGACATCGGTCTGGCCGCGCATCGCCGTGTACTCGAGCGACCACGGCATCGGCCCCGTCGGCACGCCAGGCTTCTTTTGGCTGCAGCTCCAAAGCAGGACCGAGATGGTTTTCAAATCCTGCAGGTCCGGGATTCTAAGAGCTGCATCAAACGCGTTGCGACCGCGCCGATCGCGAGCCATAGGATCCGCACCGGCTTCGAGCAGCAACCGCACACATGCAGTTTGGCGTGAGTCGACCGCGATATTTAGCGGTGTCATCCCGCTATCGTCCGTTTCGTTCAACGGCGGGTGTCGCGAAAGTAATTGCCGCATTAGATTCGCATCGCACACGCGCGCGGCTTGATGAAGCTCTCCGGCGCGGGCGAAAGCAAACGATGCGAGCAACGCGATAATTGTCCGCATAAGCGACAATATAGCAAAAAAGCGACTGCTGGATAGGGTTTAAATTCGGACACTAAATTTGGCGCGAAATGCTCACAAAAGCAAAAGCGCCAAAACGGGCCAGAAAGCGTTGTAGAATTGGTGACCATGCGCGTGACTGCCCGGCTCGCGATCACCGCCCTGCTCCTGGTGGTCGCTGGATGGATCGCCGCGCAGAGCAGGAAATCTTCCTTGGAGGAAGGAGTAGAGCGGTTCCAAAAAGGAGACTTTCCCGGCGCCGTCCAAGCCTTTCTGAAAGCCACCCAGGAACAGCCCTCCGACACCAGGGCGCTGACGTACCTGGGCATGTCGTATGTGGCCGAGGAGGACTACAAATCCGCGCTAGATCCGCTGCGTCGCGCTTGCCAGCTCCGTCCCGCCGAGGAGAACGCCTGCTATTTCCTCGGACGCACCTGCTTTAGTCTGAACCGGTTTGAAGAAGCGGTGGACGCTTTCGATACGGCGTTGCGCAAAGCTGGCCGGCCTGGCCGTACGTTGAACGGGTTGGCTCTCGCGTTCGAAGCTCTCGGTAAAGATGCGGAAGCCGAGCGGTTTTATCAAGAAGCGATCCGGCTGAAAGAACAACGTGCCTTGGTCGACTACGGCATGTTTCTGTATAAGCACGGGCGTGGAACCGAGAGTGTCGAGATGCTGCGGCGCGCCAACGCACACCCCGAGTTAGAGCGGGTGACCGCGGCACTGGCGCATGCGCCCGCCGCGAACATTGCAGTCAGTGCGCCTTCGCCGGTGCGGTTCGAGGCGAAAGCGCTGAGCATGATCGTGAAGAATGGCGCTACCGGAACGAAATATCTTCCGGAGACAATGACCGGCGGCGTGGCCGCCTTCGATTACGACAACGACGGATGGCCCGACATTTATGTCGTGAACGGGGCCGCGTTGCCTTCCGGCAAAAAAACGGATCCGTCCTTCTGGAATCGATTGTTTCGCAATAACCGCGACGGAACTTTCACCGACGTGACCGAGAGAGCGGGCGTTGCGGGCCACGGCTACTCCATGGGCGTGGCGGCCGGCGATTTTGACAACGACGGTTTCGTGGATCTGTTCGTCACCGGACTGGACCACAACATCCTCTATCGCAACAAAGGCGACGGGACCTTCGAGGATGTAACCGATCGGGCTGGACTGGGCGGAAATCACGGTTGGTCGATGTCCGCGGGCTGGTTCGACTACAACAACGACGGACTGCTGGATCTGTTCGTGACGCGCTACGTCGCTTGGAATCCAGCTACCGAGATTTATTGTGGCGAATCGAAGCCGGGATATCGCATGTATTGTCATCCCAAGTATTACCAGCCGCTAACGAACCTGCTTTATCGCAACATTGGCAACGGAACATTCCGTGATGTTTCCGGTGAGTCAGGTATCGCCGCACGTGCCGGCAAAGGCCTGGGTCTGGCATTTGGCGACTACGATAGCGACGGGTTCCTGGATGTCTTTGTGGCTAACGATGCCGTCCCGAATTTTCTCTTTCACAACAACGGTCATGGCGGGTTTGAGGAGCGCGCCGTCGAAGCTGGCGTGGCATACAACGACGACGGCAAGGCCATCTCTTCCATGGGAGTGGACTTTCGCGATTACGATAACGATGGCCGGGAGGATATCGTCGTCACAGCCCTCTCCAACGAGACCTATCCTCTTTATCGAAACTTGGACGGTCGCGTTTTCGCGGACATGACCTACCCTAGCCGCGTGGGCCCGGCCAGCTTACCGTGGTCCGGCTGGGGAACGGGCATGTTCGATTTCAACAACGACGGTTTCAAGGATGTGTTCGTGGCGAACGGCCATGTGATGGACAACGCCGAGCTTAACTCCAGCCGCCAATCCCGCCAGCCGAATAGTGTCTTTCTCAGCCGCGGGGATGGAACATTTCAAAGCGTTGTGTTAGCTGGCGAGGCGTTTCATCGCGGCGCGGCGTTCGCGGATTTTGACCGCGACGGCCGCGTCGACATCATAGTCACGCGGCTCAACGAAGCGCCACTCATCTTGTGGAACACCTCCGCTGGAACGGGACACTGGATCGCATTGTGCCTTCGCGGGACTCGCAGTAATCGCGATGCCATTGGAGCGCGCGTGCATCTGG
>Ga0210388_10002062_pt1 | contig 15632 bp, 12 predicted proteins | sample IncBWC19OmetaG_FD_155485 | JGI IMG/M metagenome (GOLD analysis project Ga0210388, IMG submission 155485) | Forest soil microbial communities from Barre Woods Harvard Forest LTER site, Petersham, Massachusetts, United States - Inc-BW-C-19-O ...
GGCCGCTGGTGATGGATACGCTGCCGATGATGCCCGAAGGGGTTCCACACCCTCCTCGTCGTGCGGAGAAGCTGTTCTTTTGACAGCCCCGTAACCCGTCGCAGTCACCGGTCTAGGTTTCTTTGTCGCGCCCCTACGTCATCCACGTCAGTCCGCGATGCTCGAAGTGCCAGTGCCAGGCGCCGATCCAGCCGCAAGAATCCCTCGCTCGATGACCGAGTGTTACCGTTCCTGTTGAGGCCTACTTGCCCACTTTGTGCATCGCCTCATGGAACCGGCCTGCAATCTGTACACCTTTCGACACGTCGTCTTCCCCGAGCGTGCGCAAGTAGTCCATGAGCGTGGCGTCAATATGAATGTTGTAGAACTCGGAGCGCTCATAATCTTGGCTTGGCTGTCCTGCGGATGTATCGGACACCCTCGGCTCCGTAAGCGAGGCGCTCTCGCTTTTGCTCTGTCGCTGATTGGAGGCCGCAGGGCTCTGCTCGCGTTCCATATGCACACCTTTTAACCTGATGGGAAATAAAGTCGATGGTCTGATCTGTTCACCTTCGCGACGATGCTCCCGCTCGGCGGAGAAATCAACTCGAGCGTTCCTGTCCGACAAGAGTTTCCAGTGTGATGAGGGTTGCGGGCGTAAGAGGGCGGCTTGTTGGATCGTCCATTGTGCCATGCCGTTCTCGCTGTCAAAGCGCGCGCGAGGACGCGCTTGGGCCTTCGGCCGGCTTCGCCCTTTGACAGCTCCGCTGCGGCATGCCGATCGGGACCGGGCAAGCCGCCCGGAACAGATCAAGGACGATATCGTGGAGACATTCTACATTTGCGACGACGGAGAATACCGAGAGGCGACCAGCGACGAAATAATCGCGCGCGCACAAACGCTGATCTCACAGCGCTTTTCCTTCGAGTCTACTCCACTCACAAATGCCATTCTCATTAAGGCATTTCTACGCCTACACATCGGCGGGCTCGACTATGAGGTATTTGGTGTCCTGCACCTGGATGGAGGGCACCGTCTGATTGCCATGGAGAACATCTTCCGGGGGACGGTCGGCAGCAGTCCGGTGCACGTTAGAGAAATAGTGCGCTCGGTGAGTATTCGCCGAACTCAAGCGGTAATCCTGTATCACAATCATCCATCTGGTGTCCCGCAGCCAAGCGCAGCCGACGAATTCATTACGAGGCGTATAAAGGACGCCTTGAATCTCATCGATGTCAGAGTTCTGGACCACATCATTGTCGCGCAAACCTGTTATTCGTTTGCCGACGCAGGATTGTTATGAGTAGCTGAGAGATATCTCCGCTTCAAAAGGAGCGTCTTCAGTCGAAATTCCGGGGGAGCCTCCAGCTCGTGGCTCCCCCGGACCCCCGTGAAATGGGTCGGGGAGCAACGCCGCCTGGTCCTCCCACGGCCTCGACCGTGTTGGATGCGGTTCCCAATGAGGTCAAAGACGCGATGTTCGTCGCCTACTGAATGAAATCTACGCGTCAGTGTCGTTTTGAGGGTCCATTCGCGCGGCACACTCGCTGAACTTCGATCGCATCGCCTTTGGGATCAGGACCTCCAGCCACTCGGCTCTAAGGTCCGACGATTACGCATTCCAGGCTTCTCGCGTTCGTCGCAGCGTCCATCGCCTTGGGCAGGTCCGCGAGTGTGAAGATCTTCGGGACGATGGGGCCGAGGTCGAGACGGCCGATGTGCAAGAGTTCGAGCAGGCGACGATTGGCGTCGGCCGGGTACATGTTCTGGCCGATGATCTCCAGGTCATTGAGCATCAGCTGCACGTAGGACACAGGGAGCGACGCAGTCATGCTGCCCATTAGAACTAGCCTACCGCCGCGGCGCAGCGCGCCTAGGGCGGCGAGAGTCGCGTTGGGGTCGCGAGCTTGCCCAACCATGTCAAACGCCATCTGGGCGCCGCCATCCGCCGCCGCACGCAGGGCCACAGTGTCGGCCTGCACGTCGCCAGTCAGAACGACCGGCCTGACACGTGCGCCGCCGGCGCTCACTATTGCGTCTAAAGCCTCGACGTTGCGCCCAGCGGCGATCACACGCCCCGCGCCCATGGCAAGCGCGAGCAACACCGCGGCGCCGCCATAGGCGCCACTGGCGCCCGTCACGATCAGGATCTCGCCTGCCTCCAGCCGGCCACGCAGCAAGCCGCCAAAAGGAATCGTGCAACGGCTGATTACCGCCAGATGCGCGGAGGCGATATGACTCAGGTCATTTACCGGCGTGACGGCGGACGCCGGAAAGAGCGCAAACTCAGCCAGAGTTCCGTCAGGCCAGTCCGCCTGCATGGCCTTGCTCTCGGAGTCGATAACCGTGACGCCGATCAGCACCCGGGTTGGATCCACAACCCGCTCCGACGAGACGAAAAAGGATGACAGCACCACGCGCTGGCCGGGTTTTATGCTCCAGACATCCCGGCCCACCGCCTCGACGACACCCACTCCGTTACCTCCGGGGGTGAAGGGCCCGGTCGGCGTCGAATAGAAGGGCAAGTCGCCTTCCACGTAGGCCTTGATGTAGGACATCAGTGACGATGCTTCGACCCGAACGAGAACGCTTCCCGGACGCACTTCCGGTACGAGGACGTCTTCGAGCCTCAGGCTTCCCCCCATTCGATCCAATCGCCATGCCTTCATGCGGCGTTCCTGCTTTGATCGTTGCTCCACTGCGTGATATCCCCAACTGGAATTTGGGTTAATGCTACCGCCTTAAGCCGCCTGTGGACACGCCAGGCGCTCAGGCATCTGTGTCCGCCTGTTTGCGGCAGCTCGGGCTACTGGGCAATCTAGTCGTTCGCGCTTTGCCGATTTGCTGATTGCTTCCACCGCTGCTGCGAACAATCTACCTCTCTACACCCGCAATCCGGACGACTTTCAGGCGCTTAAGGCTATCGTCAAAGTCATCGCGATTTGATCAACTGCAGCGGCCAGGTACGTCGGCCAGCCACCGAGTGGCTACGCACGCCTTGATGATGATCTATAGCGATCATTTCAAAACGGTGGCGGATACAGAAGCCCTTGCATCTAGACTCTTATAAATCCGCAGGCTCCAGGTCTCTGTCGGCCGATACGATCAACAAGCGCTCGGGGTCCAGGTCGACTGACCGGTACAGAAGCACGTAGGCTAAGGCGGCAACCGGTAAACCGATGGTCATGGCAATGTCGGCACCTCCCAAGGCTCGAGCGATGGGGCCGATGTAGAGTCCGGAACTGAAGAAGGGAATCATGACCACGAATCCAAGACTGTAAGCGATGAGGCCTCGCCAGTTCCAGCGACCGTAAATTCCGTGGGGATTGAAAATCTCTCGGATGGAATATTGGCCTTTCCTGACCCAATAGAAGTCGACGAGGTTGATAGCGGTCCAAGGCGTGAAAAGGTACAGGAGCACGGCGAGCAGATCGTTGAACCGTTTCGAAAAGTCGTCGGAGGACTCCAACGCAATAACGACTGCCAAAACGGCCGCGATCGCGAGGCTTTTGAGGCGATTGGCTGCGGTACATTTCACCGGCCGGAACGAATCAGCGACGCTCAGCAGCGTCAACGAGGCGCCGTAGAAGTTGAGCGCGGAGATCGTCAAAAGCCCAAGCAAGGCGGCAGCAAGGAGAACTGCGCCAAACCCGGGCACAATCGCGTCCGCGGCGGCCTCAATCGCTGCAGGCATGTCGAACGCGGGCGCCAAGGCAGCCGCGAAGCTTCCGACGAGCATCATCCACGCGCCACCTAAGAAGGCGCCCAGGTAGGTCCACCAGAACGATGGCAGGACTCCGACATTCCGTGGAAGGTAGCGAGAGTAGTCCGACACGTAAATCGACCAGCTCATTTGGTAAGAGGCAGCGGCGAAGAATTGCGCCAGGAAGGGGATCTTGCGAAATCCGCCGATCTCCCATTGAGCCTGTGGAAAGTGAAACGTCCCGATGCCGCCCACAGAAAAAACGCACAGGAGGAAGATAACGAGGAATGCAAAGAGCCTCTGTGCTTTGTGGATCTTGTCGTAGCCGGCGGCGGCGAGCACTACTGCTAAGGCGGCGAAGGCGATGATTGTGACTGGGGAGCTGGCGGACGCTGTGCGGTAAAGCTGGTGCCAGGTTTGAGCGGCAAGCACCTGGTTGAACGCGTTGAATCCAATATAGGCGATCAGGGCAACGACCCATACCAACAGTGCCCCCATGTAGCCGAATTGGGGTCGCGACTGGATCATCTGCGGTAACCCGAGCTGTGGACCTTGGGTTGAGTGAAATGCCATAAAAAACGTGCCGAGCGCGCAGCCTCCAATCACCGCAACAGCGGTCCAAAGGAGGGTGCCGCCAAGGCTGATGCCGATTACGCCAGTCGCCAACGTGGCGAGGTTTGCGCTGCCGGCGAACCACACAGGCCACAAATGCCATACTTCGCCATGCCGCTCCGCGACGGGTACATAGTCAATCGAGCGCCGTTCAATGAGTTGCGGTCGTGTCACCGCCTTAGACTGCGCTGGTGACCAAGAACTGGATATACCGTTGCTGACGCATCCTATACATATGGCGCCCTGCTATTACGGCGGCCGATGTAAACACTCGCCACGCGCTCAACGGTCGAGCTGGCTACAGGCTATCTAAAGCGTACACAGCAGCTCGATCTTGGTGCGGGCTCTGGTGAAAGGTGCGTCGATAGACGCGGGCGAAATCGGAGGAGGAAGTGAAGCCACTGGCCATTGCAATCTCCAGTACGGTCAGCTCCGTTTGCCGCAGCATATCGCGAGCGCGTCGCAGCCGCAGCTGACGATGATAGGTTTGTGGACTGACGCCTAAATGCGCCTTGAAGAGTCGATGGACCTGCCGGGCAGAAAGCCCCGAAATGCGCGCGAGCTCCTGGACGTCAATACGGCGTTCCAATTGCGAATCGAGCATTTCGGTCAGGCGCCGTAGTTTCGGGTGCCTCAGACCATATTTCTGTGTGGTTGAGAGTCGCTGGGGAGCTTGTGACGCCCGAATCCGGTTATAAATAAACTGTTCGGCGACGGCGGAGGCCGCGGCGACGCCATGTTGCTTACCGATGAAGTGAAGCATCATATCCATCGCTGGCGTCGCGCCCGAAGCGGAAAACCGATCGCGATCGATCTCGAAGATGTTGTCGGTCAAAATCACCTCCGGATACACTTCGGCGATACTCGCGCGATTTTCCCAGTGAATGGTGGCTCTGTAACCATTGAGCAGTCCCGCTTTGGCGAGTACCCAACTGCCCGTCTCGACCGATCCAAGGATGGTTCCCTGACGGGCCAGCTTCTTCAGCCAGGAAATCACCCTCCTTGTCGCATACAGATGTGGGTCGAAGCTGCTGCAGACAATCACCATCGGACAGGAATCGAGATCCTCAATCGAGCCATGAACATTCACTGACAGACCGTTGCTTGCGAGCACGGGTTTGCCGTCTTTCGAATACATGCGCCAATCGTAGACCTTCTTTTTGAGCACCCAATTTGCTTCACGCAGGGGTTCTACGGTGCAGGAAAAGGATATGACAGAGAACTGATCCAGAAGAAGGATCGCGATCTGCTGCGGCGTGGACGTTCGGGTCACGATAGATCCTCAATCGTCGGGCTCACTTTCATGCGGCTTTGCATTGGCCGCGCACAACTCTGGAGCGTCCTTTTCAGTTGATGCCCTATCGGAGGGCGCCACAACGTAATTCGCCAACGTGGCGCTCACAGTATATCTCGCGTCGCAAAAGGTAAACGATCGAAAATTGGGCGGCGCACACTTCGAGCGCCTCCCGATTGATGAAGAATCGAAAACAAGGGATAGCGACATGATGAAACGGGTCAACTTATCCTGGGCAATTGCGTCGATCTTGGGGCTGCCGACTGCGGGACACGCATTCGACGCCCCCGGCGATGATCCGGACACGGTGAGGTCGGAGGGAATCCAGGAGATCATCGTTACCGCACAACGCCGCAGTGAAAACTCGCAGGATGTGCCCATCACCATTCAGGCGTTAACGGGCGATACGCTCAAACAGTTAAACGTCACGACGTTTGATGATTTCGTCAAATACCTACCGAATGTGACTCAAGCCAGCAATGGACCTGGACAGAGCAATATCTACATGCGCGGCCTTGCGACTGGTGCCGTAGGCGGAGTTCAGGGCAGCGGCACGCTCGGTCAGATACCAAACGTCGCCGTGTATCTCGATGATCAGTCGGCCTCCTTGCCGGGTCGCAATCTGGACGTCTACGCCGCCGACATCGAGCGAATCGAGGTTCTCGAGGGGCCGCAGGGCACCTTGTTCGGATCCGGCGCCGAGGCGGGAGTGTTGCGGTACATCACCAACAAGCCGAAGCTCAATCAGTTTGAGGCCAGCGTAAATGCGGGTTATAGCTACACCGCTCATGGCGATCCAAATAGCAATGTCGATGCAACGATCAACGTACCACTGATTGCCGATACACTCGCCGTGCGCGCGGTGATCTATAACGACAGTCGCGGGGGGTACATCAATAACCTTCCCGCTACGTTCAAACGCTCGAGCACCGATTTGGACCTGGCCCGCTACAACAACGCGGCGGTGCCGACCAGTGACATATCGATCAACAACAACAGTTTGACGGGCAGCGCCATCAACCCGCTGAACTACTCCGGTATTCGCGTCTCTGCCCTCTACAAGATGGCTGAGGACTGGAATGCGCTCATAACGCAAAGCTATCAAAGCATGCACGCGGAAGGGGTCTTCTACGAAATGCCTTACGCTTCAGAAGGCACGACGTTCAGCGCGACTGGAAAGCCCATTGGAAGTGAAGCGCTACCGCCCCTCTCGGTCAATATCTTCAGCCCGACGGATGATAAAGACAAGTTCGAAAACACCGCGTTGCAGATCAACGGTACAGTCGGGGACTTGCGGCTGGTTTACAGTGGTAGTTACCTCGTGCGCGATGTAACGCAGACCGGGGACTATACCAACTACGCCCGCGGCGTTTACGCATCGTATTATCAGTGCACGGGACTGAACGGCCAGCCTTCCGGCGGAACGTGCTACTCGCCGCAGTCTTCATGGTTGGACAAAGAGAAAAACACCCACCAATCGCATGAAATGCGCCTGAGTACGCCTGACGATTGGCGAATCCGTGGAATTATGGGGCTCTTTTACGAGCAGTTCATCATTGTCGACGATACGGAGTGGCGTTATAAAACCGTTCCGACCTGTTCACCCACGAGTACCGTTGATTGCTTCAATAATGTCGCTCCGCTGCCGGGCGCGTTTAGTTCCTCAGCAGGCGAGCGAGGCGACAACACGGCCTTTATCGACAATTTCCAACGCACAATCGATCAGAAAGCGGCCTTTGGTTCGGTTGATTTCGACATCATTCCGAAGGCCTTGACGTTGACGCTCGGTACCCGTTACTACAGGTTCAATGAGAAGGAAATCGGCTATACGGTTGCCAGTTTCGGCTGTTTGGTGACCACGCCGACAACTTACTTTGGCCCTTGCTTGACCCCATCGGGGAGTAACTTGAACGAGCAAAACCCGAATAGCTCGGTCTATAAAGGGTTCCGGAGTCGGGCCAATCTCAGCTACAAGATCACTTCAGACGCTCTCATCTATTACACCTGGTCGCAAGGCTTCCGGCCGGGAGGGTTCAATCGTGCCGGCAGCGGCCATCTTCCGGTTGATGGGGTGCCGCAGTACTTCGTTCCGACGACCTATGCGCCGGATTCGCTCGTCAACAACGAGCTTGGATTCAAGACGCTTTGGTTCAACCATCGCCTCGAACTCAATGGGGCCTTCTATCAGGAAGACTGGAAGAACACGCAGGTGCAATTCTTCGATCCGCAGTCCGGACTCGGCAATCTGACCTTTGCCACGAATGGGCCCAACTATCGGGTGAGAGGCGGGGAGCTGCAGTTGATCGGTCGAGTGCTGGATGGGTTGAGCGTCGAGGGATCGATGTCATATAACGAGAGCCGACAAACCAACTCACCGAGTTTGCTCAATAACAACCCGCAGAGCCCGACGTTCGGCCAGCCGATTTTGTCGATTCCCAATCCGTACGGACCGATTGAGAGCCGTCTTGCGAACTCGCCGTTGCTACAGGCCAATGTGAGAGTTCGCTACGAAAGGTCGTTTGGCGACTACCAGGCCTTTTGGCAGGTAGGAGCGCAGCATATCGGCGACTCGATATCTGCGACCGGAAATATCATCTCCTACGACCAACCGGGCTACACTACGTACGACGCTTCCTTCGGCGTGGCGAAGGATCAGTGGAACGCGCAGATTTTCGGTCAAAACCTCACTTCCGTCAACGCGTCGACCGGTACGAGCGCAGGACAGTTCGTCCAAACGGAGACGGTCATCCGACCGCGCGTCGCGGGCGTTCGATTTGGATACAAGTTCTGACGGATGCAGCGGTGGGGAACCGTAAATCGATGCAATCAGACGAGCAAACGACAATGGGAGAAAAGCGACGCAGCACGGTTCGAGGCCTGTGGCCCAACGCAATCATTGAAAACTTCTACGAAGTGTCGGGATCAGATCCGTCCGAGTTAGGCGCTTGGGTGTATACCGACCGGTTGTCCTATGTGGCGGGAGATACCATCCGCTTTCACATCAACACGACTGCACCGACGTATGATCTTGTAATCTACCGCGACGGGGCGAGCGAAGCAGAAGTCGAGTCGTGGCGCGATGTCTCAGGCCACTTTCATGCAACGCCGGATGACGCGTCAGTGAATGGCTGCGGCTGGCCGGTGGCGCTGGAACTTACCGTACCGACACAGTGGCGTAGCGGAGGGTACATCGCGCGTATCAGCGCGACGGACGGTACCAAGCGAGTCGAGCACCATTTTCCATTCGCGATCCGAGCGATGCGACCGTCTACGCCCGATGCACTGTTGCTCGTCACCTGTACGGCCACTTGGGTCGCGTACAACGACTGGGGCGGGTCGAATTTCTACGAGGGAAATCTCGGCGCGGGGCGTAACCAGGCCAGTCCGGTCGTGAGTACTCTGCGTCCCTTCAGCCGAGGTTTTGCCTGGCTCCCGAGGGGTGCTCCGCGCATACCGCTCCGCCAACCGCCAGGGCTTGGCGATGCACCGCGATACCCCCACATGGAGTGGGCCTATGCGAATGGCTTCAGCAAAAAATATGCATCCGCGGGCTGGGCCACTTACGAACGGCATTTCGCAATCTGGGCGGAACGCCAGGGATACACGGTCGACGTGGCCACGCAGCACGATCTGCATCGCGACCCGTCGCTTCTGGATCGATACGCATGCGCCGTGTTCGTGGGTCACGATGAGTATTGGTCTTGGGAAATGCGGGACGCGCTCGATCGCTATGTCGACAAGGGTGGACGTGTCGCACGGTTCGCCGGGAATTTCACTTGGCAGATCCGGATGGAAGCTAATGGCACCCGGCAGGTTGGCTATAAAGCCGCCGCCCAGGCGGAGGACCCGATTCGAGATACGGACCGAAAGCACCTCCTGACAGCGGCTTGGGAAGATCTAGCGGTGGATCGTCCGGGAGCACTCACGTTTGGGCTCAACGGGAGCCGCGGGATCTACGCCGGATGGGGCGTATGTGTTCCCCGGGGCTCGGGTGGATTCACAGTTTACCGGCCGGAACACTGGGCGTTTGAAGGGACTGACCTCTATTACGGTGACCTGCTGGGAGCCGAGGCGAAGGTATTCGGTTACGAGGTCGATGGTTGCGACTACACGTTTCGCGACGGATTGCCTTACGCGACCGGTATCGACGGTGCGCCGGATAATCTGGAAATCCTCGCGATGAGCGTTGCAACAACCGCAGAGGCCGACCATCGCAATCCCGGTTCCACCTTCTTCATCGGCGATCATGACGCCCAGGCGGTCGCGTACCAACGCACACGGCGCACGGACGAGGCGGCCGTTGATCAAGTCCGTCGAGGGTCCGGGATGATCGCCTGCTTTGATCGCGGCAACGGCTCTGTATTTAACGCCGGGAGCTGCGAGTGGGTGGCGGGACTGATTGCTCGCGACCCGTTTGTCGAGAGAATGACCAGAAATGTACTCACGCGATTTACGCAGCTCAGTGCGCCTCAATCGTAGGCGCGTAAACGTAGGATGAAGGACCTCAATTCGTGGCCAACCCTGTTAATAAAGGCCCCTTAAGCGGCATCAGAGTGATTGATTTCGGCCAGTATCTTGCCGGTCCCGGTACCGCCATGATTCTGGCAGACCAAGGAGCCGATGTAATTCGCATCGAGCGACCGGCTGGTCCTTCGATGCGAGGGCCTACGCACGCGGTGCTCAACCGAGGTAAGCGAGCGATCACCTTAAACCTCAAAACATCCGAAGGTGTCGCGATCGCCCGGGATCTCATCGCTGGTGCCGATGTGGTGATCGAAAACTTTCGGCCGGGGGTCATGGCCCGTTTGGGTCTCGGGTCCGACAAATTGCGCCAAGAGCACCCGCGGATCGTCTATTTGTCGCTCCCCGGCTTCTCCAGCACGGACGAGGAATTCTCAACACTACCCGGTTGGGAAGGGGTTATCTCGGCTGCCATGGGTCAATTCACGGACATGGGGTTGAACCGAGTGCTCATGGGCATCGAGGCGTCGTATTCGCCGCTGACGCTCGCAAGCGCCTATGCATCGGTATTCGGCGCGCTCTCTGTAGTTTTGGCACTTCGAGCACGGCATCGTCACGGGCACGGCGACGTCATTGAAGTCTCGCTCGCGGCCGCTCTCATGGAGGCCCTCGCCTACAACTCGATGGTGCTCGAGAACATGCCGCAGCGGTACGCCTCGCTGCGAGAGCGAGAAATCGCGCGCCGCAGGGATGCGGGCCTTGCGATGAACCTCACGCATCAACAGTTGCAATCATTCCTCGATCCGTTCTACCGCACCTATATGTGTCGCGATGGGCGCCCGTTCTACGTGGTCAGCGTTTCGCATGTCACCCATGCGGAGCGAGCGCTCAAGGTTCTGGGGGTCTGGGACGATTTGGTCGCCGCCGGCATCCCGCGCGGGGATCCCTATCTTCCGATTCAGGATTGGCCAAATGGTATTGAGAGCACGATCAGAGCCCACCCCGTTGTCGAGCCGTGGACGAGCCGGATCTCCAGTCGAATGGCGGAAGCATTTCTGACCAAGGACAGTACAGAATGGGAGCGCTTGTTCGGCGAGGCGGGCGCGCCCGGCGCCGCGCACCGCACGACTCAGGAGTGGCTTAGCTTCTCTCACCCACGCGAGGCAGGGCTTCTGGTTGAGGTTAGCGATCCCAACTATGGTCGTATGATCCAGCCCGGTCCGATCGCATGGCTGGTAGGTACACCGCCAGTGCCGGCGAAGCCTCTTCAGACTCTGTCAGCAGACCGTGTAGCCGCTTTGCGCAACGAGAGTCCGTCGCAGCACGATCACTCGCTCGCGGCGCCCGAAGATCCGGTGTCGCAGAAAACACCATGGTTGGACGGGATTACCATCATCGATATGACCAACGTCATCGCGGGACCGACCATCGCTGGCACGTTGGCGAGATTCGGGGCTCGCGTCATCAAAATCGACCCAGTGTCCCCGACGTTCGATCCTTGGAATACGATCGTCATGGGCATCTATTCGAACCGAGGCAAGGAAAGCGTGCTGCTGGATGTGAAAGCAGCACAAGGGCGAGAGACCCTCGCGCGCCTCATCAAGCGTGCCGATATCATCACCATCAATGCTTCTGAAAAACAGCTTGGACCGCTCGGATTGGCCTTCGAACAACTGAAGCAGCTCAACCCGCGCGTTGTCTTGTGTCATTTGGACGCGTTTGGTGGACCGACCCAGGGGCCCAACAGCAATTATCCTGGTTACGACGATCTGGTGCAGGCGGCGACCGGCGTGATGGAAAGATTCGGTGGGAGCTTGGCGACAGTCGAGGAGCACGCACACTTCGGCACGATTGATGTGCTGGGCGGGTTGAGTGCGGCATTCGCGGCAGGGCTTGCTTTGCTGCGGCGAGAGAGCACAGGAACAGGAGATGTCGCAAGATCATCACTGGCTGCCGCAGGGCAATGGCTGCAGGCGCGTTTCATGTACGACTTCGAAGGTCGGCCTGCGTTTGATGAACCTCGTGGTCGCGAAGCGACGGGTGAGGGGCCGTATTATCGATGCTACCGGGCAAGTGATGGGTGGTTCTTTCTGGCGGCGCGCGAGGATCTTGCGACCGCAGCGACAGTGCGATTGCTGGGAGGCGCTGCGGCAAATGACTCGCTGCAGCTTGAGAACTCGTTGACGGTTCTCTTTAGAACCCGGCCCACCGCTGTGTGGCAAGAGAGGCTGCGCGACCTCGACATCGCGGTGCAGCCACTGAGTTCACTATCGATGACTCGCGCCAGGAGCCTCGTCGATCCTAAACCGGGTCAGACGGTCCATTTCCTGCGGGAAGAGACTCACCCCATGGGGCGCGCTGTGGAGCACATTGATCCGACTGCCGTTAAGTTGCTCGACGCCATGATTGTGCCGTTGTCACCGGCGCCCAAGTACGGCAGCGGCACACGGAGTGTGCTGCGCGAATTGGGCTATACGGAGGAGGAGATTGCAGGTCTCCTTGCCACGAAGGTTGTCGCCGAAACCTGGTCTGCGGATTACTTGCCCGACTAGACGCACCGACGCATAAACATTTCAGTGGGCAGCGTCTCCGGTCTTAATGGGCGCCGTCTCTCGAATCAAGGTTACAGCGACCACACCCATTACAAGCGCACCGGTTATGTACCAGGCCGGGGCCAGTGAACTGTCCGTCGCCGCGGTGAGCAATTTAATCACCAACTGGGTGGTGCCACCGAAAAGTGTCGTTGCGATCGCGTAGAGTGTGGCGAGGGCTGTTGATCGTATGGCCATTGGCAGTGACTCTGCGATCGTCACTAATGCGGCGTTGGCGAAAAGCTGCTGGAATATGCACAGTACCGAGGTTGCCAGGTAGACCGTTAAGGCCCCGGGGAAGTGAGTCATTGCGAGATACGCCGGCAATACCAGCACGAGTAGCATCAAAATCGCGAACAACATCACTGGCTTGCGTCCGATCCGATCCGAGCAAAGCCCACTCGATATATCGCCGATCACGTTGCCTATGCCATTCATGACAGTGGCGCCAAATGCGACTCCTGCAGCCAACCGCAGGCTGTCTTGCGCGTAGGTCGTCATATACGAAAGTCCGTAGCCGCCGATCGTCGTCACGATCAACAGCAGCAAAGCCAGTACAAACAAACTCAGCGGTGCTCGCCTCTGCGCAGCAAGAGGCATTGCCGGATCTTTGGCTGTCAGGGTTTCCGGGAGAGCGCCGCGCAAATACACACCAAATGGAACTCCGGCGGCACCAAGCAGAAATGCCAGCCGCCAACCCCAACTGTCGAGTGCGGCCGCGCTGAGAAAATTAGATAGCGCATACCCGATAAGGCCGGCGGCCAATACTGCAAGATCTTGCGTCATGTACTGAACGGCGACGTAAAGACCACGCCGCTGCGGCGGCGCCGCCTCGATCAGAAAAGCAGTGGACGGCCCTACCTGCCCACCTAACGCAAATCCTTGCAAGAGCCGAAACGTAAGCAGAAGGATAGGCGCAACGATTCCAATATGTGCGTACGAAGGAGTGAGTGCCACCCCCGTAATGCCGATCCCCATGAGCGTGAACGACAGGACCATGGCCGGCTTACGACCGGCGCGATCACCGAGGCGCCCGATGACAAGCGCCCCTAGCGGCCGTGTCAGAAAGCCGACACCAAACGTCGCCAATGAAAACATCAGCCCGTGAGTTGTTTGCGCGTCGGGGAAGAAACAATGCCCGATTTGAATGGCGAAGTACGAATAGGTGAGAAAGTCGTAGAACTCGAGCGCATTGCCGATTCCAACTATGAAGACCTTGCGCAGTGGCATATACGTCGGCTGTGCCGCAAGGGCGATGCACGATCTCACAGTGGTCTTGGCAGGCAGGACATTCGAATGCGTGAATACAGTGGGTCACAGACACGGGAGGCGTGGATTTCCGACGTGCTTTTCATCGAATTGTTGTACTGAACGAAATCGCGGAAGTCTGCGATAGTCCCCCTTAAATCATTGCACCTCTCGACCGTTCCGGACTCCTTATATACAAATACTGACCATTCGCGTTTCCAATGAGCGGCCGCGTCGGTCTGTCGCAATCTTTCGGCGCTCGCCCGGCTCGCGCTGCGATTGATGCCCTATATGTTTCCGCGTCCCGTTGAATTCCGGGCCATGGAATGGGCGCACGTACAGCTCCACCGCGCCTGGCCTGAGTGGCGCGTACCCTGGCGTCGCATGAAGATGCGCGCGCCGCACATTGTTCCGCTCTAGCGCCAGGCGGGGGACATCCTCCGTGAATTTCGCTGCACTGGCGCACGCAGAGCCCCCCTGGCTCAGGCCCGTGGCGCATCGATCTACGCAGACGAAAATCCTCGGTGCTGATTATTGCTCCTCACGGCGGTGGTATAGAGCCCGGCACAAGCGGCCTCGCAAAGGCGATTGCTGGCGACACTTACAACATATATTTCTTCGAGGGTCAAACGCCGCAACAATGGCGACCTCCATATCACCAGTCATCGGTTTGATGCCCCGTGTGCTCGGGAGCTCGTCGCAAAATGCAACATTGTCTCGGGCGTGCATGGATGCAAAGGTAGTCGCTCAATTTTTGTCGGTGGACTGGACGCTCCGTTAGTGGCTCGGCTTACCCGCGCTCTGCGAGCGGCCGGGTTTCCGGCTGCACACGGGCCAAAGTTTCTGGCAGTGGGCGCAGGAAATATCTGCAATCGCGGCAAGCGTCTTCGCGGCGCGCAACTGGAAATCACTCGCGACATACGTTCGATTAACTGCCGCCAAACAGCATTGATCGTGCGTAAAGCAATTCACCAATACCAGAACGCGCGGTCTGTGCTCGCGGTGACCTGGAAAGCCAGGTGCTTCGCGTCATCCCCTAGATCGAGGTCTGGGAAATTCGGCTGCCCCTCGTTCATCATGCAGCGCGGGGAGATCGAACAGCTCGCGAAAGAGCTCGAGCACAAAACCCTCGGCGAGCTTGTTTAAGTCCGTGAGATTGAGAACGTTCGACGCTCAGACGCGATTGACGAAGAGCGTGAGGAGATCACGGGCCTCAATAAGTAGCTGCTGGCGCCTCATGCGATGTTATCCGGCTTCACTGCAACAAACAGTCCAGTACCTGGTTTTGGTCCGGTCAGTACGAGGCCAAGGTGACAGAAATATCGGGGGGTACCTGCCCGCGCAACGTGTGCAGCGTCACGGCATGGCCCAGGTGAGCCTGCAGGAACTCCATCAGCTGCGGGCCATCGATTACGGATTCGCCATCGGCTTTTAGAATCAGGTCCCCGGAAAGAAGGCCCGCGGCGGCAGCCGGAGAGCCCCGGACTACGGCCGCGAGTGCGATGCCATTCACAGCGCCCGCACGAAGACATTGCCGCCCACTCGAGCCCGGATCCTCTCGAGAGCTGCGCCGGAGCGTGTGCACCGCGTCACACGATGCACTCTGGTTGGCGCGTAAACTGAAGGTGCGTCGAGCCGCCGGCTGTGCCCGTTAATGGACACCAAATACGAACAACCAAGAACGGACAATGTACATGGACGAAACAAAGCGATGTCCCTACTGCGCCGAAGAGATTCTTGCCG
>Ga0210388_10002063_pt1 | contig 15628 bp, 13 predicted proteins | sample IncBWC19OmetaG_FD_155485 | JGI IMG/M metagenome (GOLD analysis project Ga0210388, IMG submission 155485) | Forest soil microbial communities from Barre Woods Harvard Forest LTER site, Petersham, Massachusetts, United States - Inc-BW-C-19-O ...
ATGTTCAAGGTAAAGGAAGGCTAGCTCATCGGCCACGAATGGGGAGCCAGGGTCGATCTCATGCGCCTTTTCGAAGAGTTTCTTGGCCTCCTCCCAGTTGCCCTCCCTTTCACATTGAGTTCCCAAGGCAGCATAGTTCGATAGGTTGTGTGGATTGGTCTCGATGGCTTTGCGGAGATCAGCTTTCGCTTTTTCCGCTGAGCCCCGAGCGAAGTCGATATTGGCTAAGAGCGTATGGGCTTCCGGAGTTTTCGGATCGAGGGCGAGTGCCCGCCTGACGTTTGCTTCCGCCTGATCCAGGTTTTTCAGACTGAACTGAGTGGCCGCCAACAAGAAATAAAGACCGGGATTCTGGGGGGACTGCGAGATCAATTTCGAAAGGCGTTCGGCCCCTTCTTGCGATCGACCTACTCTTTCGCAAAGGCTCACGAAAATCGCTAACGCGGGTAGAGAGCTAGGGTCGCGCGATAGTGCCTCGTCGAGCATGGTCTGCGCTTGCTTGGTTTGGCCTTTTGCAAGATAGGCCTGGGCGCCGGTCACGTAAGCCGAGGTGATACTGGGATTGGCCTTGACGGCGCTGTCGACCAGCCGTAGCGTCTCGTCGTAATTGCCCAACCTGACTTCGAGATTCGCCAGACTTGCGGCGGCCGCCGCCATGTGCGGATTTAGGGCCAGCGCTCCCGAGAACGAGGACCTCGCCAAGTCGGCGAGGCCGAGCGCATTCTCAGCGACGCCCAGGAAATATAGCGTTTCGACGGACTTGGGTTCAGATTTAAGGGCGGACTGGAGTGCTTCCATGGCAGGTTTGTAGTTATGCTGCGCAATGAGGATTCGGCCATTCGCCAACAGAGCACGTGGGTCGGAAGGATTCGCGTTTACGACTTCCTGGGCGAGGGGCGTTGCTTCGCTGATTCGGTTGAGGTCGATCAGGGTCTCAATCAGATGCAACTTCACTGAAGTGTCTTTCGGTTTAGCAGCGAGAACAGCTTGAAACTCAGTGACCGCTTTTTGTTTTTGCCCGGTCGACAGGAAAAAGGAGCCGAGGGCTTGGTACGCCGTTGGATCATCAGGCGCAACGGTTTTCAAGTTGGCGTAGAGTTTCTCTGCCTCGTTCGGCCTGCCCGTTTCAGCGTAGATCCGCGCCAGAAAAATCCGCGATTGAACGCCGTGTGGATCGAGTTCATCGGCCGCTTGTAACTGTGCCTCTGCATCGGCGATCCTGCGTTGAGACATGTAGAATTGGCCCAGCGCGATGTGGGCATGCGCTGAGTTCGGGTCAACATCGAGGGCCTTCTTGTGGGCGGCCTCTGCTTCCGAAGGATGACCAGCAGCGAGATAGACTGCGCCGAGGGCGGCATAGGTGGGGATCCGGTGCGGGTCCAGTTCAATGGTCTTCTGGAGCTCCAGGATGGCGTTCGGGAAATCTCGGGTCAGGGTGTAAGTTTCCCCCAGGATCTCGTGAGCCCGAACATTCCCTCGGTCAAGGGTGAGAATCTTCTTCGCTGTCGCCTGGGCTTGGTTGTACCGACGCGCGCCAATGAGCAGAGCTGCAAGTTGAAGTTGCGCCTCGGAGTTCTGGGGCGCCAACGTCACAGTTTCCATCAGTTCGCGGTATGCCGCTTCAGGGTTTTTGAGGCCAAGGTAAGCGCGGGCGAGTTGATAATGCGCTTCGGCGAACCGGGGATCGACCTGAATTGCATTGCGGAACTGGACCACAGCCTCTTGGAGCTTGTTTTGTTTCAGGTACTTGGCGCCGCTGTTCAGGTACTTCAGCTTTTGTTTGTTTGGATCGGTCGAACAACCGCCAAGAAAGACAAGAAGCAAACCCGCAATGCTTAATGTTTTGATTCTCGTAAACTTCATAGTCACGGTGATGGAGGACAACAATCCATCACATACCGTACCATTTCAGGATTAGCGGAGGGAATTGGTCAACTGGTGGATAAGTACTAGCTGTGGGATCAGTAGAGTCCTCACCACCTCCGGTGGAACACGCCTGACGCTTCCTGGGCTTCGACAATTGCGAAACAAAGGAAGTTCGATTTGACACTGCGAAGCGCTGCGCTAGAAAACCGAGGCGACTTTGGTCAAATGCAGCGACCCAACCGCCGTCGTGCAAAAAGCATCAGTCCTGCGAGGCCTAGCAGATCCAAGCCGAACAGAGCGGGAGAAGGAGGTTCAGCCACCGTAACCGAGACGAATTCCTGCGCTGAGCTCAAGGGATTTGGTGTGTAGATCGTCATCCCTTCTATTGCATTGCCGTCTACGATTATCGAGCTAAGATTCACCGTTCCGCCGGTCGTTGCGCCAGTAACCAAGGCCTCGGCCCCGGACAAGTACGATTGTGCTGCGGCCAGCTCAGTAGATGTGATCGTTCCGTACGGATTACTGGTTGAATTCAACAGAGTCGGATCAAAAACATCCCATAATGCGTAACTAATCTCACCAGCCGCCTCGGTGGCCAGGTTAGGTAAAGACTGTAGCTCCGCTGCTAACACCGCGACTGTCGCATAATTCTGGATGTCTACTGGGGTGAATTTAGGTGTCCCCGGAGGGTTAGTACCTGCCTCGATGGCGGCAAATGTGGTTACCGTTGCAGTCCACGACTCACCGACTGAAATATCGGTTGTGAAATCATCACAGATGAGCGACACTGGTGTGCCCCCGTTAATCGAGATCCCGTAAGGACTCGTGAAGACGCCCCCCATCACATAGTTGGCACCCGTATTCTCAAGTGTCAGCGTGTCTGTTTGAGCCCAAGCGCTAATCGCCAAACAGGGCAACAGGAGGAGTATTCCTCGTAACAGTCTGTGATCTTGCATTGTTCTCTTCCTCCAGTATGCGCCACGGTCACGCCAGTGATCGTGAGGCGATCCAACTATTTTTCAAACGACGACTAAACTCTGAAGCGCCAATTCACTTTATAAAGGCAATTGCGATTGGTGTCAATGAGACCTTAGGGCAACGGCACACTTTGCTCAAAGCGACGACTTCTGTTCTTCGCCGTGGGGACTTTCGTGTCTGGGTGCGTCTTCCAAATGAGGGCGCGTGAAGCCGGAGGCCGGATCCCAAGGCGTTCTATTCAAGCTTTCCACTCCCCAGCAGTCTGAGTTCGCTAACATCCGCGCTGCGGTGGACAATTGGGGCAACGTATTGCGCAATGTCTATCTCGCGCTTTTCGACGAGATTCGTAATATCTTCGAACGGACCAGCATGCCGAAAATCACTAGTGCCACAACAAAAAACACGAGGGAGTCCGGCGGACCCCAATACTCAGGTACGGTAACCCGAATAACCGCAGGTAAAGCGGCCAAGGGAAGGCCGCGGCCGAAGGCGGTCAGGGGAGTGACGACCGACACTGTGAAGATCGCTAATCGGATTTTTCGCATGTTTCTCTCAGGCCGAAACAGCTCTCACGGCTATGCTACTTTATAAAGCTCTTCTCAACGAGTGTCAATGGGACCTTAGGGTAACAGGTGCATCTTTGCAAATGTCAGTGAAGTTTTCGATTCATTTGAGCGCAATCGAGACGCCGGCGGGGCTGTTGGCCGGTCCGACGATCAACTCGATCGGGACGGCAGCGCCTGCAGAAACGCTTTGCGGGACCTTAGCGTCCACCCTGGCCGACCCCAGTAGAGTTTGCGGTGAATATCGCAGGCGCTGAGTGTCGTACGTTCAGTCTAATGCCGGCAATGATTCGCTTATGGAAGGTAACCGTCACTGCCATGCTGGCTTTTTCGTAGACACTGTACGGAACGACCGCGTTGATCTGGTTCGGCGCCACGAAGAAGAAACGGAGCGGGGATACCTTCGAACTCAATGCTAGTTCGGGCGAGCTAACCTATTCCTGACCCAATAAAGGTAACGATTTCACCCGGGGGCAACCGGGCCAGGAATAAAGCTAGCAGCGTTCAAGACCCCGTTTGGCTACAGCGGTGTGGCTGACCCCGAGGTGGCCACTGTGAGGGTTCCAGACGTGGCGAGTACTGATGATGCCAGGCTGTTCGGATTTGTTCCAACAGTCGAGGAGATTTTCAGCGAGTATAAGCCCTGCGGAGCCGTCGCACTAACGTTGACGAATAGGTTCAATAGTGTGCCATCAGGAATTTGGTTCTGGTTCTGGCCAACAATCAGGACCCGCTTGTGATTGGAAGCCAAATCGACGGCGAACAAGTTCTTCTCCGATTGCTTCAGTGCATCGTCAACCGTCGTCGTTAAACTCAAATTGGCGCCATCGTCCTCCAAATCCAACTGGACCCCGCTCACTGAAGCACCTTGTGCCGCAAAAGTCAACGGAAACAGAATGCTGGAACCGGGAGCCGCGGTTTGATTAGAGAGGGAGATTTGTGAAGAGGCGTACGGCGCGGAACAAAGCCACATTCAAGAGAGGACGATGGCCGTTCTCGGGCTCAGATCAATCGCCTCCAACAGGCCACGAAAGCATCAGCGTCTTCACACGCGTAGGAGTGTGACGATTGAATCACAATCAGCTACCACACGCACGCATGCGACCACAGTGAACGAGGGAAGTCGTCGCTCGGTGCGAGAGCGCGACCGCACGTGGCATCGGACGAAATTGCAGGCGTTCGGTAAAAGTTGACGTAAGCCAGCTCCTGCGCTACAGAGCGGAGGTTACCGCTGTCGGGACCGCACCCTGCAGGGGAGGATCTCGGAACGCGCGCCTAATACTATAGGGAGCCAACCGCGGATCGGACTTTAGTCTCATAAATTGGGAGCAAGTCCAAATCGTCTTCAATCGCAAGCTGGTCCATTTTCTTTTCCAACTTCCTGTAAATAGGTTATTTGCCTTCGACAGGGCCTACTGGCATTAGAACTGCAAATCACGGTCATGACAAATCCACTCGAGTGCGGGTCAACAAGAGAATTGGGACCCACCGGGCGGCAGCTTGTCCAAATCGGTCGGCAAGCGAGGGTAAATGGAACATCAAGAAATCTCCGGCCAAATTCCGGGAAAATGGTTCGCTGTTCGAGTCAAGCCGCGAGCTGAACAAGTAGTTGCCACAGTCGCCCGCCATAAGGGCTTCGAGGAGTTTCTGCCACTCTACAAAGCGCGTCGCCGCTGGTCGGACCGCTTTAAGTGGGTCGACTTGCCGCTTTTTCCAGGTTACTTGTTCTGTCGACTTAAGGAAGAGAGCCGGCTTCCAATTCTAACGATCCCTGGAGTTCTGCAATTCGTGGGTATCGGAAAGGTTCCAGTACCAATCGATGATGCAGAAGTTGCCGCGATTCAAACTGCCATTCAATCAGGGCTAGGGGCTGAGCCATGGCCTTTTATGGATGTGGGTCAGCGAGTACTAATTGAGGAAGGCCCCTTGTCTGGCGTTGAGGGGCTTCTGGTTGAGGTCCGCAAGAAGCATCGCATTGTGGTATCAGTGAGCCTTCTAAAGCGATCCCTCGCCGTCGAGATCGAAAGGCACTGGGCCAGACCGTTGGATCAGAATAGACCCAAATTGGGATTTAGGGCCACACCAGCATTGATCGCAACCGCGCCCTATATAGAGCGCCTCACTGCTTGTTAGGCCCCTTCAAAGAAACACGTAACCCCGTAACGATCCGTTTGTATCAACGCCTACCGCGCTAGGGAGTTTAATCGATGTCGAACATAGCGGCCACGAAGACTGGCGTCCGAGTCGAAAACGAAACTAAAAAGCCGTCAAACGGGTCGAGCTCGGAGATCCTCGATCAAGAACTTTTTGTGCGGATGCTTCGTCTGGAACGTAAGAGAACAGAGCGATCCCAAAGGCCCTTCGTCCTGATGTTGTTGGACTCCCGCATGCTGCTCACGGCTGAGAACAATGCGGCGCAATTTGAGAAGGTCCTGCGTGCGCTGACCAATTCAACTCGGGAAACAGATATCAAGGGATGGTACGAGGACGGGGCTGTTTTTGGAGTTATCTTCACCGAAATCGGCACCGCGGACGGCAAGTCTGTTACCAACGCCCTTCTTAACAGGGTGACGAGCGCGCTTTGCGCAACGCTCAGCATCGAACAGATCAACGAGATCCGGCTTTCATTCCACGTGTTTCCAGATGCGAACCACCAACGCGAAAATGGGACAACTGACCGAACCCTCTACCCGGACCTTGATTGGACTATTGACCCCAAACGCGGGGCCCGTGTCGTGAAAAGAACCATGGACATAGCGGGCAGCATGTTTGCATTGATTCTTCTCTCCCCTTTGTTTTTCATCATCGCCCTCATCATTAAACTCACTTCCCGGGGCCCAATTCTTTTCCGGCAGGAGAGAGTGGGCCAACACGGAAGGAAATTTACCTTCGTCAAGTTCCGATCGATGTATTTCACCAACGATCATGCAATTCACAAAGAATACGTCAAGCGTTTGATCACGGGCCGCGAAAATTCCGAGGGTGAAAGTACTCCCCTGTTAGAGGTTTACAAGTTGACCAACGATCCCAGAATCACGCCTTTCGGGAGGATCTTGCGAAAGACCAGCCTCGACGAATTACCGCAGTTCCTAAACGTCTTGACGGGCTCAATGTCCTTGGTGGGGCCGCGTCCACCGATCCCTTACGAATTCGATTTGTATCAGATGTGGCACAGACAGCGATTAGTGGCAGTAAAGCCTGGTATCACGGGTCCCTGGCAAATCGGGGGACGAAGCAGAACAACTTTCGATGAAATGGTCCGCATGGATTTGAATTACGCGAGTTCATGGACCCCCTGGACGGACCTTAAAATCCTGCTGCACACTCCCGGGGTGGTTCTTTCCGGTGAGGGCGCATACTAACCAGGTATCGCGAACTCTCCAACTCCAACCGTCGCCTGCTCACCGATGGGCGACGACACGTCTCTAATAGAAGGAAGTCTAAATTATGATTCGAATGGGTGTTATTGGCTACGGGTATTGGGGGCCACAGATTGTCAGGAACTTTCACGCCGCTGAGGATTGTGAAGTCGCTGTCGTATGCGATAAAAGTCCTAAAGCGTTGCGTCGGGTCAAACAAACTTATCCGGGAGTTACTGTCACTTCCGATCCTTGCGAAGTCTTAACCGCGACGGATATTGACGCAATCGCTGTGGTGACGCCGGTTTGGACTCATTTCGAACTGGCCAAGGCCGCGCTTGAACACGGGAAACATGTCTTCGTGGAGAAACCGTTCACGTCCACGGCTGCGCAGGCCGAGGAACTGATCGATCTAGCTATTACAAAAAATCTCCAGATCATGGTGGACCACACCTTCCTGTTCACCGGCGCCGTAAAAAAGATCCGGCAATTGATCGACGAGGGCGCACTTGGGAATTTGTACTACTACGACTCCACCCGCGTCAATCTCGGACTGTTTCAGCATGACGTCAACGTCATTTGGGACCTCGCCCCGCACGACCTTTCGATAGTCGACGATCTCATCAAAGAAAAGCCGGAGTACGTGATGGCCAGCGGCCAGCGGCATTTGAACGGCTTTGAAGACTTGGCATACATTACGATTCATTTTGGCGAAAAAATCATCGCCCACATCAATGTTAATTGGCTCTCGCCTGTCAAAGTGCGAACCACACTAATCGGCGGCGAGAAGAAGATGCTGGTGTGGAATGATTTGGACGCCGACGAAAAAATCAAAGTGTACGACAAGGGCGTTGAGATTAAGAATGGGGAGAACGGCGAGAACGGCGATAAGGTTCGTGACTTACTGGTGAGTTACCGGTCGGGTGATATGTGGTCACCGAAAGTGGAGCAGACCGAAGCCCTGGGAGCGGAGGCGAAGTATTTTGTGGATTGCGTCTCAAAGAACGAAACGCCTTTTAACAACGGAGAAGCGGGCCTGCGTGTAGTCAAGCTGTTGGAGGCGGCCGACAAATCACTGAAGGAGCGTGGGAACCCTGTTCGGCTATGAATCCACACCTGTGCATCGCCCCAGATGTCAAGCTGGGCAAGGACGTAAAGCTGTCGAAGTACATCAATCTCTACGGCTGCGAAGTCGGCGATGAGACCAAGATTGGAGCGTTCGTTGAGATCCAAAAGAACGCCAAGGTGGGTAAGAATTGCAAAATATCGAGTCACACTTTCATTTGTGAGGGTGTGACGATCGAAGACGGTGTGTTCGTAGGCCACGGAGTGATGTTCATCAATGACAGCTATCCGCGCGCCGTGACGGCTGACGGAACGCTGCAGACCGAGAAAGATTGGAAAGTAGAGACCACTCAGGTTAAGAAAGGCGCATCCATCGGCTCCGGGTCAACGATTCTTGCTAATGTCATCATTGGCGAAAACGCCCTCATCGGCGCGGGAAGTGTTGTTACCAGAAACGTCGCCGCGGACACAATCGTTGCGGGGTGTCCGGCAAGAGTGCTACGCAGAATAAATCAAACTATTGAGGTCGCATGAGCAATTCTACTAATATTCCTTTTCTCGATTTGGTTACGCCACACGTGGAGCTCGAGCCCGAGCTGACCGCAGTTTTCCAGCGAGCTTTGGGAACCGCAGCATTCATTGGCGGCCCCGCGGTGGAGAACTTTGAACATGAGTTCGCCGCCTTCAGCGACGCGCGTTATTGCGTGGGCGTCGCGAATGGAACCGTCGCGCTGAGGTTCGCACTGGCTGCCGCTGGCGTTTGTGCGGGCGACAGCGTTGTTACCGTCCCCAACACTTTTATTGCTACCACGGAGGCGATCACTCAGGTAGGAGCGATTCCGGAGTTCGTCGATGTTGAGGAACAGACTTACAACATGGATTCGGCCAAACTCCGAGACTTTCTCGATCATCAGTGCGATGCCGATAGCCTTACAGGCCGGCGGATCTCCCGCCGCACCGGAAGGCCGGTGACCGCGGTGGTTCCCGTACATCTTTATGGACAGATGGCCGACATGGACGCCATTTCAGGGATCGCTGAGCGATTCAACCTGACCGTCGTGGAAGATGCCTGCCAAGCCCATGGGGCCGAATATTTCTCAGTGAGAGACAATGCGTGGAAAAAAGCAGGGAGCATTGGAAAGGCCGCTGCTTTCAGCTTTTATCCCGGCAAGAATTTGGGAGCTTGCGGTGAGGGCGGAGCGGTGACCACAAATGATGAGGGCATCGCACGAAAGATTCGAATGCTTCGGGATCATGGCCAAGCGAAGAAATACTATCACGACATGGAAGGCGACAACGGGCGCCTCGATGCGATCCAGGCCGGGATACTGAGCATAAAACTGAAACATCTGGGCCAGTGGAACGAGAAACGCCGGGAGTGTGCTGCGGTCTATCGAAGAATTCTCGCGCCCCTCGCAGAAAGCATCGGTTTGCCCTTCGAGCCATCGTGGTCCCGGGCTGTTTACCATCTGTACGTCATTCGCTACGCCGATAGAGCCGGATTGCAGACTCACCTCAACGTCTGCGGTGTCGGAACCGCAATCCATTATCCGATTCCGCTGCACTCGCAAAAGGCCTATCAGGGACTCGGATACCGAGAGGGAGACTTCCCAGTAACCGAAGAGATCGCCCCGCAGATTCTATCGCTGCCGATGTATGCGCAGTTGCGGCCGGACCAGCAGGAGAAGGTCGCCGAGGCCATCGCGGAGTTCGTGGCGAGGCAGCAACCATCACACGCAATCGCCTCATCGCTTGCAGCCGCCGCCGGCGACTGAAATTGCCACTGTCCGGAGGAATCATAAAGCCATGAAGAAAAATAAAAAGGTTGTGGTTGTTGGCCTCGGAGAGATAGGAAAACCTCTCTTCGAGCTTGTTTCCACCTGTTACGAAACCGTCGGGGTGGACCTCGATCATGTTGGGCGAGTGGAGCAAGTGGATATCATGCACGTTTGCTATCCGTTCCAGATTAAGGATTTCGTTGGCGAGACGGCTCGCTACATCGAACTCTTCAGTCCAGCCGTGACAATCGTTAACAGCACCGTAGCGATGGGGGCTACTAGAGCGATAGCCGATAGAACAGGCGCTGCCGTTGTGAACAGTCCAGTGCGCGGGAAGCACGCGCGCATGCTCGACGATCTCCGCATGTACACAAAATTTGTGGGATCAACGGATCCATCTGCCAGCGATCAAGCTGCCAAGCACTTCGAGGCTGTGGGGTTGAAAACCCAGATTCTATCTTCGCCGGAAGCGACGGAATTGGCGAAGCTGACGGAAACAACGTACTTCGGCCTAATGATAGCCTGGGCGCAGGAACTGGAAAGATTGTGTGATCAGTGGGGCCCCGATTACGACGAGATCATCTCGTTCTACGAGGAGATAAAATTCTTTCCTCCCGTTAAGTACTTTCCGGGAATTATCGGTGGCCATTGCGTGATGCCCAACATTAAGATCCTGAGCGAGCGTACGCCTTCGGTGATTCTCGAAGCGATTCAGGCTTCCAACAGCATGAAGGTCGAGCGAGATGCCCTCAAGAGAGAAGTAGTGGCCGTCGGTTAGCAACAGAGAGGCCGACGCCTCCCTGAGTCTACTGGGCACTTTCGGATTATCTCGAAGCCGGGTACAACTTCGTCCAAACTCTCGACTACTTGTTCATACACGACGGATCGTGCAACTCCAATCACAAGCCACCGCTGCATCCGGGCAATTGTCCTCGCCTTCCCACCCTTCAGATAGCTTGCGCCTCGAGGGAAAGCGCGTGGCGATGGTTACATTTTCCCCGTACCCAGGCGATCCGCGACCACATCGAGCCGCGGATGCCCTTGCCAACGAAGGCATGAGTATAGACCTGATATGCCTGTTGGATGAAAGGGCGCAGAGGCGTGAGACCTCGGGCGAAATAGATATCTATCGGATTCCAATCACACATCGGCGAGGCGGCAAGCTTTCGTACGCGTATCAGTACTCTACTTTCATTCTCTTCTCCGCGGGTATTCTGGCCTTGCGGTCTCTAAGACGGCGCTATGACCTGGTCTACATACACAACATGCCTGACATTCTTGTCTTGAGTTCGTTAGTTCCCAAGGCGTTGGGGGCAAGAGTCATCCTTGACATGCACGACCCCATGCCCGAACTCATGACGACGATATTCAATCTAGGCAAAGACAGCCCAAGCGTCCGATTCATGAAGCGACTCGAGAAATGGTGTATGGCACGTGCAGATCTGGTGGTTACGGTCAACGTCGCCTGCAAGCGCATTTTCGCCACTCGCAGCTGTCCTCAGGAGAAGATTGGGGTCGTGATGAATTCTCCCAATGACGAGATTTTCCCGCTTCGAGTGCCGCGCTTGCGGCCTGCGGAAAACGCTTCAACCAAGCGTTTCGTAATCATGTATCACGGCTCAATTGTGGAACGAAACGGTTTGGACCTAGCAGTTGATGCGCTGGCACGAGTGCAGGAGACTATTCCTACGGCAGAGCTAAGGATCTACGGTCGCAAGACCCCTTTTCTGGAACGAGTGATGGATGAGGTACACAATAGAGGACTGCAGGACCGGGTCCACTATCTGGGACCGAAGAGTCTGGAAGAGCTGGTACGGGAAATCGAGGTTTGCGATCTGGGGGTTATTCCAAACCACCGCAATGCGTTTACCGACATCAACACACCAACGCGTATATTCGAGTACCTGGCTACGGGCAAGCCGGTGATTGCACCGCGGACGCCCGGGATTCAGGAGTACTTTCATGAAGAGTCCCTGTTGTTTTTCGAAACCGGGATGGTGGATGACCTTGCCCGGCAGATCGAATACGTCTTCTTTCATCCTGAGGAAGCCTTGAAGATCGTGGAGCGGGGCCAAAAAGTATTCTCGGCGCACAGCTGGGTTCGGGAGAAAGAGACGTTGGTGAACTTGGTCAGCGGTCTTCTGGCATGATTGGTGTTTTAGCGGAGTCCTCGGAATACGCGGTGGTTCGCGAGTTCTTCGAGCTATTCAAGACTCAATGGGAGTTCTATCGCGACGATCGGCAATACGAAGTTGTGCTGTCCACGGGAGATGTACCGATCAACGTGTCCGCCAAGCTGTTGCTGGTCTATGGTGGGCGGCCGTTGTCATTCGATATTCAAAGTGAGACTGGCGCCTCGGATCAACGGGACTCGGGGCGAATACTCAACTACAGAAAACTACGGATACCGATTTACGGGGACAGCGTCACATTTCCGGGAACCAACTCTGACCTACTGGTGGATGAAAACTCCGGTGAGGCGGTAGCTTATCTCCACGCTCGGGACGGGAAGCCAGCGGTCAGGATCGGTTACGATCTCCTCCGCGAGGTAGCTATCTTGCTTACGGCGGGCCAGCCGCCGGAAAATGCGGACATTCCTAGTTTAGATCTCCACGTTGTTTTGTTGAGGGATTTGATCATTGCCAGTGGGGTGACCCTGATGGAAATCCCACCCGTACCCGAGGGCTATCGTTTCATTGCCTGTTTGACCCACGATGTGGATCATCCATCCATTCGGAAGCACCGACTTGATCACACGATTCTCGGTTTTCTGTACAGAGCAACTTTAGGGTCGCTTCTCAAAGCCGTCAGGCGCCGGGTAACGATCCGTCAGATGTGGGCAAACTGGGGCGCAGCCTTGAAATTGCCGTTCGTTTATTTGGGCCTTGCAGAGGACTTCTGGGAACGGTTCGACTGTTACCCCGCGCTGGAAAGGGTGCGGTCATCATTCTTTTTCATACCCGTCAAAGGTTATCCGGGGCGCAGTGGCGCAGGTCTTGCTCCGAACCTCCGCGCGTCGGGTTACAGTGCGGCCGAGATAGCCGGACAAATCCAGACGCTAAAGTTAGCCGGCTGCGAGATCGGACTGCACGGGATCGATGCGTGGCTCGACAGCTCCAAGGGAAGTGAAGAACTTGAAGAGATTCGTCGAATCACGGGGACCCGAGGGATTGGCGTTCGAATGCACTGGCTGTATTTCAACGAACAGTCGCCAGTGACCTTGGAGCGGGCGGGGGCGGACTACGATTCCACGATCGGCTACAACCAGACAATCGGGTACCGGGCCGGAACGACACAAGTTTACAAACCATTGGAAGTTATCAGGTTGCTGGAATTGCCACTGCATATTATGGACACAGCTTTGTTCTATCCTACGCACCTTGACCTTTCTCCGAAGGAGGCCAGAAAGCGAGTCGGCAACATCATCGACAACGCGGTTCAACTAGGCGGTTGTGTGACTATAAACTGGCATGACCGCAGTATCGCACCCGAACGAGGCTGGGGTGGTTTCTACGTTGAGCTGGTGGAAGAACTCAGGGCAAGAGGGGCCTGGTTCGCGACCGGTGCTGAAGCCGTAGCATGGTTTCGAAAGCGCAGGTCAGCGGCATTTGAAGAGATCTCCTGCGAATCGCATGTCTTGAACGGCGGGTTCACCGAGGATGCTGGCAACAGTCTACCAGAGCTGCAAGTTCGATTCCACAATGCTACGAATATGCGAGACCAGAGCCGGGTTGACGCAATTTGGCAAACCTCCCTATCCGCGCACTAATATCACTCACTCCGCCGGGAGACGGCATGAATACAGCGATCGACCCAATCACTTCGGCTTATGTCCGCGATGTAATTGCCCGAGTCAAGGCTAATACCACTGGAGCTCTTGTCACAAATCTGTTCTTGACAGACTCTGAGATTGAATCCGTCGCTGCACAAGGCGGCCTGGCCGTAACTCAGCAAACGCGAGCTGCCTTGTTTTTCCTCCAAGATGGACCGGTGAGGCGGGTTTACTTCGCGGCCTCGAGCCCCGAGGAACTCGGCGAGGCGCTTCGGTCCGTTCCCGGAGATGGTAGGATGCTGTGCGACGTGATAGGCGGCGAAGATACTGTGGTGCGATATTCCGGCCCGTTGGAGCAGGCCGGATTTAAGTGGAAGCGGCGCTACCTGCGCATGTCGCGCTTTCCGGCTAATAATAATGCAAGACCACTCGGAGATCGGGTCGACTACGACGAAGTTGAGACCGCCGTCGACTCAGATGCACCTCTCATCCTAGCCGAACTAAGGTCGGAATTTGATCCCGAGACCGACCACCTACCCTCGCTTGAGCGGATTCGGAGATCCATCGCGGCAGGCACCGTGCTGATCGTTCGCGATACTCCTCTCAGCTCAAAGCCGGGCATCGGGGTGATTTGCTATTGGGACCGCACTGGGAAAGCTGCAGCTATCAGCCGCTACTGGGTTGTACGGCCTTATCTGCGCCGAACCTCGGCCGGACTGCGCGCCTGGGTCCGTTTCTTGCATGACACTGCAGACTGCCGAAGGGTGCAGCTATGGGTGCGTGAGGAGAACACCAACGCGATTACAATCTACAAGTTCTACGGTTTCGAGTTTGACGCGGCCGTAGACGATATTTTTGTAAGAGGCTAAGCCCAGATCGCCAAACCAGTGTTGGCCCGGGCTGCGACGAGAATCCGCCAGTGAAAATCTTCCATTATCAGGCACCGAGCAGTAATGTCCGTCATCTGCGGGCCATGGCGGAGTGCGTCGGCATATCTTCCGAGTTGGTGGAGGTAGAGAACGGAGCCTCGCTAGTGAGAATGATCAAGGAACTCTCGCAGGAGAATGCCGGCGCCGTATTGGATCTCGCAAGTTTGCAACACGTTCTGGACGTGACCAGTTTGCAGGAGGCTGCAACCTGGCTGAGCAGCTCTTCGGTGAAATTGCTGCTCCTGGCAACCGAGACGAACAGCTTTACCGACGAGATTCTACATATCCTTACCCAGGGAGCCGTGCGCGGCGTTAGAACCACAGGGAAGCCCGAACATGTCACTTTCCCGAAAACGTCGAGCGCATGGAGCCAGGAACTCGCGGGCCATTCCTACGCCCGGCATCCTGAGGAAGCTCTGAGCTTTGTAATCAGCTCAGGATCGGATGCAGACTCCATCCTCGAACTCGATGGCTTCACGACTTTGGTCCGTGTGCCGCTCGGCAAAGCACAGTTGTTCGTCTGGAGCACTTGGGAGGTCATCGACCCGCTTCGGCCCGTGTCAGCCGAACTCGAGTTTGAGCAGGCCACTGATCAATACATTCCCGCGATCATCTTCCTGCGCGCGGCATTTGGTGACCGCTGCTGGCACAACCCGCATGCTGCGGCCGCTATCGTCATTGATGACCCGGTGCTGAAACAAAACTACGGATTCATCAAATTTCCAGATCTCCTGGCCTCCGCTCGCAAGCATGGCTATCGCTTCACTGTTGCTTTTATTCCTTGGAATTTCTGGCGCAGCCGCAGTGAGCAAGTCAGCGTGTTTCGCGATTACCAGGATTGCTTTAGCATCTGCGTCCACGGGTGTGATCACACCGACAACGAGTACGGTTCCATGGACTATGACTCCCTATTGGGGAAGAACATCGCTGCCGCCGAACGCATGGAGCGCCACCAGCAGCGCACTGGGCTGCCGTACGAAGCGATCATGGTCTGCCCGCAAGAGAAATACTCGCTGCAGGCAATGCGAGCTTTCGCACATGGCGGGCAATTCCTCGGGTTGGTAAACACAAGTTGCTTGCCTCGAAACTTGACCGGCCCCCAAGTCTGCGTCGCAGACCTCCTGTTTCCCGCCCAAGATTCGTTTTATGGCTTTCCTGTTTTCAAGCGGCATTACTGGCGTGACATGTCTGCCTTCGCCATGGACCGCTTTCTCGGGAAGCCGGCGATTCTGGTAGAACACCACGACTTCTTCAGGCATAGCTGCGCCGGCGCCGAGAACTTTGCAGCCCAACTCTCCCGGCTAAGTCCGGCCATCGA
>Ga0210388_10002064_pt1 | contig 15625 bp, 16 predicted proteins | sample IncBWC19OmetaG_FD_155485 | JGI IMG/M metagenome (GOLD analysis project Ga0210388, IMG submission 155485) | Forest soil microbial communities from Barre Woods Harvard Forest LTER site, Petersham, Massachusetts, United States - Inc-BW-C-19-O ...
CGTCTTGCCTACCGTCTTGAACAAAATATGCTCGACGTGGACGCGATTCTCGACTTTGTACTCGTCAATATGGGAATTGTAGTAGGCATGGAGCGCATCGTCACCGACCGTGGTCGAGGCGCGCAACTTCGCGAGGTCTAGCAGGGCATAACGCGCGGAACGCTTCTCCGGGACCTGATAGAGTCCCGCGTGCTTGGTGTAATAGGCCGACAAATCCGCATCTGTCGGCTGGATCGTGGACGCAAGTTCAACAGGCTTCACGAGCACGTATTCGATCTGAACCTTTTCGTTGCGCCGGCGATATTCTGCCTGTATTTCGGCGGGGCTAACGGTAATTGCATCTGTGACCAGCTGCCGAAACTTGTCTTCCAGCATCTGGTCGCGCAGAAAATCCTCAAATTCCGGAATGGTCATGCCGGTGCGAGTCTGGACCTCGGTGGTGTACCGGTCTTTGAGCCAAGTGTCGCCATTCCAGGCAGCCGGGAGAATCTGCTTAATTCGATCCGAGAGTTCCTGGTCGGTAACGCGGATGCCGAGGCGCTGCGCTTCCACGGTGAGCGCTTGTTTCAGGATCATCTGGTCCAGAACTTGTTTCGCGTACATCGCTTTGTAAACGTCCGGGAGCGACTGCCCGTGGAGCGCTGTGTTTAGCTGGCGTTGCACGTCTGTAGCGGTGATGTTCTGTCCGCCGACGGTAGCGATGGCATCGGGGCTGTTGGTGAACGCGGCGCTGCCCATCCCCGGGATCAGGTAGGTCAGCATGCTCAAGCAGATGACCCCTAGCAGGACGCTCATCCCGACCTTGACCCAGCGGTTTCGTTCCAGGTCCCGTTGCTGAATGCTTTTCAACATGACTGTCTGTGGCTCCCTCTACCTTGGCAAATCATGCAATTATAATGGAGTTCGCCTTCGCTGCTCAATGAGATTCCTGCGCCCACACGGCGCGAGCGAGTTTGACACCTGAGGATTACCTCCAATACCGACCCGTTCCGTGTCTAATCGGGCCCACGCGCATGCGGTGCCGATGACGAATGGTGAGGAATGAGACCCGCATGTACGGACGGTTTGGGTTCGGTTCGTTCAAGCGCCCAAACTTCTGCCGCCCTCAGGCGTGCAATCTCAGTTAGATACCTCTGGATCGACTTGAACTCGAGGCATTCAGCTTGCGAGACCTCCTGCGCTCGCAGCAAACCGGCACCAGCGCTTACAACTTCGAAGTGAACTTCATTGGGGATACGAACACGCGAGAAAACTCGGTTAAGGAAGTCGAGGCAGCCAAGCTCTGCGAGAATGACGAGGGGCGATGAGTCTGCTACAGCGATCACGCTTCGAGACGGTCAGCAGTCTGACGTTCCTCTTCGAGGTCTTCAAAGCTGTACCGCAGTGGGGGAACACCACGATTCGCCGCAAAATCCATGAAAGCTGCGACGGGCGTCCGACTCAGCCCCGCCGCGCGTCCCAGGGAAACCTGAACTTCGCGATAAAGTTCCAGGGCCAGCAGTCGAGCTGCTTCCTCAGAGAGGGTGCTCTGCTCCAAATTTGCGGCCCTCAGAAGTTCGAAGGGCAACTTCACATCCACGGTTTCCATACACCAAGATTGCTGCGTCCCTCGCGGTTTGTCGTGCCTTGTCGTCTGCACGCTGTGCGTACTCCAGGTGGGCCTTCGCCCAGCGAAGCATCTCTTTCATATACGTGGGTTCCCTTTCCGTGCGCGCAAGGCCACGAATGAGGTGGTCGAACACTGGCTTAGCGAGAGCAGTTCCTGGAAGAGATGGACCTTCATGTTTTTCTCCTTTCTACAATTGCCTTCGGTGAGGAGGCTCGCCTGCGCTTTGCCTTGCGTTTCTTTGCGGCCTGCGCTCTTTTCACGGTCAGAAGTTTCTCTTCCTCCGCAGCGGACCACGGCAGGACGAGGATCCGCGGGGGAAGCCCTTGCTTCTTGCGCTGCTCGTCGCGTTCCTCTGCATCCAAAAACACGTCGTCCGGATCTTTGAGCCACATTTCGTACTTGCGATGGATGCGAGACCAATGGTTCGCCTGCTCTTGCTCGAAATCGCTGGCTTCGGCGGTCACCTCGAAGCTCGCTTGTGCCCTCACGTATTGAACCTCGTTCGAGAGGGGCGTCAGCACATCGGACCTCTGACCCGGACACTCAGCAAGCTGCCTAAAGAGGTTGACAGATTCGCGAAGATTGCGGTCGAGCAGGGCAAGCAGTTCATAAGCAGTGTGTTTCATGCCGGCGTACCTCCTTCTTGTTGTTCCTGTTCAGTGTCGCTCATGATCCGCGGCTGTTCGGGTTGCATCGGGAGCGAGGAGGACGCGGCGTTTCGCATGGCCGGGATGCGATCGTCATCGGACTGGGCCCAAGGCAGGATCACGGCTGGCGGCGGCAAACCGTGTTCGCGCCTAAACTCTTTGCGCGGTTTCAATTCGAGGTAGATCTCGTTGGGACCTTCCTCGGCCTTCTCGCGGTTCCGACCAATGCGGTAGAAGTGGTTCTCTTCCTCCTGCTCCTTCCGCGCGATCTTGGAAGCGATACAATTGTTGGCGTAGGAACGCAGATCGCTCAGATTCGCGCGGACTCTGCTGATGCCCTCCGGAGACCCTAGATCCCGTTTCTCGACGACGTTAAGGGACCGAAGAGTTTGGTCCATTCCCTGATTGAATCGAAACAAGGCTTCATAAAGACGTAGGTCCATTGGCCTAACTCCTGTTCCACGCGCGGGGCGCGACTCCTGGAACCGAATCGTTTCGCTAGGTGAGGATCGTCAACTGTGCCGTTCCATCCGTCGAAGCACACAAGTAGTGCGGTGATCGAAAATCCGATCACAAGAAAGGTGCTTTCAACCGTTCTCAGTGAGGAGGAGATTCAGCAACCGGATCGGGTGGGAGCAGGGCCGGAAACGCCAAGCACAGTGAGAGTTGCGCCCAAAATAGGAAAAAGATAACTTCGCTTGCAGCCATCGTTGCCTCCCTGTGAGGTGATGGTGGTCAGGGGCGCGTTCGGTGCTTGCTACACCGGCGCGTCCCGCTATGTCACTTAGCCCGTTTGATTCTTTTCTTACGACCGCCTTTGCCCCAATAGTGGCTCGTCTTGTATTTCTTGACCTTCTCCACGTCTTTCGCGGTCCAAAGACGCACGCTGACCTTGCCGAGCCGTTGAACGGGAGGGGCTGGAATGACGTTGCTATGAATCCACCGATGCAACGTGTCGTTCCCGACGCCCAGCAATTTCGCAACCTCAACGGTTGAGTACGTCTTCATCGAAGAATCCTATAGGGTTTAGGATTTGTCAAGAGCAAACTGTTCCCAGATGGTGCGCGTTACGCTCCGCACACAGCTAAGAGTATCGCGATTTTACTACTTTGCAGGATCGGAAAGCCGAAAGTTCACTTACCGAAGCGGTCCTGGTCGGGAAACTGGCTTTTTTTTCGAGGCTCAAACGGTCGGGGATATACGTTTCTCGATCTGAGGGCTAGCGCCCGCTAACCGGGCGGTTTAGCGAAGCGATTTCGCATCGCGAGTTGCCCATCGATCGTCTGGCCATCGTGAAGGTCTCCTGAATACACAGTTGCGCATCCGGCTTCCAACACACCCGCGATGACCAGCGCATCATAGATCCGAAGAGCATGGAAACGGCGGTATCCGTCAGCGCAAGGCAAGGTCTGGATTAGTTTCTCGACCGGTCATAATGAAGTGGTCCGAAAAGCAGAATAAACTTTGCAATAGTACAAGGGCTCCTCACAACTCAGAAACGCAACCGGCGCGATGACTTAGTTAGAGTTGACTAAAATAGGAACTCCACTGACCACTTCAACCAAATCCTGCTGCGGCCAGGGCCGCGACTTTTAATTGGTTGACAAAGTATCATCTATATTGTAATGTAACTTAGTCAATCACGGAGTGTAGCATGCCTGCGCAATCGACTAGGATTCGTCCAAAGTCCCTCAAGGAGATCCGGCAAGCCTTGACGAACTGGTGGGGCCAAAGCCACAACAGGCTGCCAGCCCACGTGCGTTTTTCACAGCCCTCAAATTCTGAAGATCGCTTGCGGATGTGGTCTCAGCCAGGGCCCAACGTCCGCCTCCAATTGTTCAAGAACGAGCTGTCTTGCGAGCGCGCTGGGCGGAAGTTTCACCTGCTCTTGGACGATTTCGATGTCAAGGCCAAGGTCGATGGTCGGGTTTTGCTTTTCGAGTTCAAGGTGTCCACTAACCTCGCTCCCCCTCTCAAAGGCAGACTAACCCCTGCTCAGAAGGCCAGGCACCCGATATTCTTTTCTAGAAGTATTCACGCGCTGGAAGAACTAGAGAAGGCGCTGCCGAAGGAGCTTATTGACGAGGCGAGTGCGGCCTCCACGGACTTTATGGTGATTTTAGAAGCATTGACGGCACGATCCCTGGCCCCGGAAATCGCCGCCAATGATCCGCTCGCGACGGCGAGACTGCGCGGTGTCGAGCGACAACAAAGTCTTGTTGAGAAGTCAGGTGGCATGCTCAAGGGTGAGAATGCGGCCAAGGTTCTCGGTATCTCGCGACAAGCTGTAGACAAGCGTCGCCGTCAAAATCGCCTTATCGGTCTGACGCAGGGCCGACGGGGATACGCCTATCCGATTTGGCAGTTCGAAGGCGGCAAGACGCTCGCCAACTTGGAGACGGTACTCGATCGACTACGGAATCATGATCCCTGGATGCAGCTGGCATTCTTCGTCAACACCAACGATCGGCTGGGGGGAAGTAGTCCTCTCGAAATGCTCCGGTCCGGGAAATTGGAACCCGTCCTTGTGGCAGCGGCAAGCTATGGTGAGCAAGGAGCTGCGTGACGGACTTTCCTGGCGAGCACCCAGAGCCGCCAAGTGACCTTGATGGTCGGTCTCCCTTATTCGTCAAGATCACGCCTGGAACGGTCTTCTCGCGTATCCACAATCGAAGCAAGGGGCCAGTCTTTTTCGGCAGGACCGGCGGGAACCGTTTTGACGCGCCGGACGGGAGTTTCGGAGTATTATACGTGGGATTCGATGAGTATTGCGCTTTCATCGAAACGTTCGGCCAAGACACCGGAATCCGAGTTGTAACTCGACGGGCACTCGCGCAACGTCATCTCTCTTATCTCGAAGTGACCGAGCCTTTGAATCTTGTCGATTTAGCGGCCTCCGGCGGGCTCGCGCGAATCGGTGCGGATGCTCGTCTGTTGAGTGGTTCCCACCGGGTAGCCCAACGTTGGTCCGCTGCGTTGCGCAATCATCCTTCAAAACCCGCGGGCCTTGTCTATCCTGCGCGCCACGACACCGCTAGGAATGCCTGCGCCTTATTCGATCTTTCCGATTCCATTTTGCAGTTAACGAACGCCGGATCGTTGCTTGACCCTCAACATGCGCTGCTTCTTGCGACAATTCTCGATACCTTCGGCTTTGGTCTAATCGACTAAATATCCCGAAGAAGTCGACAACAGTTTGCGCATTCGTTTCCTCGAGACGCTCACCATCAGCCGGGTTTAGTACTTCGAGAAATGCCTTACGGAGGATTGTATCGTGGGCGAACAAATGACCCGCTATTTTCACAATGACATGCTCGACATCCGTCGTTCTGCATTACTCGACGTCAAGCGTTTTCACGACTGAACCGATCCAATCGCATATCATCAGGAAACGAAATGCGTTTTTCTCCAATGCTTCGGTGATGAGTTTGTGAGCTTCATCCGGCTCGACATCCAAGAAATATCCGTTCGCGCGGAGCATGGCGTCGGTGATGACAAAACCGACTCGCTTGTTCCCATCGAGGAAGGCGTCGTTGTTTGTGAGCGATTCCATCAGAGCCGACGCCTGCTCGATAAGGTTTCCGTAATAACCGTTTTGTGCACGCAAAACGGCGGACTCCAGCAGTCCCCTATCTCGAATACCCTGGAGTCCCCCGAATTCCTCGATCAGCAGGCGGTGAGCTTCGATGGTTTCAGCTACGGTTGGGTAAATGCGTGACGGCATCTATTGAGCCAAAAGCTGAAGCAGTTTTCGGTTCTTATTCACCGACCGGCGCACATGCGCCATAATCTCTGGACGTACGACGCTCTGAGCTGGAGCGACAAACTGAATGTAATGTTCTACAGCTTGTTCCAACACATACGTTGTCGTCTGGCCGTTGTCCTTCGCGAGCTTGGTCAGGTCATCATAGAGTGTGGCCCGCATGTTTAGTCCGATCTGCTTTCTAGCTTCCCTGGCCATATCCCTCTCTCCCCACGACTGTGTGATTATACGGCAAATACTCCTCAGTCAAGAATAATCTTGATCCATCTAGATGCAGCAATACAATCTCCAAGAGCTGCCCCCCGCATTGTGAAATCCTCACAGATCGATTCCGCTAGCAGCGATGCCCGCGGCATGTTGTGTATCTCAGGTGGTTCATGCTCGACACCCTTGGTCGAGAAGCTCTATATTTCTGCGAGCTCGATCGCAATCGACCGTCCGACGATCACCTGGTTCGCTTGCTTTGGGCCGAGCGAGCTATCCCCTTACTATGGTGACCCGCCCACTCCACCGGCGCAGAAAATTGCTAAATATTTCGCTAGTTGATTGCTTTGAATTGTTCAGCAAGCTTGTGGAGTCTGCCATCGCATCCCGAACACGGATCGCGGAACTGATTCTTGAAAGTTCCGTAATCGGTGAGCCGAAAGTCCCGCGCGATTCGAGCGAGGCGAAGAATAACCTGTTCACGGCAATCGAGCTAACAAGGGCTTGCGCTTAAACGAACGATTCAGAGCATTCGAGCCGATGTCTGATTGATCTGGCCCCTTAGGTAAGACGCCCGAATTGAGACAGGTAATCCGTGCGGTCTGGACGCGAGTACCATTGCCGGAATCAAAGCCCGGAACTAACCTTGCGTCGGGCAGTTCCATGGCAGGCCAAGGAGCCGACGAGTGCAGAAACTTGGGACGCAGCGGCGAAGTAAACGGTTGCCTTTGTCCATTCCGGTACGGGTCTACGGACGCATGGCAAATAACCGGCCCTTCCGCTACATTACCGAGACAAATGCGGTGAGCGTTCACGGCGGATTGCTGGCGTTGGATGTGAAGCTTAAGCAGGGCCAGACCGTGCTGCTCGTGAATTCGATAACGGAAGAAGAGCGTGAGTGCCATGTTGTGTACGTCGAATCAAAACTCTGGGGTAAGAGAAAAATAGGCGTCGAATTCACAAGTAGCAGCGGCGACTTCTGGCACGCCTACCCGTCTCTGATTCGCTCGAAGTGATCCTGGAAATAAATGCGGCGCTAAGCGTCAAAAACAGCCTCTTAGATACGCTGGGCGCGCGTCTTGAAATCGGTCGACGAACAGCTGATGTGGCGGTCGGTGGGCCTGAGCTCCAGGCTGGTTAAGGCTCGCCGCGTAGACGATCGCCTTCTGGCGCCTGTGCCACTGCGACGCACCGGTCCAATCAACGCGGCCAGCCGCTGAAACTTCCGTGAATATCGTTTGCGCTTCGCTTTGCAGGACCTTCACTGCAATCTGTGCTCGTCATGACTGTCTCATTTCGAAGGTGCGGTCCAAACTCCGTCGTTCGCTGCGGTGCAAGAACTCGGGCTGGTCAGCTTTATAGCCGGATTTACCTCGCGGACGTTGGCCGGCTGGCGCTGAAATGACGCGATTTTAGTGCACCAAACGCAAGAGGGTGGCTCGTGCACCCTTGATTTAGCAAGACGGAAGCGCTAGTGTTCTCCTGATTTACACCCCTCAAAAATGCGGCACAAATGATGGAATGTTCCCACTGCCATACCGCCAATCCACCCTCAGCAGATCGCTGTTCCAAGTGCGACACGCCATTTAGCTTCGATCGCGACGCGCTAGGTGAAAGAACCGCCGAGTTAACCCCTCCGAGCGATGTAAAAAGTGGCGGTTGGTCAGGGGCGCCGACTTCGGGATCCGGCAGTCATTCTTCCCACGGAATAACGCTCGCAGTGGGCACCATCCTCGGGAAGCGGTATGAAATCTTGCAGCTGCTCGGCCAGGGAGGCATGGGCGCAGTGTATAAGGCGCAAGATCGCGAATTGGAGCGATTCGTCGCCTTGAAGGTAATTCGTCCCGAGCTCGCGGTTCAGCCGGAGATCCTGCATCGGTTCAAACAGGAACTAATCTTGGCGCGGCAAGTGACACACAAAAACGCGATTCGGATTTTCGACCTCGGGGAAGCCGACGGAATCAGGTTCATCACCATGGAGTTTATCGAGGGACAAGACCTCAAGAGTCTGCTGATCAAACAAGGCAAATTGAGCAGGGAAGAAAGCGTCCGAATTATAGAACAGGTGTGCCAAGCGCTTGAGGCAGCACACGGCGAAGGCGTCGTGCATCGGGACCTAAAACCGCAGAACTTGATGCTCGACAAGTCGGGCCGCGTTTTCGTCATGGATTTTGGGATCGCTCGTTCCACCGCAACGTCTGGGATTACGCAGACGGGTACGGTGCTCGGGACACCCGAATATATGTCGCCGGAACAAGTGATGGGCGAGCATGTGGACGCGCGCTCCGACCTTTTCACGCTGGGTGTCATTTTCTACGAGTTGCTGACGGGCGACATGCCCTACAAGGCTGAGACCGCGCAAAAGGCGATGTTTAAGCGTACCCGCGAGAAGCCCAAACCTGCTATCGAGATTGATCCGAGCGTTCCGAAATATCTCAGCGCTGTGGTGGAAAAATGTCTGCAGCTCGACGTATCGTTGCGGTATCAGAGCGCGCGAGAGCTGCGCGAGGAATTGGAAGCGTGGCGCGGCGGCACGTCGAAACGAAGCATCGCGATCGACCCTCCGTCGCAGCCGGTCGCCACATCATCCAAGTCACGGCTCGCGGCCCGGTTGCCCCTAGGCGCTGGTGCCGCCGTCGTGCTTCTCGCGCTCGCCGCTTTCGTTTTCCGTGGAAGGATATTTTCCAAGTCCAGCGACCCGCCCGCGATGTCCGCGCCGGCACTGTCACTTGCGATTCTGCCGTTCCGAAATGCCTCCGGCGATTCGGCTCTGGATTGGCTCGGATCAAGCGTGGCCGAGATGCTGAGTACTGATGTTGGACAGTCCGCTCATCTGCGGACCGTTTCTTCCGAGCGTGTCGAGCAGATCGTGCGGGACCTGCGCGTTTCGGCCGATACCTTGCTGGATGATCCAACGCTAGAGCGACTCGCGGAATTCAGTAACGCGGACACGCTGGTGACGGGCCAGTACGCCAAGTTCGGGGAACAGATTCGGATTGATGCGACGGTGAGGGATCTGAAGCGGGGCCGGGCGATCGCACTGAAGACGGAAGTCGTCAACGAGAAGGATATTTTGGCCGCAGTTGATCGTTTGGCCACGGACGTCCGGCAAAACCTGGACCTTTCGGGCAGCGTCGTTAAAGAGCTGCAGACGCGGTCGTTCAAACCCTCGTCCAGTTCGCTTCCGGCGCTGCGTGCTTACGATGCCGGACTGCAACTGGTGCGCCAGGGCAAGAATCTTGAAGCTGTCAAGCAGTTCCAAGCTTCCGCAACGGAGGATCCGAATTTTGCGCTGGCTTTCTCTCAATTGGCACAGGCTTATGTCAACCTCGGTCAGGACAACGAAGCCGAGGAATATTCGCGAAAGGCCGTGGAGCTGAGCGACAGCCTTCCCACTCAGGAAAAATACTTGATCGTCGCGCGCCGCAACGAAATTCTGAAGAATTATCCGAAAGCGATTGATGCCTACACCAGTTTCGTCAGCACTTCCCCGGAAGATGCGGACGTGCTTTTCGATTTGGGGCGGCTGCAGGAAAGCTCCGGCACGTTCGGTAAAGCGCAAGAACTGTTTTCCCGAGTACTCACGCTCGACCCCAAGCGCGTGGATGCGCTGCTGGCGATGGGGCGTGTAGACATCGAGGCGGGCAACCCACAGGCGGGAATTGAATATTTGAACCGCGCGCAAAGCCTGGCGATCGAGCTGGGGAATGAAGAAGCAAAAGCACAAATTCTGCAAGCAATGGGCGTGGCGTACGGAGTACTTAACAAGCAGGAGGACGCCCTGAGCAGCTACCAAGGATCTCTGGCGATCAAACGCCGTCTCGGGCTGAAGAAGGGCATCGCAGACAGCCTGGACACCATCGCTGTTACAGAGAGCGCCCTCGGACAGAGCGACGCAGCCCAACGGGATTTCAACGAGGCATTGCGAGTGAGCCGGGAAATCGGCGACAAGCCGGGCACCGGCAATATCCTGAACGATTCTGCGCAGTTTTACGACGAGCACGGGCAATACGATAAGGCCTTGAAGCTATTCAAGGAAGCGCTGCAAATCCAAATCGATGCCGGCAACGAGACCAATCAGGGATTGGCATTGAACGACATTGGCAATACATATCTGTCCAAAGGCGATTATGATGACGCGCGAAGCTACTTTTCACAGGCTCTCACTCTACGCGAAAAGCTAAACGTCCCGACCGACATCGCTGACACGCTTCACAATTTAGCCGAAACATCGATGAAGCTCGGCCAGTACGATCAAGCACTGAACCAATACCTGAAGGCGCTCGACCTGCGGCGCGGCGCAGGCGACAAGTCAGGGGCTGCGATTGAATCCTCCGCGATGGGGATTTTATTCGGTTTTCAGGGACGCTACTCCGCCGCGCTGTCCTCCCAGCAGGACGCGGTCAAGACCATGCGCGAGTTGCAGCAAACCGGCTTTTGGCTCATCGAGATACTGACCAACAACGGCAGAGCGCTGGCTGAAATCGGCCGGAGCGAGGAAGCACGAAAGAGTCTCGAGGAAGCACTTGGCGATGCGCGCGCTCTGAAGAACGACGCACAAATTGCCCGGGCTTTGGTTGATCAAGGAGACAGTTTCTATTACCAGGGGGATTACAAATCCGCCGCTCCCCTCTACGCGCAAGGGGCGCAGGCGGCTGCGCACACGGCGGATCGTGAGCTAATTTTGCTTACGAAGCTCGCTACGGGGAAACTGGCGGTCAAGCTGGGTAATTCGCAATCCGTGGTGAACACCATGCGGGACCTTTGCGATAAGGCGGACGGGCTTGGGTCGAAGTACCTCTCTGTTCGATGCTACATATTTCTCGGCGAAGCGCTTATCGAAACCAAGGGGTATGCGAAGGCGCAGCAACAGCTGCAAAGTGCGCTGAACCGCAGCAGTCAGCTCGGCCTGCGTCCGCTGCTCGCCGAGAGCAACTACTTGCTCGGCCGCGACTTGCAACTCATGGGAAAATCCAGCGATGCCACCAGTCATTTTACCGAGGCACGCAGAATTCTAGATAGCATCAAGAACGAAGCCGGGAACGACGGTGTTGTAAAACGCAGCGACTTAGCTCTCATCTACGCAGCGACGGGCCACTGATCACCGGTTCTGCGCCATTGATTTCGCGGATTGTGGCGAGGGTGTCATAGCCAGATGTTTGATAGTACTGCACGTACTGCATCCCCCAGTTGATCGAGATAATAGTGGATGTTGTAAATATCGATTGACAGGCCAACAAGCTTTCCCTATTCTACGCGGCATTCACAGTAGGGTCTCACCGCGATTACATGATCGGCCATATAGCAAGAATGCGAAATTGATTTTATGAACGCGGGCGTTAGTAAATTAATGCGATTTTAATTTACTAATACGGCAGATCTGATATAGGTGAAAAACGGACCGGGGGATTCTGGGAACGTCACTGCGCCGCCCGCGCAGATTCAACGAGCAATGTAGCCAAAGGGCCCTGTTCTTCACCAGAATACGCAACCGTTTGCGCTTGGTTGGAATTGAGATCGGTGTAACTCCAGACCCGTCAGCGGCAATCAGACGGCGAAGGAATTGCTGAAGAATCTGCTGGCGCAGTGATCAGTCTCGCGATTGGATTGGATAGCGTGTGGTTTTTCTGGCGGATTGATTGGAGCGTCACCACCTAGGAGCTAAGCGCATGAGGCGTTTGCTAATCGGGACTTTCTTGGTTGCTCTAGTTGGGTGTTTCCCATCACCCGCTCGTGCCGACGGCGACAGCGTCCTGGTAGGCCTCATTGAATACGATTCAAATGGCCCGATCAGTAGCTTCTACGTCACAAATCTGACCGATGCGGGTCTTGATCCTGGAATTTCGACGGACGTGAATTTTACGGGCCTGACTTTTTCGGTGACGGACTCGATGGGAAACTCTAGCGGGCCCGGTTCGCCGATTCCCGATATCCCTTCGGCGGGGAATTCCTCCGATGTGTTCGATTCAGTAGCGACGGACCTGGTTTCCGCGACGGTAACGGGGACGTTTGACGTGACATTTGTCACTCTTTCGGACGGGACCCAAGTCTTGATCGATCCAACTTTCACGGCAACAATTCTTCCATCTTTTGGCGATGCCCTGCTCCCTGACATCGACTTCGCAGCGATTGACGCAGAGATTGTACCGACCGCGACGACGCCCGAACCGGGAACTCTTCTTTTGATTTCGAGCGCTCTTCCCCTGCTCGGTTGGTTGCGTCGCCGGAGTCGCCCGGCTTCACTGTTTTCACCAAATGCTGCCGGAAGGATCGCGAGCGGCAGTTGTTATCGGCCACGTAGCAATCGGACCGCGTAGCAGTAGAACAGTATGAGTTAGGGGACGCGCTGACCACCCGACGGATGGGCGGTCGTCGCGATTAAAGCGAATCATTTCCATTCCTTGCGGTATCTGAGCTTCAAACAAAGATTGTAACGATCCCCGGTGCAACGCCAGGCTGAATCAGCTCGTGCGTTGTTGGTATTGGGATCTCTCGGCGTTCATTAAGATTCGGAGGCCAAATGCGTCCCAGCGCTAAATGGCGTCTCAAGTTGAATTCTCGAACGCAATCTCTGATTCGCTGTGCAATTCTTCTCGCGTGGACGCTGTTTGCAGCAGGCGCTGCGGTGGCGCAAGTGACGCAAGTCAGCTTGACGCCGTTGGCCACCCCCTCCTCCGGCCAACCCGGCGTGTCGTCAATCACAGTTATCGGTTCGAACTTTCCCGCAGGCAGTATCCCCGGACCCAACGTCACCGTTTCGTTCACTCCTTCAGGGGGAACCACTCCTAGTGCGATCACTACGGCAACGAGCGTGTCAGTTGTAGCTGGAACGACGGAGCGAGTCTTATTCTCTATTCCGCCTGGACTTTCGGTCAGTTCTCCCACGTCTTTCAAAGTCTCCATTGCGGGAACCACTTCGACAGGAACTGCCTTCGCAAGTTCGAATTCCGCGCTCTTGACTGTTGATCCCCCCGCCAGCGTTACCATCAGCCCTGCTTCCGCGCAACAATCACAAACGTTAAACATCGCGCTGACGGGCCAGTTCAGTCATTTTTACCAGGGACTGACGACGGTGAGTTTTGGCGCCGGCGTTACCGTGAATTCGCTGACCGTGAGCAGTTTGACGAGTGCGACTGCCAACATCACAGTTGCGGCAAACGCGACAACCGGTAGCCGGACGATGACAGTCGCGACCGGCGCGGAATCCGCTTCCAGCACGCTAGCGGTAACGGCAGCGCCGCTGGCACCAACTACGATAACCGCGGCGAACGCCACGATTGGGTTCAGCGCCAGCGCTCAGAGCGTAGTCCTCTCTGCGACCGTGACCAGTACGGCGGGAACGGTGAACGCCGGGACGGTGACGTTCACTGTTTCGAGCGGCGGGACACCGCTCGGGTCAGCTGTGACGTCGGGGACGGTCACCGGTGGGTCTGCGACCGCGACATTTGTGCTTCCCTCCAGCTCAGCTGCCGGGAGCTACCAGATCGTCGCTGTTTACAATGCGGCAGCAGGTTTTGCGAGCAGCAGCGACAACACCCATTCCCTCACAGTTACACCGACCGCCGAATTGCTCACGGTCACGACCGTAGGCACGGGGACCGGCGCGGTGGTCGACAATACCTCCGCGATCAGTTGCAACACCGCGAGCGGCAAGCAATCGGGGATTTGTTCAGCGACGTATACGAACGGAACGACGGTGACCTTGACGGAGACCGCAACATCACCCTCTACCTTCGCTGGTTGGGGTGGAGCGTGCGCGAGCTTCGGCACGGCGACCGCCTGCACGTTGACTATGAATTCGCCGCTTTCGGTTACGGCGAACTTCGTGCCGCCGCCGGTATCTCAAAGCTTGACGTTCCCGGTGGGGACCAATACCCCGCCCCAAGTGGCAGTGTTCAATTGCCCATCGAATTCCAACCCGTGCACCGATCCCAACGCGCACATGTTCCAACTCGCCATCCCTCAGATCACGGGCGGTTTAATGGTCACGGTGACCGCCACGGAAGTCCCCCCAACGCTAGCAGACGGCCTGTGTGAAGTTGGCAACACCGTTCTGAACGACTTCGATTGCCGGTTTGCTACATTCTTTAATTACGGCACCGACGTGCACGGGAATACGATCGTGCCGCTCTGCTATCCGTACGCGAACGGCAATTGCATCCACTATGCGGTTTATTCCGGAACGCCGGGGAACGAACCCGACCCAAGCCTTTACAGCGGCGGCGTCAACTGGACGATCACCTGGAACAATGACACATTCACGCCGCCTGCTCCTTGGGCCGGCAGCACTCCGCAACTATATGACGACCCGGACGCAGCACCGACACCGACGTCAGCCATCGGCACGATCTGCACGCAGCCGATGACCATCAATGGCGCGCAGCAATCCTATTCTTGTCAGTTTGAATTCGACATCACCACGTTCTTCAACGCGACTGAAGTGGTGGACTCGGGAATCGGAGGCAACACCAAGAACTTCAACGACGTTGTGGTGGCTTTCCCGCCCACTATCACCGGGCAGTTAGTCATTAGCAGCGCGGCAGACGCGGCTACGGTGGACCTGGGAAGCGCGATCGGTTTCACGATCAATGTGAGCAACTCCGGACCTGGATCTGAAAGCAACGTCCAGCTCAACGATCCACTGCCGAGCGGATCGGGTGTCACGTGGTCCATCAGTCCGGCGTACGGCGGACCCGGGTCGTGTTCGATCAGCGGTCCGATCGGAACTCAGGTATTAAGTTGTTCGTTCGGCACTCTCGCATCGGGCTCTAGCGCCACCTTGCACGTAAGCGGTGCGACACCAGGCGTGGGCGTATACGTCAATGCGGCAACGGCGAGTTCGAACAATCAGCAGTACCTTACCATCGCGACGACCACGGTGCAGGCGACGACGACGACGACGGCGGCCAACGCCTCGGCCAGCTTCAGCACCGGCAATCAGAGTGTGACACTGACGGCGACTGTGGCCAGCACGGCGGGAACGGTAAACGGCGGCTCGGTAACGTTCACTGTTTCGCAGGGCGCGACGACCATCGGAATTCCGGTGACGTCGGGATCTGTGGCGACGGGAACTGCGAGCGCGACGTATGTGCTTCCAGGGGGCACGATTGCGGGCAGTTACACCATCACGGCGGTCTATAACGAGGGCAGCGGGTTTGAGACGAGTAGCGATAACGCTCACACCCTGACAGTCACTGCTGCGTTACCCACGGGAACGACGACAACGGCGGCGAATGCGACAGCGACGTTCAGTGAGAGCAGCCAGAGTGTGACGCTGGCGGCGACGGTGACCAGCACATCCGGGACGGTGAACGCGGGCACGGTGACGTTCACGGTTTCGCAGAGTGGCACGACGGTGGGAACGGCGGTGACCTCAGGAACGGTGACGGCGGGAGCAGCGAG
>Ga0210388_10002065_pt1 | contig 15623 bp, 13 predicted proteins | sample IncBWC19OmetaG_FD_155485 | JGI IMG/M metagenome (GOLD analysis project Ga0210388, IMG submission 155485) | Forest soil microbial communities from Barre Woods Harvard Forest LTER site, Petersham, Massachusetts, United States - Inc-BW-C-19-O ...
CGCCTGCTCCGCCGAATTCCCTCCCGACGTTGACGAATTCGAACTCTCCGGCCTCACACCCGTAGCCAGCGATCTCGTCCGCCCCCCGCGTGTTGCCGAAAGTCACGTTCAGATGGAATGCCGCCTGAACCAGATCATCACCGTCAGCGAGAAGGTCCAGGGAGGCTATCTCGTGCTCGGCGAGGTCCTGCGCTTCCATATCGATGAATCGGTGATGAACGGCGACAAGATCGATCCTGACCGCCTCCGCGCCATCGGCCGCATGGGTGGCCCCACCTACGCCCGCACCCGCGATCGCTTCGATATGCTCCGCCCGAAATAGCAGCTTTCCGATTTCTCCGCCATGCCATGGACGGAGCATTGCGGCGCGCCTTCAGGCCGTGCTACGGTCGGATTGGATCGACGCTGGCCGCGAAGATGCGCCCTTCGGCCGGGTCGCCGCAACGAATTCCGACGCAAAGAATACAATTGATACCTGCTCCGAAGCCATCGCACCTGCGAAAATGAAATAGAGGATCCCGTTGTCTCTTAACTTCAGCCGCGTTCACGAACTGCCGTCTGACGAACTGGCCATCTATCGCCGGCTCGACCCGACGCGCCTCCCCAAGCACGTCGCCATCATCATGGACGGCAACGGCCGCTGGGCTGGCAAACGCAGCCTGAAGCGCTTCCTCGGCCACCAGCAGGGAGCCGAATCGGTGCAGTACGTCGTCGAAACCGCATCCCGCATCGGTCTACCCTGGCTGACTCTCTACGCCTTTTCGCTCGAGAACAACCTCCGCCGCCCCAGGATCGAAGTCAGCTTTCTCATGCGCCTGCTGCGCGCCTATCTCACCAACAATGTGCAGCGGATGAACGACAACAATGTCCGCATCCAGTACATCGGCCGCACCCACGAGCTCGAGACCGAAGTCCGCGAGCGCATGGAGTGGGCAGCGGACGCCACCAAGCACAACACCGGAACCGTGCTGACCCTGGCCCTCAATTACGGAGCGCGCTCCGAACTCGTCGACGCCTTCCGCGCCCTGCACACCGAGATCCGCTCCAACGAACTGCGCCTCGAAGACCTCACCGAGCAGGATATCCAGCGCCATCTCTACACCGCGCACATGCCCGATCCCGACCTGCTCATCCGCACTTCTGGAGAGATGCGCATCTCGAACTACCTCCTCTGGCAGATCGCCTACGCCGAAATCTTCGTCACCGAAAGGCTCTGGCCCGACTTCCGCGGCATTCACATGCTCGAAGCCATCGAGGACTACCAGCGCCGCGAGCGCCGTTACGGCGGCCTCGGCGACGCCTCCGAATCCGACGACGTCACCCAGCCGCCCGCCAAAACGCTGGTCCCGCGATAGCGCTGAAATTCGACAATCCGTTAGTAAATTTAACTAGCTGTCATCCTGAGCGAGCGAAGCGAGTCGAAGGACCTGCGTTTTCTTTCCCTCGCACCTCCTCTTACTCACCGCAAAAAGAAAAGCCCCGAACGGACCATATCCGCCAGGGCTTTTGAATTACGAGAACGCATCACTGCACAGCCGCAACACCAGCCGGAGCAACCACCACCTGCTGCGGAGCCGTCAGCTTCGCACCGGGCATCTCGAGCTTCACCTTGAGAGTCTGAATCTCGACCTTGGACTTCGCCGGCGTCGAAAAGCTCAGCTCATATTGGTTCTGCAGCCGGCGGCTCAGATCCTCGAAAAATGGCTGGAACGAGACCGGATTGCTGAATCCCTGCCAGTAGTACATGCCGCCGGTAGCATCCGTCACAATGTTCATGAGATTCTGCCCGGTATTGGTTCCGGCGAAAGTACGGCTCGCAAAACCCGTATCGTGCCAGAAGATACCGTGCACAACCAGCCCGGCGCGAACCGAGTCGTTGATGGCCGCCTGCAGGTAAGGATCCTCAGGGTCGAAGCGGGGATTGTAAGGATCGAAACCGTCCGTAATCATCACGACCTCGCGACGGTTCTCGCGATTGGTCGAGGGCCAGTTCTTCGCCAAGTCCGAGAGGCAGAAGTAGGGGCTCGCGCTCACGCCGCCGATACCGCCCGGCAGATGGAGCGCCTGCAGCGCCTGAGCCTTATCGGCGGTCAGGGGCTGCGCCATCACCGCGCGCCCGTTTTGCATGTAAGCAATGGCCACCGCTGTCGTAGGCGGAAGCGACTGCACGAACTTCGCGATATCGTCCATTTCACGGCCGAGGCTGTTGCGCGCGCCGCTGTCGATCAGGACCACCAGCTCAAGCCCCGCCCGGTCACCCCGCAGAGGAGTCACATTCGTAATCGCGGCCGATTTCCCATTCACCTGAACCTTGAAATCCCGCGCCTGCACGGCTCCGGGAGCTTCTGAGCCCTTGGACAGAACCGTGACGACGCTCTGCGCGTCTACGCGGTCCCCGTTCTGCCCGATCGCGGGCAACGTGGCTGCCATAAATCCCAGGCAAGCAGTGGCAGCAAAAAGTCCGTTCCATTTCATCTTTTTTCTCCTTCGATTGCCGGGTCACGAGCCAACCGGGCAACCGCCCCATCTATTGCTATAGATGAAAACCCTGACTTACCGACTCTGTTGTTATGACGGCCCCCGTAGAGGAAAGGACGCTGCAGCCCGAGTTGGCATCCGCCCAGCGTGTATCCTCACTTCAGCATGAAACGCGTTCTTACCGCTGTGGTTCTGATTCCCCTTGTTCTGCTTTTGATCTTCAAGGCCCCGTTCTGGCTCATCACTCCCGTCGTCTGCCTCGTGGCGGAACTGGCGCTGTGGGAGTATCTGACCCTGGCCGACGCCAGCGGAGCCAAAACACCCCGGATCGCCGCCGTAATCGGCGTAGCGCTCCTTTTTCTCTGCGTCTTCTACCGCCCCGAGCTCCTCGCCCAGCTCCTCGGAGCCGTGGCCCTCGCGCTGCTCATCGTCAGCGCCTTTCGCTCCCCTCTCAAGCGAGTACTACCCGACGCCGCATACTCCATGTTTGGAGTGCTTTACGTCGGCCTGACCCTGGCCACGCTGCCCCTCATCAGTGCGCAGGAAAACGGACCCTCCCTGCTGCTCTTTCTCTTCTTCGTCGTCTGGGCCGGGGATATCGCCGCGCTCTACGTCGGCCGCACCCTGGGAAAGAAGAAGCTCGCGCCCTCCATCAGCCCCGGAAAGACGTGGGAAGGCGCCATCGCCTCCCTCGTCGGCAGCCTGATCGTCGCCCTTCTGCTCGTCCTGCTCGCCGCCGCGCTTGCCCGGAGAAACATCGAAGCCCTCTTCTACCCTGGATCCATCGCCCGCTGGCTCTTTCTCGCCCTTCTCCTCAACATCGCGGCTCAGGTCGGCGACCTGGTCGAGTCCGCCATCAAGCGCGGGGCCGGGGTCAAGGATTCAGGCGCCCTGCTTCCCGGTCACGGCGGCATCCTCGACCGCATCGACGCCCTGCTGCTCGCTGCGCCGGTGCTGTGGTACGCTTTATTAGCGCAGCAGACCTTCTAAGAAGCTGCTAAAAGGTCTGTATTCATAGATTTAAGGCGCTGAATGTCCTGCATTTTATGGATTTAAGACGTTGAAGCAGATCGCAATTCTCGGCTCGACCGGCTCCATCGGTCAGAGCACCTTAAGCGTCATCGAAAAGTATCCCGAGCGCTACGCGGTAGCCTCGCTCGCCGCCGGGCGGAACATAGACGCAGCCTTCGAGCAATGCCGGCGCTGGCGCCCGCGCACGATCTCGATGGCCACCGAGGAACTGGCCGATAAGCTGGCTCTCCGGCTCAAAGAAGCCGCAATCTCGGGCATCGAAGTCGTCTCCGGATCAGCCGGAACCGTCCGCGTCGCAACCCTCCCCGAAGTCGACTTCGTCGTCTCGGCCATCGTCGGAGTCGCCGGCCTCGAAGCCACCTACGCCGCAGTCCAGGCAGGAAAGCCGGTCGGCCTCGCTAACAAGGAGGCCATGGTCGCCGCCGGAGAGATTCTCACCGCTGCCGCCAGAGCAAAGAATGTCCCCCTCCTGCCCATCGATTCCGAGCACAACGCCGTTCACCAGTGCATGCGGGCCGGCGAAAAGCGCGAAGTCAAACAGATCTGGCTCACCGCCTCAGGGGGCCCCTTCCGCAATCTGCCTCTCAAGGACTTCGATCACATCACCGTCGAGCAGGCCCTCAAACACCCCACTTGGGTCATGGGCCGCCGCATAACCATTGATTCCGCAACGCTTCTCAACAAAGGACTTGAAATCATCGAGGCCTGCCGCCTCTTTAACCTTCCGCCCTCGGCCGTCAAAGTCACCGTGCATCCCCAGTCGACCGTGCATTCGCTCGTCGAATACATCGACGGCAGCATCCTCGCCCAGATCTCCGTCACCGACATGCGTCTGCCCATCCTCTACGCCATGAGCTATCCCGAACGCGTGGATTCGGATCTGACCTTCGACATGTCAAAGCTGGGCCAGCTCAACTTTGAGTCGCCCGACTTCGAGCGCTTCCCTTGCCTCCGTCTGGCTTATGAGGCCGCCGAAATCGGCGGCGCCCACCCCATCGCCCTGAATGCGGCGGATGAAATTGCAGTTGAGGCATTCCTCGAAAGAGCCATCCCCTTTTCGGCCATCCCGCGTACAATTGAGAGAGTATTGGCGGCAACCCCCCAGACTCATCCCGCAACCATCGCGGAAGTCCTTGCGCTCGATCGACAGGCACGCGAAGCCGCGGAAGAAACAGTGGCAGCGGCTGGCGTAGCATCATTTCGCGCGGCTTCAAAGGTGAGCGTTTAGAGTTGACGACCCGTGCGCACGGGCACCTGTAGACGGAAGAATGACCACCCGGCCAGCTTGCGCTTTTTAGGAAGTTTACGAATCTATGTCCTTTGCCTTTACCGCCCTCGTTTCCATGCTGATCGTGCTGGGCATCATGGTGCTCGTCCATGAGTTCGGCCATTTTGCCGTAGCCAAATTCTTTGGCGTACGCGTCGAAGTCTTCTCGATCGGCTTTGGCAAACGCCTCTTCGGCTTCCGTCGTGGCGACACCGACTACCGCGTCAGCCTTCTGCCGCTTGGCGGCTACGTGAAGATGGCCGGTGAGAATCCCGGCGAGGCGCGCACCGGCGACCCCGACGAATTCGCCTCGCATCCACGCTGGCAGCGCATCCTCATCGGACTGGCTGGCCCGGTCGCCAACTTCATTCTGGCCTTCGTTCTCATGACCGGTCTGTACATGATGCACAACGAGGTCGAGAACTATCTCTCTGCGCCCGCTGTCACCGACTTCATCCCGCCGGACTCCGCCGCCGGCCACGCCGGTCTCAAAGCCGGAGACCGCATCGTCCGTTTCGACCATGACAAAAACCCGACCTGGGAGCAGGTGAGAATCCGCACCGCGCTGGATCTCAACTCCGCCATCCCCGTCACCGTCGAGCGCACCGTCGACGGCCAGCAGCAGACGTTCAACACCCAGCTTTATGTTTCGGACCCCGCTAAGAGCGATGACTTCGAAATCGAATCAGTCGGCCTGATGCCGAGAGTGCAAAACGGCCCCCTCGGTGTGCGTGATGTCATGCCCGGCAATCCGGCGGACAAGGCTGGAATGAAGACCGGCGATGCCATCCTGGCGATCGACGGCCAGGCCGTACACTCCGTAGCCGCGGTCATGGCCTTCCTTCAGCAGACGCAGGGCAAACCCGTCAATCTTACCGTTCAGCGGAACGACCAGACTCTGCAGATGACCGCACAACCGATCTGGGCTGACGACGGCGCAGGGCACATGGGCTACCGCCTCGGATTTCACCCCGCCCAGCCTCCCTTTCACGTCGAGCAGCTGCCCATCACCCAGGCCATCCGGCAGTCGGTCACCTTCAATCTGCATAATTCCGGATACATCATCGATGTCCTGAAGCGCCTGCTCACCCGGCACTCGAATGTGCAGCAGCTCAGCGGACCCATCGGCATCGCGCGCGAAACCGGCGAAGCGGTATCCATGCCCGGATGGCAGCCCCTGATCGGCCTCATGGCCCTCATCAGCCTCAACCTGGGAATCTTCAATCTGCTGCCCATTCCCATCCTCGACGGCGGTATGATTCTGCTTCTGCTCATCGAAGGCACCATACGCCGCGACCTGAATCAGGAATTCAAGGAGCGCGTCTACCAAGTAGCCTTCGTCATGTTGATTCTCTTCGCAGCCTTCGTCATGTTCAATGACGTGGCCAAGCTGAACATCCTCTCCAAACTCAAGCCGTAGAAGAGCAGAGCATAGGGCGCAGCAATTTTCAAAGCCTCCCATGCTCTGCATCTGTTTTTGACTTCTAAGCCCCGAGCCCTGTGCTCCAAGCGGAGTTTTTGAGCCCTGTGCTCTGAGCCCAGTTTCTGAGGAACTGCAATGACCGCACCCATCCGGACGACGCTCCGCGTTCGCTATGCAGAGACCGACCAGATGGGCGTCGTCTATTACGCCAACTATTTCGTCTGGTGCGAAATCGGACGCGTCGAGTTCTTCCGCCAGTTAGGCCACGACTACAAGAGTATGGAGGTCGAGGACGACTGCCACCTCCCCGTAGTCGACGCAACCTGCCGCTACCGCAGTCCAGCCCGCTACGATGACGAAATTGCGATCGAAACCCGCGTCACCACCTTACGCGGCGCCGTGATCAAATTTGGCTACCGAATCCTCCGAGTCGAACCCGACGGAGAGCGCTTGCTGGCGGAAGCCGAAACTGTTCACGTGAGCGTCGACAAGCAGATGCAGAAACGGAACTTACCGAATATCTACGCTGCCGCAATTCGCCAGACAATGCAATAACAGGTGGTAAAATACTTACGTGGAGCCGGTCTTCGAACTTCTTGACTCCACGGTTTTGCATTGAAGTTATCTCCGAATCAAGTAAATGATCTCGGAAATGACAGCAGCAAAAGCGAGCAGCCAGCGTAGGGTTACACTGACGTCGCATTTGAGCTTGAACCTCATATGCGTCCTCCTTTGTTTGAGAAGGCCCGGAGAGTGTTACAGCACTTTCCGGGCTTTGTCGCGTTTTGGGCGCGACCCGCACCGGAGTGCATATGCAGCACTGCACCGTTTCCTGCGACAAGACCGGCAAAGAAGGATGCACCCAGCTTATCCAAGGACCGCGATCCCGCCCTGCTCCAACCTTGAATCAGCCAAACGACAGTAACCACCCGCCTCCCGCAAGGTTGTAAACTTCCTATTCCAGATGATTCAGTTCCTGTTCCTCCGCGGCGTAGCCATTGTCGTGCTCATCCTGGCCAACGGATTCTTCGTGGCCGCCGAGCTGGCCCTGGTAAGCGTGCGGGAAACCCGCATCGAGCAGCTCATCGCACAGCATCGCCCCGGCGCACGTCTCGTGCGGAAACTCCAGCAGCATCTCGACGATTTCCTCCCCGCCGTGCAGCTCGGCGTCACTCTCTGCAGCCTGGCCCTCGGCTGGATCGGCGAACCCGTCGTCGCTGCCGTCTTCGAAGACTGGCTCTGGTGGATGCCGCACGCGCACATCTACGCCCACCTCATTGCCGTTCCCGTCGCCTTCGCCTTCATCACCTACTTTCACGTGCTGCTCGGCGAGCTCGTCCCCAAGGCCCTCACCCTGCGCAAGACGGAACAGGTCGCCGTTGCCATCGCCGGCCCCATGGATGTCTTCATCCGCCTCACCCGGCCCGCCGTGCACCTCATGAACCGCTCGGCGCGCATGGTTCTCTATCTCTTCCACACGCCCATGGCGCACGATAGGTCCACCCATTCTCCGGAAGAGCTCAAGCTGATCGCCACCGCCGCCCGCCGCACCGGCGCGCTCCCCGAGTATCAGGAGGCCCTCATCCATCGCGCCGTCGAGGTCAGCGAGATCCCCACCCGCGAGATCATGACCCCGCGCCAGCGCATCTTTTCCCTGCCCTTCGACCTCCTCATCGAAGACGCCAGCGCGCGCATCATTGAGGAGCTGCACTCCCGTGTCCCCGTCTACGATCCTGCGCAGGGACCCGAGTACATCGTCGGCCTCGTCTACTCCAAGGACATCTCTCGCCTCATGCACTTCCGCGCCTCCGCGAAGACCCGCTTCAGCGAAGCGCCCTTCGTTGAGCTGCGCCTGAAGCAGGTCATGCGCGAAGTCCTCGTCGTCCCCGAAACCAAGCCCGTGCTCGATCTCCTCCACGAGTTTCAGGCGCGCCGCCGCCATCTCGCCATCGTCGTCGACGAATACGGCTCGACGGTCGGCCTCGTCACAGTCGAAGACGCCATTGAGCAGCTCATCGGCGAAGTCGAGGACGAATTCGACGTGGCCGCCAAAGCCGTCCTCACCACCGCAACCGGCGGACTCATCCTCGATGGCAGCGTGAACCTCCGCGACCTCGAAACCCAGATGCAATGGCGCTTGCCCCGCGAGGGCGGAGCCGAAACCCTCGCCGGATTTCTCCTCGCCCGTCTCGGCAAAATCCCGCGCGGCGGCGAGACCCTCGAATATGAAGGACGCCGCTTCACCGTCCTCGAAATGAGCGGCCTGCGCATCAGCAAGGTCCGCATTGAAACCGTCCAGGAGCCAGCCTCCCACCCTGCGTCCCAACAGATCCCGCAGCACACAATGGAGAACGCCGGCTGATGCGGATTCCCCGGGCCCTCAAGGCCCTGCTCTTTCGCCTCTGCTACACCATTCCCGTGGTGTGGCTCGTCGTCTCCATCGTCTTTCTCCTCATCCATCTTGTTCCCGGCGATCCCATCGAGCAGATGCTGGGCGAAGGCGCGCGCCCGTCCGACATCGCCGCCCTCCGCCACGCCTACGGACTCGACGCTCCGCTCGGCCAGCAATATTTCCATTACTGGCGCGGAGTCCTCCACGGTGACCTGGGCCACTCGCTGCGTCTCAACGATTCGGTTACGCATCTGGTCCTTGCCCGCTACCCTTACACGGTCACGCTCACCGCCGCCGCGCTTCTCGTCGCGCTCGCGCTGTCGCTTCCCGCAGGAGTCATGAGCGCAGTCCGCCGAGACCGCTGGCAGGACCGCACCCTGAGCGTAGTAAGTCTCCTCGGCCTCTCATTTCCGGGCTTCGCCTTAGGCCCGATCCTCATCCTGCTGGTCTCCATCAAACTAGGCTGGCTGCCGGTCAGCGGAGCCGGAGGAATCACCCATCTCATCCTGCCCGCGATCACCATGGGCGGAGCGCTCGCCGCCATCCTCACCCGCATGATCCGCACCGCCATGCTCGAAGAGCTGGGCCAGGACTACATCCGCACCGCGAGAGCGAAGGGTCTGCCCGAACGGACCGTCATCTACAAGCACGCGCTCCGCAATGCCCTCATTCCCGTCATCACCCTCGTAGGATTGCAGTTCGGAGCGCTCCTGGCCGGAGCCATCGTCACCGAAACCATCTTCAGCTGGCCCGGAGTAGGCCGATTGACTGTCTCAGCCATCTCCAACCGCGACTACTCGCTCCTACAAGGCTGCATCCTCGCCGTGGGACTAACCTACGTCCTCGTAAACCTCGCCACCGACGTCCTCTATCTCGTAGTAAACCCAAGAATCAGAGACTAAAGAGCAGGGATTAGCCATTAGCGATCAGGGATTAGGTGTGGATTCTCAACAGGTTGTGCGGTTCTAATCCCTAATCGCTAATCCCTAATCCCTGCTCTCTTTACGGAACTAATGACAAATGTCATGCGTATCCTCACCCGGAGGCAGTTGCGTGACCAACCAGCGAAAGCGCAGGACAAGATGGTGGTGGTGGGGTGGCATCGGAGGAGTCGTAGTCGTCGGACTCCTCGTGGCAGTTCTTGCCGCCAAAGGCAGCCACACCAAAATCGAGCCGGCGCGATTGGCCAAAGTCACCCGGGGCGACATCGCCCGGAGCGTTGTAGCTACCGGAAAAATCCAGCCCATCACCAAGGTTGAGCTGAAATCCAAGGCCAGCGGCATCGTCGAAAAGCTTTACGTCGACATCAATCAGCCCGTGCACAAAGGCCAGGTCCTCGCCCAGCTTGATCAGCAGGAGATTCTCGCACAGGTGGCCGCACAGAAGGCGCAGCTCGCCGCCGCTGAAGCCAACGTCATCACCTACAAAGCGAACATCGCCGAAGACAAGGTCAATGCCCTCGCCCCCGACCTGCCCATGTACCAGCAGACCTACCAGCGCAACCTCGAGATGGAGAAGCAGGGCATCGTCTCCCAGCAGACCCTCGACAACGCCGAGCGCGATTACCTCGCCAACAAGAACAAGCAGCAATCCTCGGCAGCGCAGATCCAGGTCGATGACGCAAAGCTCCGCCAGGCCGAGGCCCAGGTCGAGCAGAACCAGGCCAGCCTCGATCAGTTGAACGAGCAGCTCAGCTACACCACCCTCACCTCACCCATGGACGGCGTAGTTCTCTCGCGCGATGTCGAAGTCGGCGACGCCGTCAGCTCCATCCTCGTCCTCGGCTCCACCGCCACGCTGGTCATGACCATCGGCGACACCACACAGGTCTACGTCGACGGCAAGGTCGATGAAGCCGACATCGGCAGCGTCTACATGGCGCAGCCGGCGCGCATCCGCGTCGAGTCCTTCCCCAACGAAATCTTCAACGGCAAAGTCACCAAGATCGCTCCTCTCGGCGTCGAGAAGGACAACGTGACCACCTTCCAGGTGCGCGTCTCCATCGACAACCCCAAAAATGAGCTCAAAGCCAACATGACCGCCAACGCCGAAGTCCTCATCAAGGAAGACAAGAACGTGCTGTCGGTTCCGGAGCAGGCCCTCGTCTACGACGCGCAGAAAAACGCCTCGGTCTTCATCCCCGACGCGAAGGAAAAAGACGGCCAGCGCAAGATCTCAGTCAAGGCCAGCATCTCCAATGGAAGCCGGACAGAAATCCTCGACGGACTCAAGGAAGGCGACACCGTAGTGCTTCAACAGTAGGGTTCGCCGTCCAGACGCGGAACCACGGCGAAGATTAGATGTGCAGAGAGGATCATCTCCCGGGAACAGTTTCAGGCAGCGGATCGCTTCGTATCAGGGCACGGCTTTAGCCGTGCCGTAGGATTGCAAAACACGCGGGGCTTCAGCCCCTGAAAAATGACCCCATGCACCACAACGGAAACAGATCACCACTGCAGTTCAGGAGGCAAAGATGCAAATGCGATGGTTGGCAATAGCAGCACTCGCCGTTTCTCCCGCAATCATGCTGGCGGCCGACGGCACATTCGATAAGACCCTCCACGTCAGCGGAGGAGCCGAGCTCAGTGTAGGCACCGGATCGGGTTACATTCACGTCTCACCCGGCTCAGATAACGAAATCCATATCATCGGACACGTACACGCCAATCGCTGGAACGGATTCGGCGAGTCCGGTTCGCCCGAAGATCGCGTCAAGGAAGTCGTCTCCAATCCGCCCATCGAGCAGAACGGAAACATCGTCAACATCGGCAAGCACACGAATTATCACAATGTCTCGATCGATTACGACATCACCACGCCCCGCGGCACTAACCTCGAAGCCAGCTCCGGCTCCGGCGATCTGCGCCTGACCGAGCTCGGAGGATCGCTCAAGGCCAACACCGGCTCGGGCACCATTGAAGCCACCGGACTTAGCGGCCGCGTTGCGCTCGAAACCGGTTCCGGCGATATCCGCGCCGAGATGCACTCCGCGCCCGACGTCAAAGCTCAGACCGGCAGCGGCAGCATCCGTCTGCGCGGCGTCAACGGCGGCCTCTATGCTGAAACCGGCTCCGGCGACATCGAAATCGAAGGAGCGCCCGGCGCCAACTGGAAGCTCGAAACTGGATCCGGCTCCATCACACTCGACACCGGCGGCCGCGGCAAATTCTCGCTCGACGCAACCACCGGCTCCGGCACGATCCACAGCGATCCGCCCATCTCCACACACGGCAGCCTCGAGAAACACCACATCACCGGAGACATCAACGGAGGCGGCCCCACAGTCCGCGTAGAAACCGGCTCAGGAGACGTAAAAATCCACTGATCTGTGAAAGATTAAGAACGATCTTGTCGTCGAATCAATGGAAAACGATGTCATCGTGAACGGAGCTGCAACGATGTCATCGTGTGCAACTTTTAGAAACGATGTCATCCTGAGCGAGTTGCCGCGTAGCCGGTAACGCAGTCGAAGGACCCGCGGTTTCCACCCTCCGCGCCGCAACCAACGAGGGATGCACAGCAATGACAAGAGCCTCGCATACGCGAGGCTCTTGTCATTAAGCGGAAGCAACCACCTACTCCGGTTTCTCCTCCGGCTTCTTCTCCGGCTCCTTCTTCGGAGCTGGCTTTCCCTGCGGTTTAGCAACGGGCTTCGCACCCGGTTGCGCCGGACGCTGCTGTGTCTCCGCACGGACAGGCTCCGCTGGCCGCGCCGTCTGCGGACGAGCCTGCGTTTGAGGCGCAGGACGCGTCTCCGGCTTTGCCGCAGTGGGATTTTCCGGACGCGCAGCAGGCTGAGGAGCAGGCTTCGCCGCAGGTTGCGCCGGTTTCGTTTCCGGACGGGCAGGCTGCGCTGGTTTCGCAGCCGGCTGCGGAGTCGGCCTGGCGTTGCCGGCCGGTGCGGCAGGCTTCGCCGCGTTCGCCGGCGGCGCAGGCCGGGTATTATTCGCCGGAGCGGTCGGACGTGTCGCCGGCGCAGCCGGAGCCGTCACCGGACGAGCGTTCGCCGGAGTTCCCGGCCGTGCCGGAGCAGGCGCAACTGGCTTCACATTCGAAGCAGGTGTCACTGGCTTCGCGGCAGGCGCAGACGTAGCCGGCTTGGTGTTGGATACAGGAGCAACCGGCTTCACATTAGGAGCACCCGGACGCGCAGCAACGGGCGCAGCAGGCTTCAGGTTCGGAGAGATCGGGCGCGTCGCCGGTTTAATCGCCGTGGCAGGCTGCGGTTTAGGCAGCGAGACAGGCCGCAGACTAGGCCGGTTCGCCGCCGGAGTCGCCTGCGCCACGCCATGCGGAGTCATCAACGAAGGCCGCGTAACCGGACGAGACACCGAAGGCCGAGCCTGCAGCAGCGGACGCTGCGGAGCCGGAGCAATCGGACGCGCCACCGTAACCGGAGCACGCGAAAGCTGCTGCACCTGCTGCTGATTCAAATGAACTGCCGCCTGCTGCACCCGCGCTCCCGAAGAGAACGAGTTCGCCGGAACCGCATACACGCGCTGCCGGTTCACATAGTTCACATTGGTCACGTTGATCTGGTTCACATTCGTGACCGTGCGCGTATTGGTGATGAAGGTGTTGTAATTGTTGATCACGGTCACGTTCTTGATCACCGTGATGTTCACATTCGTCACGTTCACATTCGTCACGTAACGCGGCGAGCAGTGGTACCAAGGCACATAAGGCTCAGCCACGCCCAGCGGGAACCACGCCGCCACGCTTACACCACCGCCAAAGCTGAAGCCCACCGAGACGCCGCCCGGGTTGCCCACAAAAGCCACCAGAGCAGGCGAATACACCGGCCTCACGTTCGGAGGTCCCGGCACCCATCCCCAGCGGCCGCCAATCACCGCCCAGCGTCCGTAGTGGAAAGGAGCATAGCCCCATGGAGCGTCATCTACCCACGTGTATCCCCACGGCCGTACATAAGCCCAGTGACCCACGGTGTAGGGCTGCCATCCAACCGCAACCGTGCGCGGATACCACACCGGACCGTAATCGGGAGTAGGCGTCCAGCCGCCGTAGTCGTCCAGATCGTCATAGCCCGGAATATCCCGGCTCACATATCGCGCCGAGATCGAATTAAGAATGTGATGATCGCGATCGATCGACCAGCGATCAAGGTCGTCGTATCCCGGCATCTCCACCAGTCCCAGCTCAATCGGATTGGTGCCGTAAATCTGCACCGCCTGCCCCTGATCGACCTCCTGGTTCACGCCCGGCCCCGTCACCTGCACCGAGCCCGAATTCACAGCCACCAGCGAAGCATCCGCGCTGTACGCGTTGATGCGATAATCGCCCGGCTGCTGAATGATGACCGCTCCGTTCGGAGTATCGACTTCAATCGTGTTGTCAGGATTCAGCGCAAACACGCGCACGCGCACCGATCCCTGCGCGAGCCCAATCTGTTCATACTGATCCGTAAGGTTGGTAAGTGTAACATCCGTCTGTCCCCAGAGCCGGACATCGGATGAACCGTTCTGAATGATCGCGCGCGCTCCCTGGTCCGTATACAGGCGATCGCCGCTGATCAGCGGATAGTTGGGCGGAGCGTCGCTCCAATCCCCCTCCCCTGACGGCTGCAGCGATACGGCTCCCTGCATATAGCCGATACGCGCTACCGCCGAAGGAGGATCTTCGTCCTGCGCCATCAGCGCCGGACCCAATAGAAGAGGCAGCACAGCAGCCATCGCTGCCGCAGCCAAAGTCTTTCTCGAAATATTCATGCGTGGGTTTTCTCCAGGGGCGTCCTAGCAAGAACCGTTCCAGCGCGACTGGTTCCCATTGCTTTCCGCAATTGCATCGAACACACCCTCTTGCACTCTAACCCGTATCCATGAGGAAGTTGGCATGAAAAAAAGTGCTTGCCATCAAGCAAAAACTTCCTACACCGCACCATTAACAATAAGATATTTACCGGAGATAACTTTTCCCCTAGGCTGAAGATGATGGAATACTCGCAGATCATCACCATCGAACCCGGCAAGCGCCGCGGCAAGCCAAGCATCCGCGGACTTCGTATCACGGTCTCTGACGTTCTCGAGTACCTGGCGTCGGGAATGACCAACGCGCAGATACTGAGCGACTTCCCCTACCTGACAGAAGAAGACATTCGCGCCTGCCTGGCCTTTGCCGCAGATCGTGAACGCAAGCTGGAAATCCTTACTGCGTGAAGTTGCTGCTGGACGAGAACCTCTCACCTCGCCTCATTGAGGCGATCGTCGATCTCTATCCCGGCTCCCGGCATGTCCACAATTGCGGCCTGGCCAGATCCACCGACGATGCGATAGGGAGTATGCGCGGGAGGAAAACTTCACCATTACGTCGAAAGATTCGGACTTCGCCGAACGAAGCGTCCTGCGCGGCTCGCCGCCAAAAGTAATCTGGCTTCGCGTCGGAAACTGTTCGACAGAGGAAGTATTAGGACTTCTTCGCTCTGCGAACGAACTTATTCGCTCATTCATCGAGACCGATCTCGAAACCTGCCTCATCCTCGGACGCAAAAAGGTCAGCTAAACAAAAACTCCTTCGTGCGAAGATCCTTGATCTTGTCCCGCAGCCGGGCCGCCTTCTCAAACTCAAACGTCCGCGCCGCCTCACGCATGTCTGACTCCAGCTTCACGATGTGGCCATCAAGCTCTTCCTGCGACTTGAACTCCGGCATCGCATCGGTCTCATCGGTAAGGTCCGCATACTCCGCCTTGAGTATCCGTGCCAGCGACATATCCGTCGGACGAATGATCGAGGTCGGCGTAATCCCGTTCTCCTCGTTGTAGGCCCGTTGCACTTCTCTGCGTCGATTCGTCTCACCAATCGCCTGCTTCATCGAATCCGTCATGCGATCGCCATACAGAATCGCGCGCCCGTTCACATGTCGCGCCGCGCGCCCGATCGTCTGGATCAGCGACCCCGAAGAGCGCAGAAAACCTTCCTTGTCCGCATCCAGAATTGCGACCAGCGAAACCTCAGGCAGATCGAGTCCCTCGCGCAGCAGGTTGATGCCAATCAGCACGTCGTACTCGCCCTTGCGC
>Ga0210388_10002066_pt1 | contig 15621 bp, 10 predicted proteins | sample IncBWC19OmetaG_FD_155485 | JGI IMG/M metagenome (GOLD analysis project Ga0210388, IMG submission 155485) | Forest soil microbial communities from Barre Woods Harvard Forest LTER site, Petersham, Massachusetts, United States - Inc-BW-C-19-O ...
CGACCTGGTCGCGGTGATGTTTGCCTTCGGCCTGGCGACGGTCGTGGTTTCACAGAAGGCGACCGTGTCCCTGACGGAGTTCTTTGCCATGCGGGTGAAGATCCAGAACTTCATTGTGTTCGCAGTCTTACTGCTGATCTGGCATCAGATTTTCATTCTGTTCGGGATGTACACATCGCGGCGTCTCGCCGGCCGGTGGGACGAAACCATCGACATTCTGCAGGCCACTACGCTGGGCACGGTGCTGACTTTTTTCGCTCACGTGCTGGTGCACATTGACCTGGTAACGCCGGAATTTCTGGCTGTTTTCTGGCTGACCGCCGCTGGCACCACGACGACCGGCCGTCTGCTCATGAGGATCGTGTTACGCAATGCGCGGCTCCGGGGGCGCAACCTGCGCGACATGCTCATCGTGGGCACCAATCCGCGGGCGGTGCAGTTTGCGCGCAAGATGCGCGACAACCAGTTCCTAGGGTATCGGGTGATCGGCTTTGTCGATCAGGATTGGCCCGGTATGACGGAATTCTCTCACTCAGGATTCAGCCTGACGTGCAATTTTGATCAACTGCTCGCCTACCTGCGCTCCAGCGTGGTGGATGAGGTCGTTGTGGCCTTGCCCATGCGTTCGTTGCACTCGCGCGCTTCCGAAGTAGCGACCATCTGCGAAGAGCAGGGAATCGTCGTCCGTTTCATTTCCAATCTATTCGACGGCAAGACCTCCCGTCCCCGGGTGGTGGTAATGGAAGGCGACTCTCTCATTACCCATAACACCGTAAGGTTAGAGGGCTGGCCGGTTGTCATCAAGCGTCTGGTCGACATCGTGGTCTCGACTGCGATGACCCTGTTGCTTCTTCCGGTCTTCCTGCTGACAGCTCTACTGATTCGGCTGACTTCGTCCGGCCCCGTCTTTTTCGTTCAGAAGCGGCTCGGCCTCAACAAGCGGCATTTCGGCATTTACAAGTTCCGCACGATGGTTGTGGACGCGGAAAAGCGGATTAAAGAGGTCGAGCACCTCAACGAAGTCAGTGGCCCGGTCTTCAAGATCAAGAACGATCCCCGCATCACTCCCATTGGAAAATTCTTGCGCAAGACCAGCATCGATGAACTTCCGCAACTGTTCAACGTGCTGAAAGGCGACATGAGCCTGGTGGGGCCGCGTCCTCTACCGCTGCGCGATTACGAAGGTTTCAGTGAAGACTGGCAACGCCGCCGCTTCAGCGTCCGCCCCGGGGTTACGTGTCTGTGGCAGATCGGCGGCCGCAGCTCGGTTTCGTTCGAGGAATGGATGGAACTCGATCTCCAGTACATCGATAAGTGGTCTCTGCTGCTGGACCTGAAGATTCTGATCAAGACTATTCCTGCCGTGTTGAAAGGTTCGGGGGCAGCCTGAGCCTCTCGCATATTCCTCGATCTATGCCCGCACTTCTAAATCCCGCAGAGGAAGCCAGCCTGCAGGGTCGGTCTGTGCGCGCTCGTTCCATCCTCTGGGTAGTTGGTCTCGCGTTGTTCACGGTAGCGGCGCTCGCTTTCTTTCTCGAGCTTTCTTCTGATCAGTCGATTGCCATCTTGGTGGTCGGAGTTATTTTCTTTGTTCTGATGTGGTTCGTAGTTTCATCCGCTCCCACCGCGGAGCTGCGCAGCCGCAATCTGGTTTTTGCGTTGTGGTGGGTGTTGCTTGGATCGGAAGAGATATTCTCCTACGTCACCGAAGACGCGGAAGGCGGACAGTTTTCCTCAGGCGCATATTCCGAGGCCATGATGTGGGCCTTCATCGCCTTTGTCTTTCTGCTGTACACCTTTCGCCACAGCCAGTACCTGCGCACGCTTTTCACGGGATCGTACAAGTGGGTCTCCTGGTTCGGAGTCATGTGCCTGCTTTCCTGCGCTTATGCGGAGAAGCCTGGATTTTCGCTGGCCTGGATCATCAAATTGTTTCTCGCGATCCTGTTGCTAGCCGCTTGCAATTACGAGATTAAGAATCGTGACGACCTGCGCGCATTCCTCACGGTCAGCCAGTGGGGACTTGCGTTCATGGTCTCGGTTCCCATCATCCGCCTGCTGGCCAATCCCGAAGTTCTGGCAACTGGCCGCCTGTACGACGTTGGTACCGCGCCCACCGTGCTCTCTGTAGATGCCGGACTGCTCGTGCTCTATTCGCTGATGCTGGCGCGACCTGGAAAGAACGTCTCGCGCAATATTTTTGTGTTTCTTGGGCTGGTCGTGATGCTGCTCGCGGCCGGCAAGACGGGAATCCTGGGCTGCATCTTCGGCGCTGGCGTGTTTTTTATGTTGCAAGGCAAGTTCAAGGCTGCGGCGCGTTTCCTCCTGATTCTAGTGGTCGTGGGAGGAGTGCTCGTGGCTTTCACGCCTCTCGGCACCTACCTGAAGTTTTATCTGGGAAGCGGGCAGGCTGAAAGCGTTACGGGCCGCTCCGACGTGTGGATCGCGGGTTGGCAGCTCATCAAGGCGAAGCTGCTGTTAGGGCGCGGTTTCATGTCGTCGCGATTCCTCGCGTATAAGATCCACGTCTCTTGGCAGCCCGGCCACTTGCATAACGGATTTCTCGAAGTGATGTACAACAACGGGCTGGTTGGCCTTTTTGTCATCGTCATGTTGCAGGGCTGGATCGTGCGCAATCTGGTGCGCGTCATGCGCTCGGTGGATCACGATCATCCGCTGCACCAACTGGCGGTGGGATGTTTCGCCATCTATCTCGACATTTTGATTAACGGCCTTGTCAGCCGTACCTTCGGCAGCCGCCCCGATGGAACGTTCATGATCCTGTTCTCGCTGGTTTTCATCAGCGATCGCCTGCTGGCGGCCGCAACCAAGAAGGCCGAAGTCCGGGAGATGCCCGCCTGGCAGCTTTCTTCGGTCCCCGCGCAATAAAGAACGCTGAATGATTAGTGGCTAGTGAGATGGGAAGTCCGCAGTTCTTCTCGATAGTGAAATTGTCCAGCGGGAATGGCGTCGCTGGTTACGTCTTTGAACCTCAGGGGGAGCACTTGTCAGCCGTCGCCATACCACAACCAGGAACCCAGATTCCCAACTTCCGTGTGCTCGGGGTTCGCGTCGATGCCGTTCAGATTCCTGACGCAATTAAGATCCTGGAAACCTGGATAGAGGAACGTGGCCCCGCCCGCTACGTGGCGGTTACCGGCATGCACGGCGTTTCCGTCTCGCGCGAAGATGCCGAGTTTGGCGGCGTTCTGCGCCATGCCAGCCTGGTAGTGGCCGACGGTATGCCTCTGGTCTGGCTGGGCCGCCTGCAGGGCCACAAGCAGATGCGGCGGCGGGTTTATGGCCCGGAGTTAATGGAAACTTTCTGCCGCGAGACCGGCTCCCGCTATCGCCATTTTTTCTATGGCGGCGCGCCTGGCGTAGCCGAGAATCTGGCTAAGGTTGAGCACGAGCGCCATGGGATCCAAATTGCCGGCACCTACTGTCCTCCTTTCCGCGCGCTGACCGCCGAGGAAGAAACTGAAGTGCAGCGCCTGATCGAAGAAGTTCGTCCCGATGTCCTGTGGGTAGGTTTGAGCACACCCAAACAGGAGCGGTGGATGTACGAGCACCGGAACACCCTGGGAGTGCCGGTGATGCTGGGCGTGGGCGCGGCTTTCGATCTGAATACGGGACGATTGAAACAGGCTCCGTCCTGGATGCGGGAAAACGGGCTGGAGTGGCTGTTTCGCCTATGCGCCGAGCCGCGGCGCCTTTGGCAACGTTATGTGGTGAGCGGCTCCAAGTTTTTGTGGGCGGTTTGCCTCGAGCACTTTCTGCCCCGGATTTTGTAGGTCGAGCCCGGAACGCCGTCCAGCCCTCCCTCAGATTTGCTTAAGCCACAACTGCAGATTGCGGAACTCAGATTTAAATTCAGGAGACCAGTCACTATGAGCAAGCAAAAGCGGATACTCGTAACCGGCGCAGGAGGTTTCATCGGCCATCACTTGGTTAAACGTCTGAAGAAGGACGGCCACTGGGTGCGCGGCGCCGACCTCAAGCTGCCCGAATACGAAACCAGTGCCGCCGACGAAATGGAAGTTCTCGATCTGCGCAAGATAGATAACTGTCTGCTGGCGACCCGCGGCGGCATCGACGAGGTCTATAACCTCGCAGCCGACATGGGAGGCATTGGCTACATCACGGCCAACCACGCCGACATCAGCCGCAACAACATCCTCATCAATGCCCACATGCTCGACGCCAGCTACAAGAACGGCGTCAGCCGCTTCCTGTTTTCCTCTTCCGCCTGCGTCTACAATCAGGCCAAGCAGAAGGATCCTAATGTCACGGCGCTGAAAGAAGAAGATGCGTTCCCCGCCGATCCCGAGCCGGGATATGGATGGGAGAAACTCTTTGCCGAAGAGCTCTGCCGTTATTACTACAAAGATTTCGCATTCGAGACTCGCATCGTGCGCTTCCACAACGTGTACGGGCCTCTCGGCACTTATGAAGGCGGAAAAGAGAAGGCTCCCGCCGCCATTTCCCGCAAAGTCGCGCTGGCCGAAGATGGCAGCGAGATTGAAGTCTGGGGCGACGGCGAGCAGACTCGCTCTTTCATGTACGTCGATGATTGCGTCGAGGGCTTGATCCGGCTCATGGCTTCCGATCACCGCGATGCCCTGAACCTTGGCACCGACGAACTGACCACGATCAACAACTTAGTGGACGTGATCTCACGCATCGCCGGCAAGAAGCTGGTGAAGCGGCACAACCTCACCGGACCCCAGGGCGTGCGTGGCCGCAACAGCGACAACACACGACTGCGCGAAGCTCTCGGATGGGAGCCCTCCATCAGCCTCGCCGAAGGTTTGCGAAGGACCTATCCCTGGATCCGGTCTCAGGTTACGTCGGACGCGCTGGAACTGGCGGGCGTTGAAGGAGACTAATCGGAAAGCGCCTTCAGGCTGCGCAGTTTGAGCGTCGCGAGTAAACCAAGGGCAAGGAAAGCAATGACCAACGAACGATTCCCGGGACCAATCTTTGTGGTTGGCATTTGGCGTTCCGGAACATCGCTGCTCTACACGCTTCTCAACCAGCATTCCCAGATCGCTCTCACTTACGAGAGCGATCTGTTTTTGCTGCGTTCGCTGTTCCGGGGCAAAAGCAGTAAGCCGGATTGGCTCGAGCGCTGGGAGTTCTGGAACAGCGCCCTCAGCCGTCACAACATTGAAACCAGCAAGCTTCCGGCTCGCATTACCGGCTACGCCGCCGCTGCCACCAAAGTCTGGAAACAGTACGCGGAAGATGCGCTCTACGGCGACAAGTCGCCGAACTACTTCGATGCCTTGCAAGCCCTGGCGGAGGAATTTCCCGGCTCGCGTTTCATTGTGATCTGGCGCGATCTGGCTAATACCTGCAGCAGCATTGTCCGCGCCAGTGAGGGTTCAACATTCTTTGCCAAGCGGGGTATGACGCATCGTGCTCTCATCGGATATCGCAAACTGAAGTGGGAATGCGACGCTCTCCTTCGCCGCGGCATCGCGCTCCACCAGATTCAGTACGAAGAGATGGTGCAGTCGCCAGAAATCGTCATGCGAGGCATCTGTGCATTTCTTCAAATCCCCTTCGACCCGCGCATGGCCTCACTCGAAGGTGCGGACCGCTCGGCAATCTATGAAGCTCCGCAGCACGCGGGCGTAAAAGGTGAAAAGATCGGCTTGAACGATTTACGAAATACCGAGGCCGGTGATGACGAACCTCGCAATAATGAACTGCGTAGCCCAGCTCTCTCTCCTGAACTTGCCGGGAAGATCGCGTGCTACGTAGCGTATTGGAAGAAGGAATCGTCCGGCTCCTGGCCGGTCTATCCGCAAGTCGCCGGCGATGCGGAACCGCCAACCTTTCTTGAACGGGCTGGCGATGAGCTTTATTTCCGCGCTTTGCGTGCGCTGGACCACTTCACGGCTTTCGTCTATTGCCACGCTCCACTCGCTGTTCTTCGCCGTTACCGCGGCACCAAAGCTCAACCGCCCGTTATGTCTGCGCCGGAAAATCCGGTTTTATCGCAGCTCGAACCGAAATTGATTCGTTCGCAGAAAACAGGATCATGACCACGCTTCGTAGAGTTCGTCACGAGCTTTCGAAAACTCCGGTGCGCGCGCCACTGGTTTGGATGCGCCATCGCGGCTTCCGTCCTGCCGATGTTTTCGTTGGTTCCTACCCGCGCTCCGGGAGCACCTGGCTGCGGTTCATGCTGCTGGAGATTCTAGCCGGGCAGGTCTCCGGCTTCGCCAACACGAACGAGATGCTTCCTGATGTAGGGAAACATGAAGCCGGCGCCCCGGTACTGCCCGGCGGCGGCCGCCTTATTAAGACGCATGAGCCTTTCCGCACCGAGTACAGAAAAGCCATCTATCTGGTTCGCGATCCCCGTGATGTCGCACTTTCAGAATTTGCCTACCAGAAGGCGCTGGGCGTGGCCCAGGACGACTTCGATGTCTACGTCGAACGTTTTCTGCGCAGTGGAGTCAATCCTTTTGGATCCTGGATCGCTCATGCGACTTCGTGGATGGATGCCGCCGACGCTGGAAGCGCCGAGATCCTGCACGTGAACTTCGAGGAACTCAAGCGGAACCCGCACCAGCAACTGGGCTCCATCGTCGATTTCCTGGACATGCCACAGGTTAAGCAGCGTATCCCGGGCGCGGTTGAGAACAATTCCCTGGCTCGCATGAAAGAGAAGGAGCAGGCCAATCCCCAGCGTGCCTCAGCCAAAGGCCGCTTCATCCGCAGCGGTTCAGCAGGGGGATGGCGCTCGGCGTTCACCAACCGGCAGGCTCAACTTATGCAACAGCATGCCGGCAGCTTGATGGCCAGACTGGGCTATCCTGTTGTGGAGTCTCTGGAAGGACAATTCGCATGAGTGATGACATGAGTCATGAGAAGAGCAGCCGGTCGAGTTTTTCGCAGGCCGAGAAGAAGCCTGTTGCTCGCGCCGTCAGTGGAGTTCAGTGTCTACGCTGCAAGCGCGAGCTGGATAGTTACGTGTTCACCAAACTGACCTTTCTTCCCTATGGCACGCAGAGCGGCAACGTCATGCTCGAATGCCCCAAGTGCGGCCACCTGGAGTTTCTGTCGCAAAATAGCCCGCTGCTCCAACGGCTGAAGGCGAGTCCGGTGGCTGTCGGCGACGGTGACTAAGCCGTTCGCCCAAAGTGTGGTTTGCGGAAGTTGAAAGCTCACAGCTTCCCCAGCCGTAGCTTCAAGGCATCCTTGAACCTCTGAGGCAAACTCCTGAACCCTCGCCATCGCGGCGTTGAATAGCTCCCGTTGGCAATTCGCTTCTCTCAGAAAAAACATGCGCATTCTCGGACTCTCATCTTTCGGGCATGACACGTCGGCCGCCTTACTTGAAGACGGTGTCATCCGTGCCGTTATCGAGGAGAGCAAACTTTCGCGCCAGAAAGACGCGCGCGGCCTGCCTGCGGCCGCGATGAAGTTTTGCCTGCGGCAAGCGGGAGCCGGCTGGGAGACCGTGGATCGCATCGCCTTGGCCACAACTCCGTTGCGTGCGTGGATGAGGCGCTCCGCTGCCGGTGCAAGAATCTCTCCACTCGATCCCGTGGCAGCGGGCCACTCCCAGGTTCGTGAAGTTGGACGGCTGGCACGGGAACTTGGCTACCTGCGCCTGCTGCGGCACCAGGCAGGCCCGCGCCTCCACAAGAAGATTACCAACGTTGACCACCATCTCAGCCATGCAGCCAGTGCTTTTCTCCTTTCGCGGTTCGAGCGCGCGCTCGTCATCACCATGGATGAGGAGGGGGACGGAAGATCTGGCATGATCGCCATTGGTGAAGGCACGCGCCTTCGTAAACTGCGCGACATCCCCTATCCTCACTCGCTAGCCTGGCTCTACTCCAGAATCACCGAAGTCCTCGGCTTCGTCCCTCACGCCGAGGAGCACAAGACCCAGTGGCTAAGCCTGGGAGGCGAGCCTCAATATCGTGAAGTGTTTCGCGATATGTTGCGCCATTCCGGCGCCGGTTCTTTGCGCCTGGATTCCAGTTATCTGGAACACGGCGTAGGGGACCGCTTCGTTCTCTCCAGCAAGTTCTGGCGGAAAACCGGTCTGCCAAGGAATTCCGCGGAACTCAGCGAAGAGCAGCGTTGCTCGCTCGCTGCTACCGTGCAGCAGGCTTGCGCAGAGAAAGTCGCCGAGATCATCGAGTCGCTGCGCCGCGAACACAATATCCATGACGTTTGCCTGGGCGGGGGATTGTTCAACAACAGTCTCCTTGTTGCTTCTCTGGAGAAGAATCTGGGCCTCGATCATGTCTTCGTGCCTCCTGCCCCCGGAAATTCTGGAACAGCTCTCGGGGCTGCCCTTTACGTGCACCATCACGAGCAGCAGTTGCCACGAAAGCAGTACAGATCCAATTCCTACTGGGGACCGGCCTACTCCCGGCATGAAATCAAGGACGTGCTCGACAATTGCAAGGCCCGTTTTTCTTTTCAGGTCATGCGCGAGCGCCAGGCGGATCAGGCGGTACAACTTCTGCTCGGTGGCAAAATTATCGGCTGGTTCCAGGGCGCAGCAGAGTTTGGCCCGCGAGCTCTCGGAAGCCGCAGCGTCCTGGCTTCCCCCTGGGCGCAGTACGTTAAAGAAAATCTCAACGACTTCATCAAGCACCGCGAGTGGTTTCGTCCTTTCGCTGTCTCCGTGCCGATTGAAGACGCGCCACGATACTTCGAATGCTCGCAACTCTGCGAGAGCATGAATTCGTTGGCCCGCGTGCGTCCCGGCGTCGAGGGCCTTCCCGAAGGCTTTGTGCTGCCCGGAGGCCTGGTGCGAGTGCACACCGTGAGTAAAGAAGCTAATCCCGCCCTCTGGGACCTGCTAAAGCGCTTTGGCATGCAGGCGCACGCGCCCATGCTTCTCAATACATCTTTCAATCTTTTCGGTGAGCCACTGGTCGTCAGTCCACTTGATGCCATCCGCAGCTACGCCTGCTCCGGCATCGACGCCTTGCTAATGGATAACTTCCTCCTGACCAAGGTTCCGTTTGCTGCGGCTCCCGTTCCGGCGCGCGAAGCTAACTCCGCGCCTGCGCCGCTCTCGAGAATCAGCGCCTAGTCGCTCCCGGCAATCACCAAATTTCAGAGTCTGTGGGCGTGGCGACCTCTACGGTCACCACGCCTTTTGTGTTTTCCGCCCTCTCGTTCGCCAACGCCATCACTCCCAGGCCATCCGGCCCTCCCTCATTCGCCAAAGAGCGCGATCAGGTGCCTTCACGGTAAGATACGCCCAGGAAGTCATCATGAAACTATCCTCCACACTTCGGCTCGCGCTGCTGTTCGTGCTGCTGGCATCGTCTTCGGCAGGTCACAGTGCGAACCCGGATTCATCGAACGCTTCCGCCGGCCCCATACAGCCGGCATTCTTCGGAATGCACATCAACCGCCTCAACACGCCCTGGCCAGATATTCCCTTCGGCAGCCTGCGAATGCTTGGCAACCTCACCACCTGGCTTCACTTGGAGGGAGATGGCCGCAACCGCTACGACTGGCGGACGCTCGACCGCTGGCTCGATGCCGCCCTCGCCCACAACGTGGACGTGATGTACACCTTCAGCCGCACGCCCGCCTGGGCCGCCCGCAATGCTCACGCTACCTGCGGCCCGAACCGCGATGAAGCCGACTGCTCTCCCCCCAGTGATCTAACCCTTTCGTCTCCCTGCCAGGGGCCTCTGCAAGGCACAGTTACAACCGATTGCTTTTTCAAGGAGTTTGTCACCAGCCTGCTGAATCATGTCTGCAGTGGAAAAGCTCCGAACAAGAGCTGCCGCATCGTTGCCTTTTCCTGTTGGAATGAACCGAATCTCGATGGCTTCTGGATCGGTACCTACGCCGAGAGCGCAAGAATGTGTTCCGACATGGTTCAGACCGTCAAGAACCAATGCAAAGATTGCGTCACGCTCACCCCCGATATTTCCGCAGCTACCTCGGGAGACACAAAGGACAACGGGGACAGCCGCTCTTACGACGAGTGGTTCAAGAACTTTCTCATCGCTTACCGGCAGCACGGCAACTATCCCGATGCCGGCGCCTTTCATCCCTACGCTGCGCGCACTCATGGAATCGTTCCGGCCCCTTTCCCTGAGACTTTCGCCGGGAGCGGATGTCCTCGCGAAATTCGGTCGCCAGCCTGCCCTGACACTTTGCTCGGCAAGATCGATACTCTACGCTCTCTCATGGATCAAAATGGCATGCCCGGCAAGCCGCTATGGGCCACCGAAGGCGGTTGGGGCACCAACGGCGAGATGCCCGACCCCGAGGCTCAGGCAGCCTACCTCGCCCGCTGGTTCATTCTGCAAGCCTCCGCAGGCGTGAAACGCGCTTACTGGTACATGTGGGACATGGGCAAAAGTCCTCAGGGCTGGGGCGGGTTGTGGGACGCCTCTAACGGGACTTACAAAGCCGGCATTGCGTACGGCCAGGTCTACGACTGGTTGGTGGGAGCGACTTTTACCAAGCCTTGTTCCGGCGACCACGATGTATGGACTTGCGACCTGTCACGCCCCGGAGGCATCCACACGCGAATCGTCTGGAATGCTTCTCGCTCGTACGACACTGCGACCACCTGGAAGTACGCTGTGGACAATCAGTTCACCGGAGTGCGTGATTTGAATGGAAATCGATCAGCCATCACCGGGGGATCCGTTCCCATCGGCTCAAAACCTGTGCTGCTGGAAAGTGGTGGCCTTCACAGCAAGTGACGCCCTAAGAAAAACGACCGGCGATTCCCGTTGTAGAGAATCGCCGCCATGCGGAAAAGATCTCTCAGCCGGCCTAGAAGTCGGTAGCCGGATTGTACGGAGCTATTGGGAACGTTGCCTCTACCGTGGGCGACGGAATCACCGGATTTGACCTTCCCGCCTCGTTCGGGTCGAACACCACAAATCCCACTCCCGGAGATTCCTTCAGCGAGTAGTCGTCATCCGGATACGACGGATTGGCAAAGCCCGGATTCTGCACAACGCTGCCTTTGTCCTCCCCGGTTCCGCTCTGCCATGCGGCAAAGTTCACAAAGGACTGTCCTGAACCGTATTTGCCCGTCGAATTGGTGGTGTAGAAAATGTTCGCCGGGGGAGCGCACTGGGTGCCAGGAGCATAGCAATACATGTTGTCGGCATACATTTGAACTTGCGGGCAGCTCGTGCCGCTGCAAACCACATAGCCACCTTGTACTCGCCCGCGGTCGAAGTACACCAGGTTGTTCGTGAAGTTGAATTGCAGCACGCCTGCAGCCGGCGGAGCGCAACCCTCCTGTTTGATTCCCAGCCGCCCATAACCAAAGATGTTGTTTACGATGTTGTTCGCCGTTCCGGGTGTTTCCGGCCCGCAGGTCTCTGCCTGCAAGGCGGAAGAAGTGCGGTATACGAGGTTGTTCTGCACCAGCATGTTTGCCGTGTTGTTGTCCATGTAAATGCCCTGGCCGCCGTATCCATCGGCATCCAGAGCTGAGGCGTCACTGACGTCATGGACTTTGTTGTTCAACGCCTGGTTGCCGGTGGCTGCAGGATCAGTGTTGTAATAAATTGCCCCCAGGTCGTCGAGGATGCCTTCTCCGAGGTTGTAGATGAGGTTGAAGGACGACACGTTGTTGTAGGCGCCGTGCGAATTCTGGCTCCCCGGCGGACAACTCAACGCGCAAACGTGAATGCCGTCGTGATAGCCGTCATCAATTTCGTTATGCGTGTACAGGTTATCGTGCCCGTCACCTTGCAGGATGCCGTCCGCGCTGGGAATCACGCGTCCAACTCCGGCAATCACATTGTTCTCAATCGTGCCGAACTGCGCGACGTTCGCGTCCGTGTCTGTGTAATACGCGAGCAGGCCGTAGCGGACGCCGGTTCCTCCCACGTCATACAGCGCGGAATTTTCGATCGTGTTGTGCGCCGTCGTAGAGGATGTGCTCGTCGTATAAAACTCGACCGCTCCGCCCGAAGTCTGCGTCACGATCACTCCATCCAAGGTTACGTTCGAGCAGTTGTAGCAACCCACCGCCGCGGAAACCGCCGGATCGGAAGTGGTTGAGGCGTATCCAAGCGGCGACGGCACGGTCCAATTGTCGTGTTCGAAAGTCAGCCCCTGGAAGGTCACATACTCCAATCCCGTGGCCACCAGCACCTGTGTGGCTTGCGGAATGATGACGGTATCCGTCGGCGGATTTTCCCCGGAATTCGGCAGGTAGGTCAGCGTCCAAGGCGTCTTTGAACGGTCCAGGAACCACTGTCCCGGCAGCGTCAGCGCATCCTTCACATTTTCCACCAGGTAACGATGCCCGGCGATGAAGCCGTAATAGAAGTCGGCCTGAGTGGTTGGGCCGGTCAGGTAGATGATGTGTGCCGAAGTGTCCACCGACTTGATTCGAAGTTTGGAAGCATCCCATTTTTCAAAGTCGTAGAGTTCGATGTCCCCTTGCGGGTAGGGTGCGTTCAAATTTTTCCACGTGCTGCTGATCGGATCCGTGGCCGTGTACTCGAACCTGTCAAAACATTCCCAGCCCAGCCCCGGCATGTAGACGCTGCAATTCGGATCCGGCGCCGGTCCACTGCCTGAGCCCGGCAAATAAACCGTAGCCGCAATCCGGTAGTACGTGCCCACCAAACCGCCCAGCCTTGGACGCAGTCTCCTCGTGCCGTTGTAAAACAGTTGCTCAAAATACTGCGTACCTGTGGGCAGTGTGGCTATCCACTCGTCGCCACTCTGCTTCCAGTTCGTGACCCGCATACCTCCGCTGATCACAGGAGATTCATCAGGATAGTTTGACCAGTTGACTTGCAGGCTCGCCATTCCCGAATCCGCGGAAGTGAAATTCAAAGGCTGAGTCTGATAGTAGGAACCGGCGCGCACCATGACCTGAATCGGTTTGGTCCGTCCCTTCGGATTCTTCAAGATCGCCTGGACCGCCGTTTGCGCCCGCCCGATGCTGGCGAATGGGCCGTCGGTGTTGGTGGAATTCGGCGCTGCGAGCGTGCCGCTCCACGTATCTTTGCCGTCGGTCGCCACATAGAAATCGGCAACACTGCTCTGTCCCGCGACGACCTGCACGGTGTAGGCCTGGCCCGCGGCCTGTTGCGGCGACGACGAGTCCGTGATCTTCACCGTCAGCGTGTATTTGCCCGTCTGCTCCGTCGTTCCAGAGATCACGCCCGTCCCACCATTCAGAGAAACTCCCTTGGGCAGGCTGCCGCTCCCAATGCTCCAGTGATACGGCGTGATACCTCCTGTCACATCAACTGAGGCATCGTAGCTCTCTCCCGCAGTGATTTGGGGCAAGATTGGAGTGGTCACTACCAGCGCACTCGACCCCAGCAGCGTGTAGGACTCCGTGGTCGTCAGGTTTGTAGGGTACGAAGAATCTGTGACCTGAATCGTGAGGGGAAAGGATCCGGTCTGGGAACTCATGCCGGAAATCACTCCCGTGGGCTTGGTCAGCGTGATGCCGGCCGGAAGCGTTCCGCTCGTCAGCTTCCAATGGTAAGGCGTCTTGCCTCCGGTTACGTTCACAGTCTGCGAATACGCGCTCCCCGCCATGAACTCGGGCAGGGAGGTCGTTGTGATCTGCAACGGGGGGATGTTGGGACTCACCAGCACCAGCGTTCCTGCCGACTTCGCCGTATCGTCCACACTGGTTGCCGTTACGGTATAACTCCATGTTCCGCCGTTCACCGCGGGCGCCGTATACAAGCCGGTGCTGGTAATCGTCCCAGCGGTGCAGCTCCAGGTCACACTCTGATTCGTCGTGTTGTAGACCTTCGCGGTGAATTGTTTTGTTTTTCCGGATAACAACACTGCCGTTTCGGGTAAAACGGCGACACTTACTGTGCCCGATTTCGCGATCGTGATGGAGAAGGTCAGATAGGCGTGCTCAGCGTTGGCGTCGCTTACCGTAGCGCTCACTGACGTTCCGCCCGTATTCACAGGGGTCCCGCTGATGATCCCCGTAGCCGCATTCAAGCTGAGCCCGGTCGGCAGTCCGCTGGCTGAGAACGTATAAGGAGCCGTTCCTCCCCTCGCCGTGAGTTCTGTGCTGTAGGGCGTGCCAGCTGTACCGGCCGGAGCATAGGCCTCGAGAGAAACACTACTTTGCGCGTAGGAAAAAGGCAGACAAGCTATAAAAATAAATATCAACACCGTTAAAACAGAGACAGTCGAAACAAAAGACTGCCTCTTGGGGGAGGACAGGGGAAACATATACACCTCAGGGATTGTTCGTAAAAGCGGGATCGGAAAACCCGAGCCCCTCACCTCCAAGGAAACTACATGCCTAGGGTCTTTGACAGGTCACACAAGTGCATGCCCAAAAACCACATTTCGCTGCATCCCAAAAAAGGCGCGAGTTTCACCTCTTGTCTTCTTGACAGAAGAGCCAGATGCCCGCAAAACACAGGATTTGAAGACTTGAGTGTGTCGGATTAAGGGTTTCTCAGAAGATGAGAGTCAGGTTTGTGAATGGAAGATTACAAACAGGTCAAAACAGAATCAAGTGCGAACCATCCTCATCCGCTCTCGGCTTCAGGCGCAGGATCTTCCTGTGCTCTCTCTGGCCGGCGCGCCGATTGCGCGGATAGCGTCCGGCGCTTGCTGATGGCGGGAGCAGTTGCGCCAGATGGCGCAGAAGGCGAAAACGATCGTCCCAGGTTGAAAGCGTAGAGCACGACTTCAACCCGGCTCGATACCCCAAGCTTGTCGAAGATCCGGAATAGATAGTTCTTCACCGTGTGTTCCGTGAGGCTCAGCCGGTGGGCGATCTCCCGGTTGGAGAGACCCTCGGCCACGCACTGCACGACCTCCCGTTCCCGCTTCGAAAGCGAAGCTCCGACCGTGCCCACCAAGCGAGTCGACATGGCTTGTGAAAGCGCATCGAGCAAGTACCGCAGTTCCCTGCTATTCGCCCATACCTGCCCGGCATGCACACAGCGGATACACTTCGACAGCGACTTCAGCGATTCCGTGCGGCAGAACACGCCGCGGGCGCCGTTGCGGAAGGCCTCTACGACCGAGCTGTGTTCGGGGGCATCGAGCAGCATGACGACGCAGATCTTTGGATTTACCGAAACCAACTGCCGCGCCACCTGAAATCCCATCCCGGAATTATCTTCCAGCTTCGCGCTGAGCAAAATAACGTCAGGCTTCTGCGTCTCCACGGCTGCCAGAATAGCGGCTGCGGTCAACTCGCTTTCCAGCAAAATAAATCGCTTGTCTCGAGCTAAGGCGTTTACCAGCATCTGGCTGTTCATTCGAGTGCCGTCAGCCGCCAGCACACGAATGGATTGGGAAGTTTCGGGCAGTGAGATCGGATGAGCCATGATGTTTTGGAGAGACCAGGCAAACGATGGGGTCATTTACCTAAAGAAGTTGAAATCGCACTCCTGAGAACATTGAGGGAGATCGGGTGCTGCCCCGACCAAAGACACGATACTAAAAATTCTAGACTCCAGGAGATCGATTGGCCATAGCACATTGGTGCCACCGCCCAGAACTCCACACTCAAGATGTGAAGGCCAGTTCCTTGGCACGCTGGGTGGCCTTGACCACGGCCTTAATCAGGGTGACCCGCAACTTGCCTTCCTCCAGTTCCATCAGACCATCCACGGTGCAACCTGCAGGAGT
>Ga0210388_10002067_pt1 | contig 15617 bp, 15 predicted proteins | sample IncBWC19OmetaG_FD_155485 | JGI IMG/M metagenome (GOLD analysis project Ga0210388, IMG submission 155485) | Forest soil microbial communities from Barre Woods Harvard Forest LTER site, Petersham, Massachusetts, United States - Inc-BW-C-19-O ...
CTCCCGCTTTCGTCGGGCGCCTGGTCCAGTATGATTCCCGTTCCATGTCGGTCCGGGCCGTCCGCTTCAACCCCAACCCGCAGTGCGCCGTCTGCGCCCCCGGAGCGCGAATCCACGCGCTCGCCGCAGCCGACTACCCTGCCGCTGAGTGTCTACCGCAATGACCACCGCCTCAGCCCCCAGCAGCAAAACCGTCCCCTCTTACGTCGAAGGCCTGCGCTGCCGCGAGTGCGGCACGGCCTATGACAAGGCGCCGATTCACGTCTGCGAGATGTGCTTCGGACCGCTGGAGGTCGCCTACGACTACGCGCGCATCGGCAAGGTGCTGACCCGCGCGGCGATCGAGGCCCGCCCCCATTCGATGTGGCGCTACGCCGAGCTGCTGCCGCTCGACGGACCGCCGGCCGTCGGCCAGCAGACCGGGATGACGCCGCTCGTGCGCGCCGATCGCCTGGCCAAGCGGCTCGGCCTCAAGGAGGTCTGGGTCAAGAACGACGCCGTCAGCTACCCGACGCTGTCGTTCAAGGACCGCGTGGTGTCGGTCGCCGTGTCGAAGGCGCTCGAGTTCGGCATCGGCACCATCGCCTGCGCGTCGACCGGGAACCTGGCCAACGCCACCGCCGCGCAGGCCGCCGCGGCCGGCCTGCCCGCCGTCGTCCTGGTCCCCTACGACCTCGAGCCAGCCAAGATCCTCGGCACCAGCATCTACGGGGCGCGGGTCGTGGGCGTCAAAGGGACCTACGACGACGTCAACCGGCTCTGCTCGGAGATCGCCGGCAAGTACGGCTGGGGGTTCGTCAACGTGAACCTCCGCCCGTTCTACGCCGAGGGCTCCAAGAGCTACGCCTACGAGATCGCCGAGCAGCTCGGCTGGCGGCTGCCGGCGCACGTGGTCGTCCCCATGGCGGGCGGCTCGCTGGTGACCAAGGTCGGCAAGGCGTTCGGCGAGTTCGAGAAGCTGGGCCTGGTCCCGGCGCCGGCGCGCAAGACGCGCATCCACGGCGCCCAGGCCGAAGGCTGCGCGCCGATCATCGACATGGTGCTGGAGAACCGCGACCACGTGCGGCCGGTGAAGACGCCGACCAGCATCGCCAAGTCGCTGGCCATCGGCAACCCGGCCGACGGTTTCTACGCCCGCCAGACGATCATCGGATCGGGCGGCTGGGCGGCCAAGCCGAACGACGAGGAGATCATCGCCGCCATGCGGCTCCTCGCCGAGACCGAGGGGATCTTCACCGAGACGGCTGGCGGCGTGACGCTGGGCGCGGCGCTCAAGCTGATCGCCGGCGGCCAGATCGGCAAGGACGACGGGCCGGTGGTCATCTGCATCACCGGCAACGGGATGAAGACGCAGGACCCGCTGGTCGGCAAGCTGCCCACGCCGGCCCTCATCGGCCCGCGATTGAACGACTTCGACGATCTGCAAGCGACCTGGACCTAAGGAGACGACAGCTATGGCCACCATTCGTATACCGACGCCACTTCGCAAGCTGACCCAGGGCAAAGAAGAGGTCACCGCGACCGGCAGCACGATCGGCGCCTTGATCACCAGCCTGGAGACGCAGTACCCGGGGATCAAGGAGCGGATCTGCGACGAGAGCGGCCAGGTGCGGCGCTTCGTCAACATCTTCGCCAACGACGAGGACATTCGCTTCCTCAAGAATCTCGAGACGACCGTCAAGGATAGCGACGAGATTTCGATCGTTCCGGCGATCGCCGGCGGATGAACGTCGCAGAGGTCCAACGCTTCGCGCGGCAGATCGCGCTCCCCGAGATCGGCCCTGAGGGACAGACGCGAATCGGCGCCGCGCGGGTGCTGGTGACCGGCGGCGGGCTCGTCGCCGAGACCGCGGCGTCGTATCTGGCGGCCGCGGGGGTCGGCCAGGTGGTCGCGCGCGAGGTTCCGCCGGCCGACGGCACCGCCTGGCTGGAGGCGCTGGCGAGGATCGACCTCGTCGTGCGCGCCGGCTTCGATGACGACGCGATGCTGGGCGCCGCCAAGCGCCTCGGCCTCCCGGTGATCGTGGCGCGGGCGACGCCCGCGCAGGTCGACGTCATCTCGTTCCCGCGTCGCGCGCCCGCGCCCGAGGCGTCGCTGGAGGTCCCGGCGCAGGCCGCCGAGTCGTCGGCGCCGGGCGCGGCCGACGTCGTCGCCGGGACGCTGGCGGCGGCCGAGGCGCTGGTCCGGATCGCGCGCGTCGACGGCCATGTCGATGGGGGCCGCACCCGGCATCTGCGGGTCCCGTTCGATGGGGGCGCCCCGCTGGCGCAGGAGCTCGGCGCGCGGTGAACGAGCCGATGGACGCCATCCGTCGCGCGCGCCTGCGGGTCGCCGAGCGGATCACCGATCTCATCGGCGACACGCCGATCGTGCGGCTGCAGAAGTTCGAGCGGGACACGCCCGGCGTCGAGCTGTGGGCCAAGTGCGAGTTCCTCAACCCGGGCGGCTCGGTCAAGGATCGCGCCGCCTACCAGATGATCCGCGACGCCATCCGCACCGGCGCGCTCAAGCCCGGCCAGACGATCATCGACTCGACCAGCGGCAACACCGGCGTCGCCTACTCGCTCATCGGTGGCGCCATGGGGTTTCCCGTCACGCTGGTGATGCCGGGGAATGTCTCCTGGGCGCGGCGCAAGATCTCCGAGGCCTTCGGCACCACGCTGGTCTTCTCGGATCCGATGGAGGGCTCGGACGGCGCGATTCGCTTGTGCCGCAAGATGGTCGAGGAGAACCCGGGCCGCTACTTCTATCCCGACCAGTACTCGAACCTGTCGAACCCGCTCGGCCACTACAACACCACCGGTCGCGAGATCTGGGAGCAGACCGAAGGGCGCGTCACCCACTTCGTGACCGGCATCGGCACCACCGGCACGGTGATGGGAACGGGACGTCGTCTGAAGGAATACCGCCGCGACATCGAGGTCTGGGCCGTCGAGCCGGCGGACGCGCTGCACGGCCTCGAGGGGTTGAAGCACATGGAGAGCTCGCTGGTCCCCGGCATCTACCACCCCGAGGAGCTGAACGGCGTGCTGGCGATGGACACCGACGAAGCCTGGGACGTCTCCGACCGGCTGGCCAAGGAAGAAGGCCTCTTGGTCGGCCACTCGTCGGGAGCGTCGCTGGCGGGTGGGCTGCGCATCGCCAAGCGGCTGGTCGCCGCCCACAAACCGGGCGTCATCGTGACGCTCTTCCCCGATCGCGCCGAGCGCTACTTCGAGGCGCCGGTGCCGCCCAAGCTCGAGAAGTCAGCGACATGAGCACCGCAGAAATGCCAGCGCCCCACCCCACGGTCTCCGCCGAGGCGCTGGCGGCCATGTACGCCCACGCCCGCCGCGACTACCCGAACGAATGCTGCGGCATCGTGTTCGGCCCCAAGGGGGCGCCAGGCGCCGACCGCGCCGTCGCCTGCGTCAACACACAAAACGATCTGCACGCGCAGGATCCGGCGACGCACGCCCGCGACGCGCGTACCGCCTACAACCTCGGCGCGGGCGATCTGTTCAAGCTCGGCAAGAGCCTGCGCGGCGACGAACCGGCCAAGATCATCTACCACTCGCACGTCGACGTGGGCGCTTACTTCAGCGACACCGACCAGGCCGCGGCGGTGATGGACGGCGAGCCCTCCTACCCCGTGGAGTACATCGTCATCGACGTGCGCGCGGACAGCGTCGGCGGCGCCGCGCAGTTCGCCTGGGACGCTGCCCAGCGCCGCTACGTCGAAGTCGGCCGTTATCCCGCGGGCTGAGCCGCGCCGGCGGTTTGACAGGGCCAGAAGGTCCGCCGAGACTCGAGCTCTAGCTTTCGAGGAGGTCTTCATGCGTGGCTCGCCCATCCTCGGTACCGTTTCGTTGATCGTTGCCGTTCTGGTCGCTGCGGTCGGCCCGGCCTGCGATGCATCGAAGTGCTGTGCGCTGCGGCCGGACAGCTCCTCGAACACCACGACCACCTGCGACAGCGCGTTCTTCACCGCCTGTGTTCACTCCTGCGGTGAGTCGAACACCACGGAGACGACGGCGGCGACCTGCTCCGCCGGCGTCTACAGCTGCGACAACTCGACGATCCCGGCGGTCGCTTGCGGGCAAGGCTCCTGGACCACCGCGCTGGCCTGTGGCCCCTGGGTGAGCGGCCACGATTGCGGTCAGCAGTGCGCCGTCTGCGTCAAGGGCCTCTGGACCTGCGGCCCTTGCCCTGACGCAGCAACAGACTGACCGGCCGGCCGGTTGACAGTCCTCGGACCGGCGCCGAGACTGCCGGTTTCCCCCCGAGGAGGCTGTTGATGCGTGTCCCCCGCGCCCTCGTCTCGCTGTTGGTCGCTGCGCCCTTGGCCTGTTTCTACGGCTGCGGCGGTGGCTCGAGTGATACCTCCGGCCAGGGCGGCAGCTCCGCGACCGGCGGCAGCGCCGCGACCGGCGGCAGCGCCGCGACCGGCGGCAGCGCCGCGACCGGCGACGGTGGCTCACCCGGCAGCGGCGGCGCCACCGCGACCGGCGGCAGCGCCGGCCACGGCGCGACGGGCGGGAACGGCGGGACGAGCGCGACCGGCGGCAATTCGGCCGGCGGCGCCAGCGGCCATGCGGGCGGTAGCGGCGGCGCCGGCGGGCACGCAACGGGTGGCGCCGGTGGCGCCGCAACAGGCACCGGCGGCGCGGCCGGGCACGCCGCGGGCGGCGCCGGCGGCCACGCCACCGGAGGAAGCACTGGCAGCGGTGGCAGCGCCCCCGACGGCGGCGCGCCCCCGCAGCAGATCACGACCGCCGGCGGCACCTGGAACCTGGCCTGGTCCGACGAGTTCAATGGCAGCGGCGCCCCCGATCCCTCGAACTGGGGCTACGAGAAAGGGTTCGTCCGCAACCAGGAGCTGCAGTGGTACCAGCCCGACAACGCGACGGTGGCCAACGGCGTGCTGACCATCGCCGCGCAGCAGGTCCACATCCTGAACCCGAACTACGTCGCCGGCAGCAGCGACTGGAAGACCAACCGCCAGTACTACGACTACACGTCGACCTCGATGACGACCTCGGGCAAGCACGACTGGCAGTACGGCCGGTTCGAGATGCGCGCCAAGATCGACATCCGCCAGGGGAGCTGGCCGGCGTTCTGGATCCTCGGCAGCGGCACCTCCTGGCCGGCGTCGGGCGAGGTCGACATCATGGAGTACTACGCCAACAAGGTGCTGGCGAACGTCTGCACGCCCGCCGGCAGCAACTGCACCTGGGACAGCACCAACCAGTCGCCGGCCTCGCTGGGAACCAACTGGGCCGACGACTTCCACGTCTGGGCGATGGAGTGGGACGCCACGACCATCAACCTTTATCTCGACGACAAGATGGTGAACACCTACGCCGTCTCCACCGCCGGCACCGGGACCAGCAACCCCTACGACACGAAGAAGTTCTACATCCTGGTCAACCTCGCCATCGGCGCCAACGGCGGCGATCCCAGCAACACCACCTTCCCGATCACCTACCAGGTCGACTACGTGCGGGTTTACCAGAAGGCCAATTGAAACGAGTCGCCCTCGGCATCGGCGGACCAATTCGATGAAGACGTCCGGGGCGGCGGGCGCGCGACTCAGTTAAAGTATCGGTCGTGACCGCCCCCCTCTTCCTGCGTGCCTGTCGCGGCGAGACCACCGAGCGCGCGCCGCTCTGGCTCATGCGTCAGGCGGGTCGTTATCTGCCCGAGTACAGACAGGTGCGCTCGGGCGTGAGCTTCCTCGAGCTCTGCAAGACGCCCAAGCTGGCGGCGGAGGTGACGCTGCAGCCGATCCGCCGCTTCGGGTTCGACGCCGCGATTCTGTTCTCCGATCTGCTGGTGCCGCTGGAGGCGATGGGCCTGGCCGTCGAGTTCACCGACGAGGGGCCGCGGCTTCCGGCGCCGGTGCGCACGGCCGCCGATCTCGGGCGGATCTCGGCTTTTGATCCGGCGGCCCGCACCCCATTCGTCATGGAGACGATCGAGGCGGTGACGGCGGCGCTCGGTCCGGAGACGCCGGTGATCGGGTTCGCGGGCGCACCGTTCACGGTTGCGACCTACGCGGTCGAGGGGAAGACCTCGAAGACCTTCTCCGAGACGAAGCGCCTCTTCTATCAGCGCCCCGCCGACGCGCACCGACTGCTGGCGCTGATCGGCGAGGCGACGCGCGACTATCTGCTGGCGCAGATCCGCGCCGGCGCCGCGGCGGTGCAGCTGTTCGACTCGTGGGTCGGCGTGCTCTCGGCGGAGGACTTCGAGACGTTCGCGTTGCCGCCGACGCTGGCGCTGGTCTCGGCGTTGCGGGCCACCGGTGTGCCGGTGATCTACTTCGCCAACGGCGCGGCGTCGATCCTCGAGCGCGTGGCGCGCGTCGGCGCCGACGTCTACGGCCTCGACTGGCGACTGCCGATCGACGAGGGGCGCGCGCGCCTGGGCGGCGCGCGCGCGGTGCAGGGAAACCTCGACCCGGCGGTGTTGCTCGGCCCGCCCGCCGAGATCGAGCGGCGCGCGCGCGACATCGTCCGGCGCGGCGGCAAGCGCGGCCACGTCTTCAACCTGGGACACGGGATCACCCCCGACGTGCCGATCGAATCGGTGACCGCGCTGGTGGCCGCCGTCCGGAGCGCCTGATGGCGGCGCCGCAGACGGGCGCGGCCTCGCGCGCGCCGATCGGCCTCATCGCGCTCAACCTGGGTGGTCCCGGCTCGCTCGACGACGTGCGCCCGTTCCTGCAGCGCCTGTTCGCCGATCCCGAAGTCCTTCAGATCCGGTGGAGCCCGCTGCGGAAGTACGTCGCCTGGTCGATCGCCCGCGGCCGGGCGCCGCTCTCGCGCGACGCCTACGCCCAGATCGGCGGACGCTCGCCGATCCTCGCGGAGACGACCGCCCAGGCCCAGGCAGTGACGGACGCCTTGAGCGCGCGCGGGATCGCCACCGTCCCGGTCGTGGCGATGGCCGCCTGGCACCCGCTGGCGGACGAGGCGCTGGCGACGCTGGCGGCGCGCGGGGTTCGGAGGGCGATCGCGCTCCCGCTCTATCCGCAGGAGTCGCGCACGACGACCGACTCCTCACTCAACCAGATCGAGGCCGCACGGGCGCACCAGCCGGGGATGGAGATCGCCGCGATCAGGCGGTACCCCGATGCGGAAGGCTACCTGCGCGCGGTCGTCGAGCGGATCGAGGCGGCGGTCGCCTCCCTGCCGCCTGAGCACGCGGCGGCCGCGCCGGTGCTGTTCTCGGCGCACGGACTGCCCGAAGCGTACATCCGCAAGGGGGATCCTTACCTCGACGACATCCGGATCACGGTGGAGGCGGTCTCGCGGCGAATGAAGCTCGGCGCGCGCGCCCTCCTCTGCTTCCAGAGCAAGGTCGGACGCAAGCGCTGGCTCGGCCCCTCGACCGAGGCGCTGCTCGACAAACTGGCCGCCGCGGGCGAGCGCGCCGTCGTCGTCGTCCCGATCGCCTTCACCGGCGAGCACATCGAGACCCTGCAAGAGATCGACATCCTCTACCGGGAGCGCGCCGAGGCGGCCGGCATCGTCCACTTCGCGCGTGCCCGCACCGTCGGCACGCATCCGTCGTTCATTGCCGCGCTGGCCGACCTGGCAGAGGCCGCCGCCCGAGCGCGCGGCTGGATCTAGCGTGCGCGTCGCGGTCATCGGCGGCGGCATCTCCGGGCTGACCGCCGCGCACCTCCTGGTCGCCGCCGGGCATGACGTGGCGCTGGTCGACGACGCGGCTGAGCCGGGCGGGCTCATCGCCGGCGCGCGCGTCGACGGATTTCTTTGCGAGCGCGGGCCGCAGGCGGTGCTCGACGGGTCCGAGGCGGTGCGGGCGCTCATCGCCAGCGCCGGCCTCGAGGGCCGGATCGTCCGCGCTCTCCCCGCCTCGCGCCGCCGCTCGGTCTACGTGGCGGGGAAGCTGCGCCCGTTTCCGGCCAGCCCGCCCGCGCTCATCAAGACGAACCTCCTCAGCGCGCGCGGCAAGCTGCGCCTCCTGCGCGAGCCGTTCGTCCGCCGCCGAGAGAGCAATGACGCCAACGACGAATCGGTGTTCGACTTCGTGGCGCGGCGGTTCGGACCCGAGGCCGCCCAGCGCGCCGCCGGCCCCGCGCTCATCGGCGTCTATGCCGGCGACGCCGCCGCGCTGTCGGTGCGGGCGGCGCTGCCGCGCCTCGCCGCGCTCGAACGCGAGCACGGCAGCGTCCTGCGGGGCCTGTTTCGCGCGCGCGGGACGAGCCGGCTCGGTCGTCCCGTCACGTTCCCCGAAGGTCTCGGTGAGCTGCCGGGCGCCCTCGGCGCCGCGCTGGCGGCGCGACGTCGCACGGCGCGCGCGACGGGGCTCGAGCGGCGCGAAGGCAAATGGACGGTCGTCCTCGACGCTGGCACGACGCTGGAGGCCGAACGCGTCGTCCTGGCCACGCCAGCCGCCGCGGCGGCCGCGCTGCTCGCGCCGCACGCCGCCGGCGCCGCCGAAGCGCTGCGCGCCATCCCGCACGCGCCGGTCGCCGTCGTCTGCCTCGGCTTCCGGGCCGCCGATCCAGGCGCGCTGGGGATGGACCTCGACGCCTACGGGTTCGTGGTGGCCCGCGGCGAAGGGATCTCCCTCCTCGGTTGCCAGTACGACTCCTCGGTCTTCCCGGGCCGCGCGCCCGCAGGCGGCGTGCTCTTGCGTGCGCTCTGCGGCGGGATGTTCGATCCGGAGCTGGTCGACACCGACGACGCCACGATCACCGGACGGGTGCTCGGCGATCTCCGCCGCGCCGCCGGGCTCCGCCGCGAGCCCGACGTCGTGCAGGTCTGGCGCGCGCGCCCCGGCATCCCACAGTACGACAGCGCGCACCTCGCTCGCCTGCGCGCTGTCGACGAGGCCCTGATGCGCCTCCCCGGTCTGTCGGCGATCGGGCAGGCCCTGCGCGGCGTCGGCGTGAGCGCCTGCGTCGGCGCCGCGACCGCGCTCGTCCGTGACATCGGAGCTTGATTCTCGGCCCGGGCGGCCCGATTCTTCGTCCGAGGAGGTGAACATGCGCGCCCTGAGAAATCTGTTCGCATTGGCCGTGATCGTCGCGGTCCTGGGCGGCGGCGCGCTGGTGGCGTTTCGCATCGCACGCCAGAAGCCGTCGACGCCCGAGGAGATCAAACCGAACCTGATGGCCGTCAGCTCCGCCGGCTCCTACCTCTACGCCGCGCGCGTCGGACAGCGGGTGGTGCTGTTCGACACCGGCGCCGACCCGGCTGGCAATCCGGTCGACATCGCCCTCGCGGCGCTCCATGCCGGACGCGGCGACGTCTCCGACATCTTCCTCACCCACGCCCACGGCGATCACACCGCGGGCGCCAGCGGCCTGGCCGGCGCGCACGTGCACCTCGGCCAGGCGGACGTCCCCTTCGCGGAAGGTCGCGCCCCCTGGGACAACCTGCTGCTGCGGCTGATGAGCAAGGGGATGGGAACCCCCTCGATCAATGTCAGCAGCCCACTCGACGGCGTGCAGGTGGTCGACCTCGGCGGCGGGAAGATCGTCAAGGCGATCCCTGTGCCGGGACACACGCCCGGCTCGTATGTGTTCCTCTATGACGGCGTGCTCTTCACCGGGGACACGGCCATCTTCAAGCAAGGACGGCTCGACCGCGGGCCGGGCCTGTTCGACAGCAACGGCGATCAGGTGAAGGCGTCGGTGACGGCGCTCAAGCAGCAGCTGGCCGGCGCCGAGATCGAGGCGGTCTGCACCGGGCACGGCGGCTGCACGCCGATTGGTCTCGGACGCACGCTCCTCGACGACTTCGTGGGCCGGGTCGGCGGCTGAGCGTGCATCTCCCGGTTTTTCAGGCCCTCAAGATCCTGACCGCGCTGCTCGCCCTCGGCGGCTCGCCCCAGCGCACCCCGACGCCCGACGAGCTGCGCCTCTTCGACGAGGGGACGCACGCCCTCGCAGCCGGCGACGCGCGCGCCGCGGAGAAGGCCTGGCGGGCCGGCTACGAGATCGCCCACGATCCCGCCTTCCTGGTCCGCCTCGGCGAGGCCGAGGAGAAGGCCGGCGAGACAGCCGAGGCGATCGACAGCTATCGCCGCTATCTGCGCGAGGCCCCCGATGCCTCTGATCGCGCCGACATCGAGCAGCGGCTGGCGCGCCTTGCTCCGGCGGCGCCGGCGCCCGCCCCGACACCGCAGGTCGAGACCCCGGGCGAGTTCGGCGGCACACCGCCACCCGGCACCCCGGCGCCCGGCGCGGCGCCGCCCAGCGCGGCTCCCCCTGCCTCCGCGGCACCGCCGGTTGCCGCCGCCCCGGCCCACGTCGACACGGAGCGCCCGGCGGCGGGCAAGGAGCAAGAGGACTCGGGATGGAACCGCTACAACGCGACCGCCGTCATCGCCTCGGGTGTGACGCTCGCGCTCCTGGGGACGGCGGCCTTCTACGGCGCCGAGGCCAGCTCGAAGGAGAACGACATCAACCGCCTGGTCATGTTCCGTTTCCCGCCACCGCAGTACTCGTCCGTGGCGGCGACCTACACGAGCGACATGGCGGACGGACGAAGCGACGCCCACACGTCCAAGATCCTGTTGCTCGCTGCTGCCGGGACCGGGGTCGTCGCCGTGGTCTTCTTCGTGCTCGATGCCCTCCGGACGCCGCCCGAGGCAACGCCGGCGGCGCCGCCGCTGCCGGCCGTCTCCGTCTCGATCGCACCGACCGGAAGCGGATTCGGCGCCCAGGGAGCCTGGTCATGGCGGTTTTGAGATCTCGGGCGAGGACCCTCCGGACCGTGGTGCGGTTCGGCCTGCTGGTCCTGTTGGTTCTAGCGGTGACGCCCATCTCGGCCTGCTTCAACCCGGCGCAGCCCGGCTGCGCCTTCTCCTGCGCCGGTGACGGGAGCTGTCCCTCCGGTTACAGCTGCGGGAACGACCTCATCTGCCACCGAGACGACGGTCAGGGAACCTGCCTCATCCAGACCGACGCCGCGACCGACATGGCCGGCATCGACGCCAAGACAGACACCATGTCGGACGCGACGTCCGGGCACTAGACACGGCAGCGCTTTTCGCGTGGAGCCGGCCCTGCTCCCGTATAGACTCCCGCGCGGAAACAACCATGGGCGTTTTCGACATGTTCTCGAAGGAGCGGTCGCGCGAGCGCAATGCCAGCCGCGCCATCAACAAGTACGCCCAGTCACCCGACCGCTTGAAGGCGATGCAGACGCTGCTCGGCGACGGCTCGCCCGAGGCGCTCTACGCCGTCATGCGCCGCTTCGGCATGCTCTACGACAAGACGATCGACGACGAGCAGGAGAAGGAGTACCTGTTCGACAGCCTGGTCGAAAAAGGGGGCGTGGTGCTGGAGCCCCTCAAGAAGTACCTGCTGGCGGCTGAGTCGATCTCCTGGCCTCTGCGGGTCCTCGACAAGGTGGTGGCGACCAAGGACGAGGTCGTCGACGTGCTGGCCGAGGTGATGACGCGCCACGAGCCGGGCTACGAGCGCGATCCCACCAAGAAGATCCAGCTGCTGACCCACCTGGCGGGGATCAAGAGCCCGCGCGTGGCGGCGCTGGTGGCCCCCTACCTCGCCGACATGGACATGGGCGTGCGCTATGCCGCCGCCGAGGCGCTGCTCACCCAAGGGGACGAGGCGGCGGCGAGCGAACCGCTGCTGGCGGTCTTCGTGTCGGCCGAGGAAGAGAGCCTGCGCCTCCGTATCCGGATCGCCGACGGTTTCGCCGAGCTGGGATGGTCGCTGGGCGACAAGCGCGCCGAGGTGGAGAAGCGCCTTCCCGAGGCCTACACCATCGAGGGGCGCGGCAAGGAGCCGGCCCGCATCAAGAAGAAGCCGACCCCGAAGGAATAAGAGACAGAAGGAACAAGAGGTAAGGACAGACGTGCCGAAACGGACCGACATCAAGACCGTCATGCTGATCGGGTCGGGCCCGATCGTGATCGGGCAGGCCTGCGAGTTCGACTACTCGGGGACCCAGGGCGTCAAGGCGCTCAAGGAAGAGGGCTACCGGGTGGTGCTGGTGAACTCGAACCCGGCGACGATCATGACCGACCCGGAGATGGCCGATCGCACCTACGTCGAGCCGCTGACCGTCGAGGTGCTCACCAGCGTCATCGAGCGCGAGCGGCCGGACGCGCTCCTGCCGACGCTGGGGGGACAGACGGCGCTGAATCTGGCGCTCGAGCTGCACAAGGCCGGCGTGCTCGCCGCCTACGGCGTCAAGCTGATCGGCGCGCAGGTCGCGGCGATCGAGAAGGCGGAGGACCGCCAGCTGTTCAAAGAAGCGATGGCGAAGATTGGCCTCGACGTTCCGCTCTCCGGCCACGCGCACAGCCTGGAAGAGGCGCGGACGATCCAGGCGCAGATGACGGCCGAGACCGGCGTCGCCTACCCGGTGCTGCTGCGGCCGTCGTTCACGATGGGCGGCTCGGGCGCAGCGATCGTCTGGAACGCCGAGGAGTTCGACAGCAAGGTCGCCTGGGGCCTGGCGCAGAGCCCACGCGGCGAGGTGCTGGTCGAGCAATCGGTGCTGGGCTGGAAAGAATACGAGCTGGAGGTGATGCGCGACACCAAGGACAACGCGGTCATCATCTGTTCGATCGAGAACTTCGATCCGATGGGCGTCCACACCGGCGACTCGATCACCATCGCGCCGGCGATGACCCTCACCGACAAGGAGTACCAGATCATGCGGGACGCGGCGCTGGCCGTGATCCGCGAGATCGGGGTGGAGACCGGCGGGTCGAACATCCAGTTCGCGGTCAACCCGGAGAACGGGCGGATGATCGTGATCGAGATGAACCCCCGCGTCTCGCGCAGCTCCGCGCTGGCGTCGAAGGCGACCGGGTTCCCCATCGCCAAGATCGCCACCAAGCTGGCCATCGGCTACACGCTCGACGAGGTCCCCAACGACATCACGCGCGAGACCCCGGCCTGCTTCGAGCCGACCATCGACTACGTGGTCACCAAGATCCCGCGCTTCGCCTTCGAGAAGTTCCCTGGCGCCGACGACGAGCTCGGCCCGCAGATGAAGTCGGTCGGCGAGGTGATGGCGATAGGGCGAACGTTCAAGGAGAGCTTCGGCAAGGCGCTCCGCTCGATGGAGATCGGCCGCGCCGGGTTCGACCTCGAGAACCCGCCGCCGCTGGAAGAGCTGCGCCGGCGGATCGTGCGCCCGGGCCCCGATCGTTTGTGGCAGCTCGCCGAGGCGCTGCGCGCCGGGCTTTCGGAGGCTGAAGCGTTTCAGCTCACCAAGATCGATCCCTGGTTCCTGCGCCATCTCGGCCAGATGGTCGCCGCCGACGAGGGGGCCCGGATCGCGGGCGCGGCCAAGGGCGCGGCGATGCTCGACGACGCGGCCGAGCTGCTGCGGCTCAAGCAGCACGGCATTTCCGATCGGCGCCTCATGAAGCTCGCCGGCGTGTCGGAAGAAGAGGTCCGCCAGGCGCGCATCAAGCACGGCGTCCGTCCCGTGTTCAAGCGGGTCGACACCTGCGCCGCCGAGTTCGAGGCCCAGACCCCGTATCTCTATTCGACCTACGAGAACAGCTTCGAGGAAAAGGTCGGCGGCGCCGCCGCCGTGGAGAATGAGGGTCGCCCGACGACGAAGAAGAAGATCGTCATCCTGGGCGGCGGCCCCAACCGGATCGGCCAGGGGATCGAGTTCGACTACTGCTGCGTCCACGCGGTGCAGGCGCTGCGCGAGGACGGCTACGAGACCATCATGGTCAACTGCAACCCGGAGACGGTGTCGACCGACTACGACACCTCCGACCGGCTCTTCTTCGAGCCGCTGACTCGAGAAGATGTATTGGAGATCGTCGACGCCGAGAAGCCCGACGGCGTGATCGTCCAGTTCGGCGGGCAGACCCCGCTGCGCCTGGCGGTGCCGCTCATGAACGCGGGCGTGAAGCTGCTCGGCACCAGCGCCGACGCCATCGACCGCGCCGAGGATCGCCAGCGCTTCGGCGAGCTCATCCGCAAGCTCGGTCTCCGCGTCCCGGCCTGGAAGACGGCCTACGGCCTGGCCGAGGCCTACCAGGCCGCCCGCGAGATCGGCTATCCGGTGATGGTCCGTCCGTCATACGTCCTCGGCGGCCGGGCGATGGAGATCGTCCACGACGAGTCGGGCCTGGAGAAGTTCGTCCTCACGGCCATGGAGGCCTCGCGCCGCGAGAGCCTGAAGTCGCGCGCCGACGAGAAAGAGGCGCCGATCCTGATCGACCAGTTTCTCCCCGACGCCATCGAGGTGGACGTCGACGTGGTCGCCGACGGGACGGACGTCATCGTGGGCGGCGTCATGGAGCACATCGAGGAGGCCGGCATCCACTCCGGCGATTCGGCCTGCTGCCTGCCGCCCCACTCGCTCGGCGCCGAGACCGTCGAGGCGATCAAGACCCAGGCCCGGGCCCTGGCCCGCGAGCTCGGCGTCCGCGGCCTGATGAACGTCCAGTTCGCCGTCCCCCGCGACGGGCGCGGCATCTTCATCCTGGAGGTGAACCCCCGCGCCTCGCGCACGGTGCCGTTCGTCTCCAAGGTGACCGGCGTGCCGCTGGCCAAGGTGGCGGCGCGCATCGCCGTCGGCAAGACGCTCAAGGAGATGGGGATCCGCGAGGTGACGCCCAGGCACATCGCGGTGAAAGAGGCGGTGTTCCCCTTCGCCAAGTTCGCCGGCGTCGACACGCTGCTCGGCCCCGAGATGCGCTCCACCGGCGAGGTGATGGGGATCGACACCAGCTTCGCGGCCGCCTTCGGCAAGAGCCAGATCGGCGCCGGGACCCGCCTGCCCATGCGCGGCACGGCGTTCATCTCGGTGCAGGACAGCGACAAGACGAACGCCGTCGCCGTCGCCAAGGGGCTCGTCGACCTCGGCTTCGAGGTGCTGGCGACGCGGGGCACGCACGACTTCCTCAAGGCCGAGGGGATCGCCGTCGAGCGCATCAACAAGGTGCGCGAGGGGCGCCCCCACTGCGTCGACCGCATCCTCGACGGGGGCATTCACCTGGTCATCAACACCACCGCGGGCGCCGAGGCGATCAAGGATTCGTTCCCCATCCGCCGCAACGCGCTGCTCAAAGGCATCCCCTACTACACGACGATGTCCGCCGCGCGCGCGGCAGTGGGCGCCATCGCCGAGCTGCGCGCCGGCAAGATGCGGGTGCGGTCGCTGCAGGAGTACCAGGCCGAGGGAGATACGGAGAAAGGTTCGTAGCCATGGCCAAGTTCCCGATGACACCGCGCGGGCAGAAGGCCCTGCGCGAAGAGCTCAAGCGGCTGCGCGAGATCGAGCGCCCCAAGAACGTGCTCGACATCGAAGAGGCGCGCGCGCACGGCGACCTCAAAGAGAACGCCGAATACCACGCGGCCAAGGAGCGCCAGGGATTCATCGAGGGGCGCTCGCGTGACATCGAATCGATCCTCGCGCAGGCCGAGGTGATCGATCCGACCAGGCTCTCCGGCAGCAAGGTGGTGTTCGGCGCGACGGTGAAGCTGACCGACGCCGACAGCGGCGAAGAGGTCACCTACATGGTTGTCGGCGACCACGAGGCCGACATCAAGGCGGGGCGCATCGCGGTCTCCGCGCCGCTGGCGCGCGCCATGATCGGCCGCGAGCGGGGCGAATCGGTGACGCTCAAGACCGGCAAGGGGACCCGCGAG
>Ga0210388_10002068_pt1 | contig 15617 bp, 12 predicted proteins | sample IncBWC19OmetaG_FD_155485 | JGI IMG/M metagenome (GOLD analysis project Ga0210388, IMG submission 155485) | Forest soil microbial communities from Barre Woods Harvard Forest LTER site, Petersham, Massachusetts, United States - Inc-BW-C-19-O ...
AAGATGGCGTTGCAGGCGCAGGCGCAGCGCGCGATGCCCGGGCGGACGCGCTTCGTGGCGCTCGAGAACGGCTACCACGGCGAGACCGTGGGCGCGCTCTCCGTCGGCGATCTGGAGCTCTACGCGGCGCCTTACCGCTCGCTCTGCTTTCCGGTGCAGCGGCTGCGCGCGCTCCCCTACCGGAGCGGCCCGGACGATCCGCGCTGGCTAGACGCCGGAGACGCCTGGCCGGCGATCGAGCGGGCGCTCGGCGCCGAAGCCGACAGCCTGGCGGCCATCGTCTACGAGCCGATCTTGCAGGCGGCCGGCGGCATGCTGCTCTTCAGCCCCGATCTCTTGCGCCGGCTGCGCGCCTGGGCCGACGCGCACGGCGTCTATCTGATCGCCGACGAGATCGCTTCGGGGATGGGACGCCTGGGCGCGATCCTGGCCAGTCATCTCGCCGGCGGGGCGGGGCGCCTCTCGACCGCGGCGCTCCCCGATTTCGTGGCGCTCTCCAAGGGGCTCACCGGCGGCGTGCTGCCGCTGTCGGCCGTGCTGACCACCGACGCCGTCTACGATCTCTTCGACGCCGACTACGCCGAGGGGCGCGCCTTTTTGCACTCGAACACCTACACCGGCAACGCGCTCGGGGTGGCGGTCGCCAACGCCGTGCTCGACGTCTTCGCCGCGGACGATCTGCTGGGACGGGTGGCGGCGCTCGGGCCGCGGCTGCGCGCGGCGCTCCAGTCGGTCGCGGCGACGCGCCCTTATCTGCGCAACCTGCGCGCCTGCGGGATGGTGGCCGCCGTCGACGTCCGCGCCCCCGACGGCAGCGCGCGCGATCCCGCGCGCCGCACCGGCTACGCGATCTACCGCGAAGCGGTCCGGCGGGGCGCGCTCTTGCGACCGATCGGCGACACGATGTACCTCTTCCCGCCGCTCACCGTGACGCCCGAGGAGATCGACCAGATGGCGGCGATTCTCGGCGACAGCCTCGACGCGGTCGTTCGCTAGACCAGTTGCGCTAGTTGCAACCGATCTGGGTGTCGTCGATCGCCAGATCGTCGAGCCACAGGGTGAACGGGGAGGGGGGCGTCTGGTAGAAGATCGTGCCCACCACGATCGCCGTGTAGTTGGACATCTTGGCGTTGGCGTTGTTGGTGAATGCCAGCGAGGTCACCTCGGTGCCGTCGGTGAAGAAGCGGTAGCTCTCCAGCGAGACGTCGACGTACCACTCGGCGCAGTGCCAGTTGGTGTCGAACGTCCAGTCGTAGCTGGAGCCGGTGCAGCACGAGTCGTCCGGCAGGTTGTAGATCCACTGATGGGTGCCGTCGGAGCTTTCGACGGAGTCGACCACCCGGTTCTCGATCGTCCCTTCGAGCGCGACCATCGTGGTGTGGAAGTAGACGCCGCTCTGGGGCTTCGGCGCCGGCGACCCCACCTTGTAGAAGATGCGCCCCCAATGTTTGGTCGCGGTGGCGCCGAGCGCGGTGAGGCTCTTCTGAATCCGCTCCTCGCCCGGGACGATCGAGCTGCTCTTGAGCGACATGGTGCCCGAATGAGCCTGATCGCTGGCGAGCGCGACCCCCGTCATGGCGTTGGTGCCGTAGCCGTTGTAGGCGGTCCAGCCGGTGGGGAGCGCGCCGACGGAGCCGCTCTCGAAGTTTTCGCAGAGCTTGTAGGCGCAGGCCGCGGTCGTCCCACCGGCCGCTCCACCGGTGCCGGCCCCGAGTCCGCCGCCACCCGCGGCTCCGCCCACCGCACCGCCTCCGTGGCCGCCCGTCGACGAGCCGCCCGTCTCGCCGCCGGATCCCGTGAGTCCGGCCGTCCCGGCCGCGCCCGTCCCTCCCGCTCCGGTTGCGCCGCCAGTGGGGTTGCCGCCGGTCCCGGTCGTGCCCCCGGTCGCGCCGCCGCCGGTTCCAGTTGCGCCCCCGGTTGCGTTGCCCCCGGTTCCGGTTGAGCCGCCGGTCGCGGTCGCGCTGCCGCCAGTCCCGGTCGAGCCTCCTGTCGTGTCGCCCTTGCAGCCGACGAAAATAAAACCAATACCCAGCGAGGCGACGAGCAGGGAGAAAGAGATCTTCATGGGGAGGGGGACGCCCCCGCCCTCATCGTCGCTCCGCTGGCGTTCCGGGGCAAGCGCTGCCGATCGCTAAGAGGCGGTGCAGGCCGAGCTGTTGCAAAAAGTGTTGGAGCTCATCGAGGCTGGGGTCGGGCAACAGTAGTAGTTCGTGCATTTGGCCGGACGCTGGCAGGTGAGCCCGTTGGCGCACTCACCTTGGCTTCCGGCGTCCGTCGATGGCGTGCAGGGGCTGCCTTCGGCCCCTTGACTGCACCCACCAGCCAAGATCAAGAGCAACAGGGCGAACCGTCGATAGTGCGACATCGCGAGCTGAACGAGTCTCGCCCCCCGAGAGCTCGCCTGTCTGTGCGAGATCACACTGTCGTCGATGCTGGTCAAAAGCTGGCCGCCGTCACGAAGTAGATCTGATTGCCGCCCCCCGACTGGAACCCGCGGGCGTAGCCTACCTGGATCTGCGTGTCGAGGTAGTAGAAGAGCTCGAGCTCGAGGTGCGCCTCGACCCCGGCGTCGACCTTCAAGTTGCCGGCGGAAAAGGGCCCCTGAAACGCGTCGCCGGCATCGACGAACCCGACCCCCCAGATCCGACGCAGGTAGACCGGAAACGTCTGGTACCCGCGCTCGATCCAGAGGAGCGGCGCCCGGTATTCGCCGGAGGCCACCAGAAAGCTGTCGCCCGAGACGACGTTGACAGGATAGCCGCGCAAGAAGGCGAACTGCTGCTGGTTGAGCAGCACGCCGCGCAGCACGTCTTGCGACACGTAGCCGCCCAGGCCGAAGAACTGGCGGTTGTCGCCGATGCCGAACCCTCCTTGGGTGATGAACGCCAGCGCGTGCAGGCGCGCCCAAGGTGGGGTGAAGTACTCGGTCCACGACCAGGAGATCTCGGTCGACCGAAATCGGCCGCCCAGCGTGGGGTCGGAGAGCCGGAGGTTGAGTGAGATGCTCCGCCCCTCCTGGTTGCTGATCGAGTACTGCCAGCGGTGGGCGTCGGAAAACGACCAGGACAGTCGGAGATCGGCGGAGGGGCCGATCGCGGGTTTGATCGTGATGCCGCCGGTCGGTTCGCCGACCGGGATCGGGCTGATCGGTCCGTAGGCCGAGTAGTCGTAGGCGAAGGTGAGATCGCCGGTGGCGTCCGCGGTTCGCAGCACCGGGAGGCCCATCGAGGCGGACAAGGAGAGCGTGCGCTGCAGGTAGTTGAGGTTCTGGTTGTCGACGATCAGCCCGTTGGTGATGAGATCGGTCTTGGCCAGCGAGAGGCCGAACGACGGCCAGAGGCGCATATAGGTGTAGCTGATCTGTCCGGAGGGGCTGCCGGTGGTCGGAAAGAGCAAATTGAAGGCGAAGAAGTGAAAGCCGGCCGGATCGTTGACGCTGGTCTGCACCTGGAAGGTTTGACCGAGGCCGAACACGTCTCCGAGGATGCTGAGCGTCCACTGGTGCGGGTACAGGTACTTCCAGGGGACGTAGGGGGTGACCCGCTGGGGGAACGGCAGCGCGTCGGCGTCCTCGGGGGCCGCGTCGGGTGAGTCGATCTCGCTGTCGGGATCGGAGGGGCTGTCGAGCCGCGCGTTGGCGAAGGGCTTCGCCAGGACGAACTGGGTGGGATCGTACGGCATGGACCAGAGGTCGAACCCATCGCTGGTGAAGCCGGTGAACACCAGCCGCCGGCTGTCGGGCGACACCGCCGGCTGGAAAGCTCCCGACAGGAGGTTGGTGACCTGCCAGAGTTGCTTGGTCGAAAGCTCGTAGGCGTAGATGTCGTTGATGCTGCTGCGATCGGACGAGAACAGCACGTAACGTCCGTCGGGCGAGAAGCGGGGATCGATGTCCATCGGCCGGTCGACGGAGATGGCCCGATCGGTCGCCGCGGCGAGATCGTAAATGTGAATGTCTCGGTCGCCGCCCGGTTTCCAGCGCGAGTAGGCGATGAGGCGGCCGTCGGGCGAGAAGGCGGGGGTGAAGGCGAGTCCCGGCGCGCCCGGCATGAGGATGCGCGCCTCGCCCCCCTCGATCGGCACCATCGCCAGCTGTCGGGTGCCGGTCCCCACCAGCACGCAGACGATCTGTTTTCCGTCGGGCGAGACATCCGGCTCGTGCGCGCGGAGCCCGTTGGTGAGCTGGCGGATCGTTCCGCTCCCGAGATCGAGGCGATACAGATCGTTCCAGGCCAGGTCGGAGTTGGTGACGAGCCGCAGAGGTAGGGAGATGAAGTTCAATCGCTGGAAGATCAGCGCCAGGCCGTCCGGCGTGGGGGCCGCCGGTCCTCCCCCTTGCATGTCGGCGACGAGGCGGCGGGCGCCGGTCTCCGGATCGAGGCGGACGTAGGCCGGGGACTGATCGTTGTTCGAGCGGTGAAAGACCAGCGTGCCATCGGGAAGGAACCGCGCGCCCGGGCCCTCGCTGCGCGGCGAGGGCGCGTCCCAGGTCAGGCGTGTGGCGGTGGTGAGTGGCCGCAGCTTGGCGTCCTCGGCCTGCAGCGTGTAGCGATGGGCGATCGCGCGGCGCCAGTCGTCCCAGAGGCCGGGGCCGAAGATTCCGACGTAGCCGTTCCCGACCGCCTTCTCCGCAGTTCGATTGAGGCCACCCGGGATGCAGGTGTCGGCGTAGCGGTGGGAGATCTCGCGGATCTTGTGCGGGCCGTAGCGGTCCTCGATGTAGCGGAGCAGGCTCGATCCGTAGAGGTAGGCAGCGGTCCCTTGCGGGTAGGCCTCGGGAATCGAGGAGATCTGATCGACGCGGAACATCCGGTCTTCGAGAAAGGCGACCCGCAGGTGCATGTCGTAAAAGCTGCTGCGCAGCCGGCCGGCGGTCGTCTGGCGCGACTCCATCAAGACCGCCATCCCCTCGATGAACCAGGTCGGCTCCGCCAGGTTGGGGGCGTAGGTTCGGCCGAGGACGGTGTTGATCGCCAGCGGACAGATGCTGAGCATCGTGTCGAGGTGAACGACGTGCGTGAACTCGTGCGTGATGAGCAGCTTCACGTAGTCGTCGAAGTCGTTCAGCTCGTCGAGCGAATCGGGCGGGACGCCGTAGGCATTGATGAAGGTGTAGGGGATCGAGCTGGCCGAGCCGTTGGCCTCGTCGGAGACGTCGCTGAGGACCACCGTCACCCGGCCGCTCGGCCGCCAGTTGAGGTAGCGGGTGTTGAGCCGATAGGCCCGCTCGGCGAAGTGGGCGACCCGCTCGGCGAACGCCGATTCCTCGCCATAGAAGTGGATGTTGAAGTGCGGCGTCTGCAGCGTGAACCAGCTGGCCTGCGGCACCGGCGGGTTGGGCAGCGACTCACCCGGCTCGTCGATGGCGTCGGCGCGCGCGGCCGCCGCCCCCAGCATGAACGCCATCCAAAGCGCCACCAAGAGGTGGCTGGCCCTGGTGCGCGTTGGCATCGCGCCGGATTCTAGCCGCGCTCGCAGGGGCAACGAAACCGTCGCTGGCGGCCGGGGCCGTTCATGGCTAAGTTTCGGCGCTCACAACCACGGGAGAAACGCCATGAAGAGATCAGCGACCGCAAACTGGAAGGGCGGCCTCAAGGCCGGCAAGGGGACGTTTTCATCTGCCAGCGGCACCTTTTCGAATGTGCCCTATGACTTTGCGCAGAGATTCGAGACCGGCACCGGCACCAGCCCCGAGGAGCTGATCGCCGCCGCGCACGCCAGCTGCTTTGCGATGGCGCTTTCGGCCGAGCTGGAGAAGGTCGGGCTCACGCCGGAGAACATCGATTCGAAGGCCACCGTCTCGCTCGACAAGGTGGAGACCGGCTTCGCGGTCACGACCTCGCACCTCGAGGTCACGGTGAAGCTCACCAACCCGGACAAGTCCAAGTTCGAACGCGCCGCCGAGAGCGCCAAGGCCGGCTGCCCGATCTCCAAGTTGATCGCCGCGGCCAAGATCACGCTCGACGCCAAACTGGCCTGAACCGGCCCGTTTGCTTGATCGGAGGCGGGCTTTGCCCGCCGAAGACTCATGTGCCGAGCAGATCCGGGCCCGATTCACTCTGACCGGGTGGGCCCGTGGGAGGGGCGCAGCCCCTCCCACGCTCACTTTCGGGTCAGGTCCCGGCAGATTCGGAGGTGGCGCAGCGCCGCGCTGTAGTCGCCCGCCAGATCGTAGAGGCGGGCGGCGTTGTAGTGCGCGTCGGCGTTGCGCCCGTCCGCTTCGATGGCGCCCGCGTAGGCCTCCAGCGCCGCGCTGTTGCGCCCCTGGTCCTCGAGCGCCACGCCCAGATTGAAAAGCGCCGTCGCGTCGCCCGGCCGGATGGCCAGGGCGCGCCGGTAGTGCGCCTCGGCCGCCGCCATGTCCCCCCGCTCGTGCAGGAGGCGCCCGAGGTTGATGTGCGCGTCGGCGTGCTCGGGGGCCTGCATCAGGACCTGTCGATAGCTCGCCTCGGCCTGCGCCGGATCGGCCTCGTCGATGTCGCAGCCGACCTCGTAGATCTCTTCGATGCTGGCCGGGACGACGTTTCCTCCGAGGTCTCCTCCGGCGACGACCGCCGGCCGCGCCCGCAGCATCGACAGCGGCGCCTCCTGGGCGTCGAACGCCGGCCGCGGATCGAACGACAGCAGGACCTGGCCCGACTCCACCTGCCAGCGGGTATTCCCCTCCTGCACCACGACGGATGATCCTTCGGAGCCGAGATTCACGCCGGTGAGCGGGCTCGTCTCCGGGAGCTGCGCGCGCAGCTTCTGCAGCGCGCGGCGCACCCGGTGCGGCGGGATGCGCGAGCTCACCAGCCCCTCCGCCTTGCGCAGCAGCAACAGATCTTGAAAGGAGAAGCGCAGCTCGCCGCGCTCGCCCCGCTCGGGCGAGAGCACGCCAGCCCGCAGGTAGGCGCGCAGCCGGCCGGACGAGACGCCGATCATTCGTGCGACGTCCTGGGTCGTGTAGCCGCTCAAGGCGGCAACAATATACAGCGCGCGATTTTTTGCGCGTACGAATCGCGCCGCAGCCACCGGCGTTCTTGCTCGCGCTTTTGGCGGGCGCTCTTGCTACCGCTTCTTGGCGCGCTTGGGCTCGGCGGGCGCAGCCTCCTCCGACCGGCGGGCGCCGCGTCGGGGGTGTGCTTCAGCTTCGTCTGCCGCTTCGTTGCCGGCCTGGTGGGCCGGCTCGGCCTTGCCCGTCGCCGCGCCCTTACCGAGGCTGGCCTTCAGCGCCGCCATCAAATCGATGATCCGGGCCGGCTCGGGCGCGGGCGCGCTCTCCGAGATGTCGTGCCCCTGCACCTTCCGGTCGATGTCGGCCTGGCTCCGCTCGCGCACCTCGTCGTGGTACTTCGACGGCTCGAAGGTCTCGGTGGCGATCTGGTCGATGAGCTGCTTGGCCAGCTTCAGCTCCGCCTCGCGCACCTCGCCGTCGGGGAGTGGCACTTCGGACATCGCGCGGACCTCGTCGGCGTAGAGCAGCTCTTGCAGGATGAGCGCCCGCCCGTCGGACGAAGGGCGCAACATCACCAGGTACTGCTTGCCGCGCGCGGCGTAGCGGGCGAGGGCGGCGCGTCCCGTCTCGCGCATCGCCTCGGCCAGCAGCAGATAGGCCTTGTCGCCCCCCTTCTCGGGGCCGAGATAGTAGGGGCGCTCGAAGTAGATGGGGTCGATCGCCGACAGCGGCACGAACGAATCGATGTCGATGCTCTGGGTCGCCTTTTCTTCCAGTGCCTTCAACTCTTCGGGCGTGAAGGTCACGTACTGGTCCTTGGCGAACTCGTACCCCTTGATCATCTCGTCGCGGCTGACGATCTCGCCGTCGCGCGGGCAGATGTACTGCTGCTTGAGGCGCGAGCCGTCCTTCTTGTGCAGCAGATTGAAGGAGATGGCGGCGGACGATTGCGTCGCCGGGTAGAGCCGCACGGGGATCGACACCAGACCGAAGGAGATTGTCGCGCCAGCGATGGGTCGTGCCATGATGTGCTCCAGTGTATCCTGATGTAGGATAGCGTCCAGTTTGTCGAGTCTCACGCGGTCATGAGCTCGTGCAGGCGAGCTGCCGCGACGGGCCCCTTGCCGGTGTCCTCGTGCTTGAAGAAGACATAGGCGGCCGACCATCCCTGGGTCTTGATGCGCGCTCCCCAGCTGGCGACCAGCGTGTCGTCGTACTCCTCGCGGCGGAGGCGCAGGTATCCCCAGTCGGCCGTCGCCTCGAGCGGCGTCACGAAGTCGTCCGACTCGGCGATGCAGAGCGCCGCCCGGCGCGTCCGCAAGCAGCCGTAGACATCGTCGGAGAGCCAGGATTCGTGGCGGAACTCGACCGTCGCCTGGAGCCCGGCTGGCAGGCCCGCCAGGAAGTCGTCGAGCCGGGGGAGATCCTTCTTCATGTTGGGCGGCAGCTGAAACAGGACCGGGCCCAGCTTGTCGCCGAGCGCGCGCGAGGCCTCGGTGAGCCGCTCGACGGCCGAGGCGGTGTCGACCAGGCGCCTGTCATGGGTGATGCGGCGCGGGCTCTTGAGGGCGAAGCGGAACCCGGGCGGCGTCTCGGCCGCCCAGCGGCCCAGCACCTCGGCGGTCGGCATGCGGTAAAAGCTATTGTTGATCTCGACCGCCTGGAAGTGCCCGGCGTAGTACCCCAGCATCTTCGTTTCCGGCAGCTTTTCAGGGTAAAAGCCCCCGCGCCAGGCGGGGTAGCTGAAGCCGCTCGTGCCGATCAAGACCTGCATGGTCCCTCCCGCTCCCTGATCTATATCGCGACGGGAGTTTGCGTAACGCCCGTCCCCGTCGGTAAACTATCAGAATGACGCGCGACCGCGTCGCCAATCCGCTCGACGACACGACGCGGATGGCGCCAGCCCAGGAGGCGGGACCGGCGGACGCCCAGCCGGCGGCAGCCTGTCTGGTCGTTCTGTCGGGCTCGAACGTGGGCGAGATGTACCGGCTCGAGAAGGATCAGGTGGTGATCGGCCGCGGCGACAAGGTCGATCTGCGGCTGGTCGACGACGGGATCTCGCGCGAGCACGTCCGGATCTCCAAGGACGAGGGGCGGATCGTGCTCGAGGACCTGGGGTCGACCAATGGCACCTACTGCAACGGCCAGCGCGTGGAGCGGCATCCGCTGACCGAGGGGGACAAGATCCTGATCGGCTCGACGACGATCCTGAAGTTCAGCTACCAGGACCGGCTGGACGAGATGTTCCAGCGCCAGATGTCCGAATCCGCGCTGCGCGACGGTCTGACGCGCGCCTTCAACAAACGCTATTTCAACGATCGCATCGACAGCGAGTTCCAGTACGCCGTCCGGCACAGCGCGCCGCTGTCTCTGATCTTCCTGGACATCGACCACTTCAAGAAGATCAACGACCAGCATGGGCACCAGGCCGGCGACCACGTGCTGGCCCAGCTGTCGACGCTGGTGATGAGCATGCTCGGCGAGGAGGAGACCTTCGCGCGTTACGGCGGCGAGGAGTTCGCCATCGTCGCGCGCGGCGTGGAGCTGGGCGCTGCCGCTGCCCTCTCGGAGCGGCTCCGGGCGGCCGTCGAGGCGCACCCGTTCACGTTCGAGACCACGACCTTGGCGGTCACCATCAGCGTCGGCGTGGCGCGGGCGCCGGGCGCAGGGCTGACCTCGTCCGGCGATCTGGTGGCGCGCGCCGACGAGGCGATGTATGCGGCCAAGCGGGGCGGCCGCAACCGCGTCTGCAGCGGCGAGGGCGCTGCCTAGTCGTCTTCTTCAAACGAGCTTGGCCGGCTGCCGGAGCGCCCGCTTGAGACGCGCGAGATAGTCGGCGCGCGGGATGGCGACCGCGCCCAGACGTTCGAGGTGCGGCGTGGGCACCTGGGCGTCGAGCAGCGAAAAGCCCCCGTCGCGCAGGCGCGCGATGAGGTGGCCCACGGCCGCCTTCGAGGCGTCGGTGCGGCGATGAAACATCGACTCGCCCCCGAAGAAACCGCCCAGCGCGACCCCATACAGCCCCCCGACCAGCGCGTCCCCCTCCCAGACCTCCACGCTGTGCGCCAGGTCCCGCCGATGCAGCTCGCCGTAGGCGCGCACGAAGTCTCCGGTGATCCAGGTGGCGGGACGGTCGCCGCCCGTCTCGGCGCAGGCGCGCATGACGTCGTCGAACGCGGCGTCGACGGTGAACCGCCACCCGGCCCGCCGCGCGGCGCGCCCCACGCTCCGGTGGGGGCGCCAGCTCTCGAGGTCGAAGATCGCGCGCGGATCGGGCGACCACCAGGTGAGCACCGGGTCAGACGACCAGGGGAAGATCCCAGCCCGGTACGCCGTCACCAGCGTTTCAAAGTCGAGCCGACCGCCGAGCGCCACGAGGCCGTTTGGCGCCTCGCCGTCTGCCGACGCCACTTCCGCCTCTGACACCGGGGTCGGCCTCGGCCGGTCGTTCGCGTCCACTCCGGTCAGTCTACCAGCGTCTTCGACGCTTCCTGCTTTACGGGCTTTACGCGCCGTGACCGGCCGGAGCGTTCGAGCCCTCGTCGCCGCTCAGCGACCGCGATTCGCGTTCGGTCTCGGTCTCGTTCTCGGTGGTCACCGGATTGGGCGTGGCTCCTTCGCGGGCGCGCCGCCGGCCGCCGCTGACCATGCCCCCCTTGCGCCCTGCCTCTCGCGCCTCCTCCGAGTCGAACTCGTGCGCCGTCCCCTTCTGGTGGGCCGCCTTGCCCCCCTGCGACGAAATCTGGCGCTGACGCTCTCTATCCATCCCCGCGAAGCCTCGTCCGCGGCTCTCCCCTTTTTCATTGCTCGCCATGACGATTTCCTTCCCCGCGGAACCTCGCCCGCGTCGCTGACCTGAACGTTTCCTAACGACAAAGCTGTGCACGGTCCGGCCCGCGCGACAGGGGGAGGGGGAGAATCTCAACCGGGGAACGCCCGGCACACTGATTTCAGGCTTCGTTCAACTCGTCGGGGTCGAGCTCGACGATACCCGGGACCGGGGGAGGGCCGCTCGCCGTGGCGGGATCACGGACCGCCAGGACGGTGACCTGGTACTCGATGTCACGCCCCACCAGGGGATGCATCAGCCGTACATTGGCCACCGTGTCGGTGGCGGAGATGATCTTGAACTGCACGGGGGCCCCGGAAGCGGGATCCTTGGCCTCGAAAACGGCACCTGGCTCGATCTTCAGGCCCTTCGGAAAGACGCTGCGCGCCATCTCCCGGATGGGGAGCGAGGCCTCGGTCCCGAACGCCTCGGCCGCTGGAATTTCCCCCTTCCGTTCGTCACCCGGTTGAAGACCCTCGAGGCGCTTCTCCAGCCCGGGCAACATCTTGCCGTCGCCGTGGACGTAACGCAGGGGCCCGCTGCGGGTCGACGACTCGATCACCGACCCGCCTTTGACTTTGAGCTCGTAGGAGAGCTCGACGCTGCGTCCGCGCGCGATCTTCATGCCACGAGCGTAATGCCCCCAAGGGCGCTTTTAAAGGTGATCGTAGATTCGATTTGCGAGCACGCGTAAGATGATTTCCGGAAGCGGGTGATGAAGTCGCCCCTTTCCAGACACTGACTCACGCCGACTTTTTTTGCCTGCTCTTCTTAGTCAGAAAGGCCCGCTCAATGACCATAGGTTTCCCCCAGCCTAGGGTGCGCGCCCTCCGGTCTCCTTCCCTCGCCGCGTCGATCCTGACGGCGATCATCGCTCTGTCCATCGCGAGCTGCAGCGGTGGCGGCACCGGAAACCAGATGCGCCCTGATGGCGGGGGGACCAAGAAGGACATGGGCGTGGTCCAGCCGGGAATCGATTCGGGCGGAACGGTCGATGGTTCGACGACGACGCCCAAGGCGCAGATCGGACAGGCGTGTCAGACGGGGACAGACTGCGCGTCGAGCTTCTGCGCCGACGGCGTCTGCTGCAAGACCGCCTGCATCGGGACCTGCGAGACCTGCGCGGCGGCGGGGAACGTCGGCACCTGTATCCCCGCCGACGTTGGCACTGACCCGCACAACGACTGCGCCGATCAAGGCAAGGCGAGCTGTGGCACCGACGGGAACTGCGATGGCACGGGCGCCTGCGAGAAGTACGTCGCCGGCGTCGCCTGCCAGACCGCAGGGTGCACCACGTCGACGCTGACGTTCGCCGGGCGCTGCGACGGAATGGGGACCTGCACCGCGCCCGCGAGCCAATCGTGCTCGCCGTTCACCTGTGCCACCACGGGCGGGCAGTGCAAGACCACCTGCTCGGTCGACGCCGACTGCACCAGCGGCAACTTCTGCATCTCGGGGAGCTGCGGGCTCAAGCCGCCGGGCGCCAGCTGCGGCGCGGACAGCGACTGCAAGTCGTCCCACTGCGCCCAGAGCGTCTGCTGCGCGACCACCTGCACCGGCAACTGCATGTCGTGCGACGTCACCGGCAGCGCCGGCACCTGCATCAAAGTGCCGGCGGGGCAGGACCCCCTCGCCCAGTGCGCGGATCAACTGGCCCCGAGCTGCCAGACCAACGGCTTTTGCGACGGGAACGGCGGCTGCCAGCTCTACGCCTCGGGCACCGTCTGCGGCATGAGCAGCTGCACGTCCGGCACGGCGACGGCGGCCGGCAAGTGCGACGGCCTCGGCACCTGTCAGGCAGGAACCACCGCCTCGTGCAACGCCTACGTCTGTGACACCAACGGCGCGTGCAAGACGACCTGTACGGTCGACGGCGACTGCTCGACGGGGAACTTCTGCATCGGGGGGAGCTGCTCGAAGAAGGCGCTCGGCGCGACCTGCTCCTCGGACTCGGACTGCGGCTCCAGTCACTGCGCCCAGGGCGTTTGCTGCAACACCGCCTGCACCGGCACCTGCATGTCGTGCACGCTGACCGCTACGAACGGGACCTGCACGGCCGTCGCAGCTGGTGCCGATCCGCTCAACCAGTGCACCGATGTGGGGAGCACCAACCCCTGCGGCACCAACGGCTCCTGCAACGGCGCCGGGGCCTGTCAGTTCTACCCGGCGGGCACGAGCTGCGGCGCCGCCGCCTCGTGCACCGGTTCGACGCTGACCCAGGCGCGGACCTGCGACGGCGCTGGAACCTGCCGGGCGGCCACGACCGCCATGTGCGATCCGTTCGAGTGCGGAACGGGGGCCTGCAAGACGACCTGCTCGATGAGCACCGATTGCGTCTCGCCCAATTCCTGCGTCAGCAACAGCTGCGGCAAGCTGCCGCCCGGCGCGACCTGTACGGCGGGCACCGCCTGCGCGTCGGGATTCTGCGCCCAGGGCGTCTGCTGCAACAACGCCTGCACGGGGACCTGCATGTCGTGCGCCCTGACAGGCTCGATGGGGACCTGCTCGCCGGTGGCGACGGGCCAGACGCCAACCCCCGCCACGCAGTGCGCGATGACGGCCGCCTCGACCTGCGGCACCGACGGGACCTGCAACGGAGCGGGCGCTTGCCGAAGCTACGTGAGCGGCACCCCGTGCGTCCCGGCCGTCTGTTCGGGCTCGACGCTGACCTCCGCACAGACCTGCGACGGCGCGGGAACCTGCAACCCGGCCACGACCGGAGCCTGTTCCGGGAACCTCACTTGCACGAGCGCCACCGCTTGCAAGACGACCTGCACGGTCGACGCTGACTGCGTCTCGCCCTACGTCTGCAAAACTGGCGCTTGCGTGCTCAAGACGCCCGGGACGGCTTGCGCCACCGCGGCCGAGTGCGCCTCCGGCTTCTGCCAGCAGAGCGTCTGCTGCACGAGCGCCTGCACGGGGACCTGTCAGTCGTGTGCCCTGGGCGGAAGCGCAGGCACCTGCTCGAACATCACCGCCGGATCGGCGCCGACGCCCGCGACCCAGTGTACGGACACGGGAGCGACCGGCTGCGGGACCAACGGACTTTGCGACGGCACCGGCAAATGCCAGCTCTACGCCACGGGGACTCAGTGCGCGGGCGCGACCTGCGTGGGCGACACGCTGACGCCGCTGCGAACCTGCGATGGCGCGGGGACGTGTAAGACCGTCACCTCGACGCTGTGCGATCCCTACGCCTGCGGGACCAACAACGCCTGCAAGACCACCTGCGCGGTTGGCACCGACTGCACGTCCCCCGCCTCTTGCACGATTCCGACCGGCCAGACCACCGGCAGCTGCGGCAAGCTGGCGATCGGCCAGCCGTGCACGGCGGCGGCCATGTGCAACTCGGGCTTCTGCGCGCAAACCGTCTGCTGCAACAACGCCTGCGCCGGGACCTGCACCTCTTGCAACCTCTCGGGGACCGTCGGGACCTGCACCTCCATCGCGGGGGGCCAGGCTCCGAATCCGACCACCGAATGCACGGACCAGGGCGCTTCTACCTGCGGCACCAACGGCCTCTGCAACGGCAGCGGCGCCTGCCAGAAGTACCCGTCGGGCACGCAGTGCGGGGGTGCCACCTGCACCGGTAGCAGCGCCACCGCCGCGTCGACCTGCAACACGAGCAACACCTGTGTCGCGCCCGCCCCCACCAACTGCACGCCCTACATCTGCGGCGCGAACGCATGCAAGACGACGTGCGCGACGACCGCCGACTGTCTCGCCCCCGACGTCTGTCTCGGCACCACATGCTCTCCGCCGATCAGCGTCACAGTGAAGACGAAGACCAGCGCCAATTCGCAGTTCATTTATTTCGACATCCAGCTCACCAATACGGGAACGATGCCGATCACCCTCTCGCAGGTCACGATGAAGTACTGGTACACGTGGGACGTCGCGGCCGATGGCGGCGCGCCTCCGACCGAGTCGGCATCGTGCACCTACTCACTCGGCGTCACGGGTGGCAGCTGCACCAACGTGACAGAGGCCTTCTCGGTCGTGACCCCCGCGCTCGCCGACGCGGACCACATCTTCACGCTGGGTTTCTCCTCGGGCGCGATGACGTTGGCCGCCGGCGCCACAGCCGAGATCGGTCCCGGGATCAACAAGAGCAACTTCTCGACCTTCACTCAGACGAATGACTACTCGTACAACAGCTCGACGAGCTTCACGCTCAACCCGAAGGTCACCGTCTACTTGAACGGCTCGCTCGTTTACGGCACCGAGCCCACGAACTAAGCCTCTTTCATCTTGCGATGCAGCTCGGGTGAAGCCGAGGCGCAACGCGCGAAGCCGAGCGGAGCCGGCGCCGCGCTCAGCTCTTGGCGATTTCGATCGTGACGAGGTTCGGAGCGAACGCCCGCAGCGCTTGCAGGCTGCGCGACTGCCACTGCGCGCCCGGGTCGCTGAGGAAGCGGATGCGGTAGTGGTCGTCGGTGCGCTCGTCGACCTGGGCGATCCAGCGCACGAACTCTTTGAGACAGGACGAGTTCATGAACACCAGGTCGCGGAAGTCGGCCACCACCTCGCCCATGTGCCCGCGGCGGGCCTCGTCGTCGACGGAGTCCAGGAATGGACCGAGAGGGGCGTTGACCCGCAGGTCCGCGTTCCCTTCGAGGCGCATGACCAGCGCCTGGCCGTCGACGGCCGCCGTGGCTTCGAACTCCGTGTCTTTGATCCCAGTAATCTGCACCGCCGCCATCTAAGACTGTAAGTCTACACGGGCGGAAAACGACCGGTCAAATGACTCACTCGAACGGGTCGACTTTCTTGTCGGCCGGCTCGCCCGTGGCGGCGGGGGGCGTCTTGTCGTCCGTGGCCTTGGGGGTCGCGGCGGAGGCGCCATCGTCG
>Ga0210388_10002070_pt1 | contig 15610 bp, 14 predicted proteins | sample IncBWC19OmetaG_FD_155485 | JGI IMG/M metagenome (GOLD analysis project Ga0210388, IMG submission 155485) | Forest soil microbial communities from Barre Woods Harvard Forest LTER site, Petersham, Massachusetts, United States - Inc-BW-C-19-O ...
GCATCTTCCTGCCGAACGATACAGAATGCCCGCTCGGCCAAAGAGGGATGCAGGAAGTCGCTCTCGATGGGCGCGACGCGACACAGGTACCAATTCTTGAAGGGGCTGCTCCGACGAATGCGCGTACCCTCGTCAGCGCGATTCTGGTGGCTGGCGGACATGACGCGAAAACCATAGTTGCGTTCGGCGACTCGATCACGGATGGCGCCATCACTGATTCGCGAGACGTGCGTGGCTGGCCAGGGCATTTGGCACTACGCCTGATGCGCTCGCGCGGAACCGTCCATGTCGCGGTGGCAAACGAAGGGATTGGTGGAAACCGGGTATTGAGCGATGTGATAGGCCTAAGCGCGCTGGCACGTTTCGATCGAGACGTCTTGTCGTTGCCCAATGTTACTCACCTTATCTTGCTGGAAGGCATCAATGATATAGGTTTCTCCAAGCTCCCCGGTAACACCAATCCCGGGCCGCCAATTGAAGCCAATGCGCTGATCGGCGCCTATCGACAGATAACTGACCGGGCGCATCTACGGGGCATCAAGGTCATTGGCGGCACGTTGCTGCCGTTTCAGGGTGCCATGTATTACTCCGAAACTGGCGATCAAACCCGGCAGTTGGTCAACCAATGGATTCGGTCTAGCGCCGAGTTTGACGCGGTAGTGGATTTTGATCGCGCGCTGCGTGATCCTAAGGAGCCCGATAAACTCGCTGCAGCATACGATTCAGGCGATCATCTGCATCCCTCAGACGCCGGCTACATAGCGATGTCAAAGGCGTTCAAGCTGAGCCTGTTCTCGGATTTTAAATAATCTGATTCTGGTGCGCGCCGTTTCGTCAACTTGCCAGTGTCGCCGCGGCGCGATGCAGCGACAAGAGCGAGGCAATGCTATGTGGCGGGAAAAATCGCAAGCCGCATTCCGTGGCGACGCCGAACTTGGGCATGAATTTCTTGCCCGCAGCGATACGGCGGCGCGCGCCTTCGATGCCATCGCCCGGATGCACCAGCCCGAGATAGAACTCGGTGTTCTGCGGCAATTTCAGTTGCTGGAGCGCCGCGAAATACGCGTCATCGGCGCGGGCGATCGGGACTGGCATGTGCAGCCAGTTGAGTTGCCGTTCAAGCAACGGGAACAGCCGATTCGAGAAATCCACTAGTTTGGAAAGATCAGCCGGTTCCATGATGTGTTTGCCCCCGGGGTTGCCGTAGCAGAGATGCATGCCGACTTCGACACCTTTCGGCACGCAATTGCAGGCGCGCTCCAGCATCTGAGCGATGTCATTGACGGAGAAAAGTTCGGCGACGGCGGGTGTCTGCCTTTCCAGCACGCTGATTACTTCGACTGCCACGTCCCATTGAATGGCAAGCTCCTGATGTGGAATCGCGGCGCAGATCTGCTGGACTTCCCTCAATACGTGCGCTTCGAAGCCCTGATAGACCGCGGGCAAGTCTTCCGGCATCACTGATAGAGCCAAAGTCGCAAACGCCGTCGGCAGGCTAACCTGGAAACGCGTTCCCGGTAAAATCTTGGCGGCGGCGCGCGCTTGCTTGAACTCCTCATACGAGCGTTTTGCGATTTCCACATAACCCGTCGGCGCAAAAACGACGTCGGCGCCGGACACGCCATGCTTCAACCTGAAGATTTTAACCTCATGGCCGGTGCCCTCGATCAATGTCGAGGAGATGAGTTCGAGGCCGTTCGCTTTGCCCAAGGTGGCAGCAGGAATATTGACCCAGCCGCCCGCTTCGCCATCCGGCAAACGTGAACACACATCGCCCAACTCATGACAGCAGACGCTGAATACTTCTAGGACAGAACCAAGAGGCACGCTCCCAACCAAATGAACTGCGCCATTCTTTGTCATGTTTGACCCGCGCCCTCGATCATGAGCGACCGAAACACGGTTGCAGAGTCATCATTCGGTGTCATCTAGCCCTCCACAGACTCATCACGTGTTCAGGTAGTTACCCGCTCCGATGACAATCGTGGCGGCCACAAGAATAATTACGCCCAGCCACACAATTTGCTTGGTACTGCGGCGCGACCCTGTCCACTCGCGCAGCACGAATCCCCAGACAGTTGCAAAGATGATGATGCTGGCCATGTGCAGGGTCCAGCTGGAAAAGGCGAATCGACCCATTTGGCTCTCGCCCATGGTGTAGAAGAAGAACTGGAAGTACCAGGCTGTACCGCCGAGGGCTGAGAACAGGTAGTTGTGCAGCAGCGGTGGCCGCGCGCCGTCGGCATCAGGGGCAGGCCCGAGTCCTCCGACCAACTCGCGCGCCGTGTTATTTTTGACAATCAAATACAGGCACCAGATGAAATTGGTGGTAAAGCCCCCGGCAAGTACCACACAGAGCACCGGGAGGCCCTGACTCAATGGCGAGGTCCCTACGGCCAGAGTCAGTGCGCGTATGGGTGCCGCGTTGTCCAAACCGAAAGCAAAGCAGCTGCTCATGACGCCGGAGAATATGGCAACCAGCACTCCGCGCTTGAAGTTGAATTCCGCAATGCTGGCTCGCGCTTGCTCCGCAGTCAGTTCGCGTTCTTTGAGGCGCCCTGCCCTTCCAACCACGATGACCCCGATAAGTGCCACTGCAATGCCGATGAAGGTGAGCCCGCCGCCACGCGACACAGCGAGCGCGCTGATGGTGCCGTGGAAAATCGGCGGCGCCAGAGTACCGATCACCATGGTCAATCCCAGGACCGTCGCCATGCCCAACGACATTCCCAAGTAGCGCATCGTCAATCCGAACGTCAGTCCACCGAATCCCCACAGCGCACCCCAAATCCAGCACCACAGCAAGGTGTTTCGCGGAGTTGCTGCCAAGACTTGCAACAGATGTTCAGTGCGAAGGAGGGCAAACACCCAGGGAGCGATGATCCAACTGAATACCCCGCCCACGATCCAGAATATTTCCCAGGACCAGCGCTGTACGCGTTTGTAGGGGACATAGAAGCTCGCGCTGGCCAGCCCCCCAAGCCAATGAAACAGCACCCCGAGCAGCGGATTCGGCATCATATTATTTTCCTTCGCCTACTCATCGATACTCGACGCATCGCGCAAGTTTTGCTGCCGAAGGCGGCATGCGAGAATACAGCGATCCCGCCAGGGCGGGAATTCACTTCTGCGGATACATGCTTTCATCTTCACCGCATGGTCGAGTTTACGTGCCCTGCGGATCTGGCAACGAAATCAATTAATGGCCGCTGGGACGGGTTAGAATTCCGCCAGATGCCAAAAAAATCCAAGATCAAAAATATCGCGTCACACGGGGAATCCGTCGGCCAGAGCGTTCAAGTCATTGCGAGGGCCGCAAGCGTTCTGCGCGCCTTGGAAGGCGAAAAGGCGGGCTTGAGCCTGGCCCAGATCGCCGAGCGCGTGGACTTGGCGCGCTCCACGGTGCAGCGCATCGTCGACGCGTTGCGCGCCGAACAATTCTTGATCGCCGCGACACCTTCCTCCGGCGTCAGATTAGGCCCTGCCCTCATCCGGCTCGCCGCCTCCGCGGGCGTGGACTTCGATCAAATCACTCGTCCAATCATGGCAAAACTGTCGCAGAAGCTGGGCGAGACCGTCGATCTGTCCGTATTGAAGGGCTTCAACGCGGTATTCACCGATCAGGTGGTGGGTGCACATCGTCTGCGGGCAGTTTCAGGCGTGGGCGACACCTTTCCGTTGCATTGCACGGCCAACGGCAAGGCATTGCTGAGCTTGATGCCGGAACAGACTTTGCGGCGATATTTGCGCAATCCTCTGCCACGCATGACGCCTGGCACGATTGTTAAGGCCGGCGAACTGCGGACCGCCATTGAAGCATGCGCCAAGACCGGTGTCGCATTCGATCTTGAGGAACACACCGAAGGGATCTGCGCCGTCGGCACCGCTTTCATGGATCCCCTCGGCCGCTGCATGGCCTTGTCGATTCCCGTTCCGACGACACGGTTCAACAAGATGAAGAGCAATCTGGTCAGAGAATTATTGCGCGCACGTGCTGCGATCATGGAAACCTTGGGAACCTACGCCCGCGATTGACTATATCGGGGCGGTGTACAGCGTGCTTCAGGTAGCTTAGTATCCGGGCCGACTGTACCGCGAGGTGGTAATGGTGAACCGCCCATCGAGATCGTTTGCACTTCCGCAGCTGAATCTGCGAAAAACCATCAGATTGATAGGTCCGGCTGCAGTGCTGCTGGTCATGGGCGGTTTGCTACGAGCGGCAGAAGGTCCTTTCCACGACAAGCCTGCCTCGCCGCGCAGCCTGCCGGCGGATAATCTTCCGCCCTTCAGAATGCTCGATGCCGACGGCAATCTCATACCATTGCCTGAAATGCCCCCGGGCGGGCTGCATCGCGGCGCCGGTGCACCTGCTGAATCGCTGGCTCGCGGCCCCTCGATGAACCTCGCCATCGAGGCGGCGCGAGAGGCCGTTGAAGCCTGCCGGACCGAAGGCTACCGGGTGGGCGTCAGCGTGATCGATTCGGTAGGCGAGGCTCGAGTGATGCTGACTGCCGACGGCTCGGACGGCAGTCACGTCTTCGTGGCGACGCGCAAGGCCTTGACGGCCCTTGCCTTCGAAATGCCCAGTTCGAAGGCTGCCGAGACGGTCTTGAAGGACAAGGCCATGCTCGCACGCGTTGCGCCGAACATGTTTGTCATGGGAGGGGCGCTGCCCATCATCGTTGATCATTCGACCATCGGCGCCATTGGCGTGAGCGGGGCGGCCGGTATGCCGTTTGGGCACCAGGACGAGATCTGTGCGCTGGCGGGATTGCGCAAGATCCAAAACAAGCTGAAGTAGTCGAGTGACGCGACCAAAGTGGCTCCGCTTTGAGGAATCGACCATGTTCATTATTTCGCAGAGCCCTGTAATCCGCACAACCATCGCAGCGACAGCGCTGGCCGCAGCCCTGTGCTCGGCGGCAAACGCAGCCATCGTCGTGCTTGAAGTGGATTTGCCGCTCGACAAGGTGGCGAGCGGGCGGGAGGGGATGAAAGTGGGGGATCATCATCGCGCCCGCATCTTCTACGATGAAAGCAGCATCAACCCCAAAACGCACATTGTCCCGGTCATACACATGGAACACATGATGGGCACCTGGGTACCCACCGTGGTCGGTGATCCCACGATGCCGATGCGTGATGCCTGGCTGGATCTCGGCAGCAAGCCGTATCGGTATCATTACAAAGCGCCCGCCGTCATCGGCGAACCGGTGGTCGTCGAATTCAACGAGCGCACCCGTCGCATGACCATTTCCAGGCAAAGCGACCACTCCCTCATCATCTCCGCGCCCTACAGCATCGATCCTAATCCGGTGCAGGGAGTCAGCCTCAGGGTTGTAACCGCTCCGGCCATGACCATGCTCAACATGCAAGTGACGCTGGAGCAAGTCGTGCCAGGCCAGCGCAGCAAGGTGGGCGACATCGATCGAGTCCGGCTCATCTTTGATGCCAACGCGATGGATCCCAAGACGAAACGCGTCAAGCTCGCCAACCTGCAGCATTTCATCGGCGGAAAATGGTTTCCGGCGGCAGCCGACCCCGTCATGATGCCGACCAACGACTCCTGGCTCGACACCAGCACCCTTCCCTACCGCCTGCATTTCAAGGCCTATGTGGTGCACGGGCAGCCCATCATCATCGATGTCGACGAGAACACGCGGAGCTTGGCGATTCATCCGCAAAACGATCCGGCGGCAATTCTTCAGTCCGGTCCCTACGAGATCGATCCGACGCCGAACACGGGTCCGGAAGCGATGGCGGCGGGTTCAGCGGCAGCTGCGCCCATGTTATAGTGATACATCTAACCCGCGATGCGGTACACCTGGAGTGCAACATGTCTGGCTGGCAAGAAGGTGATTGGCGCAATGAGGATCTGTGCAAATTCGACGAATCGAACTTGCTCAACAAGATGGGCTTGGAGTTCTACGATCTGAGTCACCCGTGGGGACTGGGGCAGCCCTGCTGGCCGTACTTCGAGGACGTGAAGATCGAACGGCTGCACGGCATGTCCAAGTCCGGCGTGCTGACGCAAAAGATCACGACCGTCATGCATTCCGGCACGCACATCGACGCACCGGCGCATGTCGTGCCGGGCACACCCTTCATGGATGAGGTGCCATTGCCGTATTTTTTCGGCACCGGCGTGGTGGTGTCGATCCCGAAGAAAAAATGGGAAGTCATTACCGCCAAGGATCTGGAAAATGCGCGGCCGAAAATCCGGCCGGGCGATATCGCCATCATCAACACGGGCTGGCATAAATACTATGGCGACAACCAGCACTACTATGGCTACTCTCCCGGTTTCTACAAGGAAGCGGGCGAGTGGTTCGTCGAGCGTAAAGTGAAGATGTGCGGTAACGACACGCAGGCGCTCGATCACCCGCTCGGCACCGCCATAGGCCCGCACGGTCCGGGAGCTCCGCACGGCCTGCTGCCGAAGCTCAACGAGGAATATGAACGCACCACCGGCCGCAAGGTCATCGAGGACTTCCCGTGGTGGGAACCTTGCCACAATGCCATCTTGTCGGCGGGTATCTGCGGCTTTGAGAACATCGGCGGCGATATCGACAAGGTCACGGGCAAGCGGGTCACGTTCGCCGCCTTTCCCTGGCGCTGGAAGAAAGGCGATGGCTGCATCGTGCGGCTGGTTGCCATCACCGATCCCAGCGGAAAATTCCGGATCGAAACCGGCCGGTCCGAATAAGGGAGGCGATATGCAAATTACTCGGTTTGCCGAGGCGCGCCGCTACGATGCGCCCAAGCACTTCGACATGCGATCCTTAAGGCTGCAAGGCTTCGATGCAAGCGCCGCCAAATTTGCCTGGGTGGGCCTGTCGCATTTTCTGCCGCAAGGCGGCGCCGAAATGGATGCCGGCGCTCTGGAGAAAATCTATGTGGTGCTGGCCGGCGAGGTGACGGTCGAGCTGGCCGGCGGAACCCGTCATGTGCTCAAGGCGCTGGACAGCTGCCACATCCCGGGCGGTGAAGCGCGCGCGATCCGCAACGATGGCAATTGCGTGGCCACCATGCTGGTGATCATGCCGCATCCGGAGCCACGGCCATGACGCTGCCCAAGATCGATCCCGATGGCCTGTTCAGCGTGCGCGGCAAATCTGCCATCGTGGTGGGCGCCACCGGCGCTTTCGGTAAGGTTGCCTGTGCGGCACTGGGACGAGCCGGGGCGCGACTCACCGTGGCTGCCGGCGGCGCCGCCGATTTATCGACTCTGAAACAAGAACTGGCCGACGAGGGGATCGAGTCGCACTCCATCGCCCGCCGCTCGAACAGCGAAGCCGATTCGCAGGCCATCGTGGAATCCGCTGTGGCCAGCTACGGTGGCATCGACATTCTGGTCGTGGCTTCGGGGATGAATGATGTATCCCCCATCATCGATATGGCGCCGGAACGTTTTGCGCGGGTTCTGCAGGCCAATGTGGAGGGCGCGTGGCTCATCGCACGCGCCGTCGGCCGCCAAATGATCGCCCAGGCGCGCGGCGGCAAGGTGGTGTTTACCTCATCCGCGCGCGGCAAGCTCGGACATCCCGCCGGCTATTCGGCGTACTGCGCGTCTAAATCCGCAGTGAACGGCATGACCAAGGCGTTGGGCTGCGAATGGGGTAAATTCGGGATCACCGTGAATGCCATTGCGCCCACCGTATTCCGTTCGCCGCTGACGGCGTGGATGTTCGAAGACAACGAGAATGCCAGCAAGGTACGCGCTGGATTCCTGGCGCGCGTCCCCGTGGGCCGCCTTGGCGAACCGGAAGATCTGGCGGGCCCGCTGTTATTTTTGTGCTCGCGCGCGTCGGATTTTCATACCGGACATGTCGTCTACGCGGACGGCGGATACACCGCGGGTTAGGCGTGCTCCGACCGCGGTCCATAGCGATCGTCGGCGGCGGCCTTATGGGCGCAGGCATAGCGCAAGTCTTTGCCTCCGCCGGTCACGCGGTGACTGTCTTCGAGCCATCGCCGCCGGTGCGCGCAACGATTCGCTCCCGAATCGCCGAAGCATTGCACCTCTATGATCTCGATTCGAGCGTTGCGCAGACCGTTGATGTCACGGATGACCTGGCCCTGGCCGTGGGGCGAGCCGACTTTGTCACGGAGACGGCTCCGGAAAAGCTCGAGCTCAAGCAGTCGATCTTCGCCGATTTGGTGAAGCTCGCTCCGGTCACGGCCATATTGGCGTCGAATACCTCCGTGATTCCGATTCACCGCATCGCCGCGGGACTGCCGACTGCTGAGCGTATCGTCGGCACGCATTGGTGGAACCCGCCGGCGTTGATCCCCTTGGTCGAGGTCGTTCAATCAGCGCGGACCACGGAGTCCACCGTTCGCGCGACGATGGAACTGCTCACGGCCATCGGCAAGAGTCCCGCTCACGTGACTAAGGACCTGCCCGGCTTTGTGGCCAATCGGCTGCAGCACGCGCTGTGGCGCGAGGCCATTGCGATGGTGCGCGCGGGCGTCTGCGATGCCGCCACGCTCGATGCCTGCGTGAAGAACAGCTTTGGCCTGCGTTTGGCGGTTCTCGGCCCCCTGGAGAACGCCGACCTGGTGGGACTGGATCTGACCCTCGACATTCACAAAACCATTATTCCCGAGTTGGATCGCTCCGACCGGCCGGACCCGTATCTGGAGGCCCAAGTGGCGGCGGGTCGCTTGGGCTTCAAAACCGGCGCGGGCTTTCGCGCCTGGTCGGAGGATGAAATGGGTGCGCTGCGGCGGCGACTGGCTGCACACCTGCTCAAGGCGCGGCGCACGGCATGAGCAACCCATCGCGGCGATCTGAATTCCGTTCCGTCGCCATCTTGTCGCTTGGCTTCGGGCTCGTCGGCATCGATCGGTTCTTGATCAGCACCCTGTATCCGGTCATTGCGCGCGATTTGCATCTGAACTACGGCGACATCGGCCTGATTACCGGCGCGCTGGCGATCGCATGGGGAATTTCGGCGCTGTTCATGGGCAATCTGTCGGATCATATCGGCCGGCGACGCGTGCTCACTGCATCGCTCATCGTGTTCTCCTTGCTGATCGGCGCCAGTGGGCTCGCTACCGGACTGATCACACTGATCATCGTTCGGGTGATCATGGGGTTTGCGGATGGCGCATATACCCCGGTCAGCATCGCCGCTACCTTGGATGCCTCCCCGCCGCAGCACCACGGCCTGAACATCGGCATACAGCAAATGATGCTGCCGCTGTTTGGCCTTGGCTTGGCGCCGCTGTTCGTCGCAGCGGCACTGCGCGTTATCGAATGGCGATTGATTTTTTTGATTTTTGTGCTTCCTGGCCTGACGCTGGCCTACGCGCTTTGGAAAAAGATTCCCGCGTATTCGGCCCCCGCGCAGATCAATCGCAGGAGCAGCCCATCGGATTGGAAGGCCGTGTTGGGGTATGCCAACGTCCGTATCGCCGCATTGCTCATGTTGTGCTGGTTGACCTGTCTCATTTCGACCAGCGCCTTCATGCCGAACTACCTCGTCGATCATCTAAACCTTCGCTCCGAGCAAATGGCGGTCGTCATGTCGGCCATCGGCCTGGGCGCGACCGTCGGAACATTGCTGTTGCCGTGGCTGTCCGACAAGATCGGCCGCAAGCCGGTGATGGCGCTGTCCAGTATCGGGGTGTTCGTGTCGCTGCTGCTGCTGGTTAATGCCTCGCAACACGTCGGCATTCTGTTTGCATTCCTGTTTCTGGTGCACTTCTTCAACAACGCGCTCATCGCCCTTACCGTCGGACCCCTGTGTGCCGAGGCAGTCCCGGCCACGTTGATGGCCACGGCCTCCGGGCTGGTGATTGCCGTGGGTGAACTGTTCGGCGGCGGCCTGGCGCCGGTGATCGTCGGTCACGTGGCGCAGCGCTTTGGAATTGAACATGTACTCTGGCTGCCGATCATCGTCATGTTGGCGGGATTTTTTCTGTGTTTAGGGATCAGGGAGACGCGCGCATCATGAGCAACAAAGTCATCATCTCCTGCGCCATCACCGGCGCCATGCATACGCCGACCATGTCCGATGCCTTGCCGATCACCCCGGAGCAGATCGCGGCACAATCCATCGAGGCAGCCAACGCCGGCGCCGCCATCATTCACCTGCATGCCCGCAAACCCGCCGACGGCGAGCCCACCGGAAGTCCGGAGGTGTATTTGCAGTTTCTGCCCGAGATTCACCGCCAGACCGACGCCGTGATCAATCTGACGACCGGCGGCAGTCCGACCATGACGGTGGCGGATCGGCTGGCGGCAGCCATCCGCTTCAAACCGGAAATGTGTTCGCTGAACATGGGCTCGATGAACTTCGCGATTTTTCCGGCGGCCAACCGCGTCAAACAGTGGAAATACGCCTGGGAGGAAGGCTATGTGCGCAATAGCGATGACTTCATTTTTCGCAATACCTTCCGCGACATCAAGTTCATCCTGGAGACCATGGCTGAATCCGGTACCAAATTCGAGCACGAATGCTACGACGTTGGCCATCTTTACAACCTGGCGCACTTTCTCGACAACCGGCTGGTGAAGCCGCCATTTTTCGTGCAGCTGATATTCGGTATTCTCGGCGGGATCGGCGCCGAACTCGACAATCTACTGTTCATGAAGCGTACCGCCGATCGGCTCTTCGGTCCGGCCAATTTTCAGTGGTCGGTGCTTGCGGCCGGCCGACACCAGATGCCGTTCTTGACGCAAGCAGGGTTGATGGGGGGCAACGTGCGCGTGGGACTCGAAGATAGCCTGTTCATCGAGCGCGGCAAACTGGCGCAATCCAACGCGCAACAGGTGCACAAGATCACGCGAATACTCAGGGAAATGGGGCGCGAGGTGGCAACTCCGTCCGAGGCGCGCCAGATGCTCGGACTGAAGGGCAAGCAGTATGTTTCCTATGCGTGAATGCCCGGCGGAGCGAAATGCGGATTAATCCTACGCTCGCGCTGTGCGCTGCGGCGGCGTTGCTGGAGGGATTTGACAACCAATCCATGGGCGTAGCGGCGCCGCGAGTGATCGTCGAGTTTGGACTATCAGCAGCACAAGCAGCGGTCATTTTCAGTTCAGCCACGTTTGGATTGTTCCTGGGCGCGGCCATCGGCGGGCGCATCGCCGACACCCTCGGCCGCAAGCGCGCCCTGATCGTCTCGCTGCTGTTGTTTGGCTGCTGCTCATTGTTCACCGCCATGGCCAGCGGCGCGCAATCCTTGATCGCTGCGCGCCTGCTGACCGGACTCGGGCTAGGCGGCGCGATGCCGAACTTTATATCTCTGGCCTCGGAATCGACGCAGGCGCATCAGCGCATCAGCGTGGTGACGCTCATCATGGCAGCGATGCCCTTCGGCGGTGCGCTGGCGGGATTGATATCGGTGGGGGCACAACTCGGCATAAGCTGGCGATGGATCTTTGCAATCGGCGGTGCGGCGCCCATCATCATTGCGATGCTGATGAGGTACTTGTTGCCGGAGTCACGGCAGATGAGCGGGACCGAACAGGCAGGCGGCGCGCCGCGAATCGAAAGCGTGGCTGCCTCCTTGTTCGGCTCGGATCGCGGACCTACGACGCTGCTGTTGTGGGGGGCGTTCTTCTTTACGCAACTGGTGCTGCTGCTCATGCTCAATTGGCTGCCCAGTCTCATCGGCGGCCTGGGGTTCACCCGTACGCAGGCGAGCTGGACCTCGGTATGCTTCAATTTGGGCGGCAGCCTGGGCGCGGGTTTCCTGGGAAGTTTGCACGCCGGCGAGCATCGCCGATCCTGGGTACTGGTAACCTACGTCGGTATGGCGGTGGCGCTGGCCGCGGTGGCCTCCGTGGGCAGGATCTTCATCCTCGCCGCATTGGCATGCGCCTTTGCGGGGGTGTTCATCGTCGGCGCGCAACTCATACTGTTTGCTCTGGCACCTCTTTATTATAGGACCGCGATACGCGGTACCGGCGTAGGCGCGGCGGTCGCGGTGGGACGACTCGGCTCCGTCGTGGGGCCGCTGTTCGCCGGTGGCTTGTTGGCCGGCGGCAGCAGCAGTGCGGCGGTGTTGTTGGCGATTGTGCCGTTTGTAGTGGTCGGCGGCGGCGCCGCCCTCGCTCTGACATGGCGGAAACAGTGCAGTGAGTAATCGAATCATTTTCATTGGCGAACCGGAAACCGATGCCGCTGTGTTCAAGACACGGGCTCTCGCGGATTTCCCGGGTCTGGATCTGCTCGCGACCAACGATCGAGAGCAGGCACGGCAGCAGGTCGAGAACGCCGACGCTCTGATCGGTCATGCCTTTCAATTTGACGAGGACCTACTGTTGCGCGCGCGGCAACTACGCTGGATTCAATCCCTGACGACCGGGACAGATGCCATCCTCCGGCTTGCAAGCTTGCGCGCGGAAGTGACGGTCACCTCGACGCGCGGCATGCATGGCCCGCAAATGTCCGAACTGGTGTTTCTGCAAATGCTCGCGCTGCTGCGGAACTTTCCCCGCATGCAGCGAAATCAGGCAGCGCACGCCTGGAAACGCTGGCCGCAGCCGCTGCTATGGGGAAAAACCGCCGTGATCGTCGGCGTGGGCGCCATTGCGGAGGTCCTGGCGCCGCGCTGCAAAGCCTTCGGCATGACGGTTTACGGAGTTTCCGGCGCGGCCCGCAAACCCGCAGGGTTCGACGAGATCTTTGCGCGCGAGCAATTGCAGCAGGCCGCGGCGCTGGCGGATTTTCTGGTGTTGATTGTGCCCTACACCCCGCAAACCGAGAAACTCATCGATGCCGCGGTAATTGCCGCGATGAAACCCAGCGCCTATCTGATCAACGTGGCGCGCGGCGGCGTGCTGGACGAACACGCGCTGCTCGCCGCATTGCGTGAGCAGCGCCTGGCGGGCGCGGCGCTCGATGTGTTTCGTGAAACGCCATTGCCACCCGATCATCCCCTGTGGAACGAGGAGAAGGTTATCATCACTCCGCACATTGGCGGCATGAGCACCATCTACCTCGAGCAGGCTTACCCCATCGTTCGCGACAACCTGCGCAGGTTTCTTGCCGGCGAACCTCACGCGATGACCAATATCGTGCCTCACTGATCGATCGGGTACACCCATGCAAACCAGGCCCTCCCGGGTTTTGAACTCAGTCTCCGCCGAAGAGCTGCACCGCCGCTGGGCGGCGGTGCGCGCCGTGATGCTTAAGCGCGGCATCGATGCCTTGGTGGTGCAAAATTCCAGCGACTGGGTCGGCGGCTACATTCGCTGGTTCAGCAATCAACCGGCAACCAACGGATACCCCAGCAGCGTGGTGTTTCCGCTCGAGGGCGGCATGTCATTGATCGAACAGGGCCCGTTCGGCGGATCGAAATCCTCCAGCCCCGCGGAGCTCGCCGCAACCGGAATTGCGCGTCGCTTAACGACCCCGAGCTACCCTTCAGTGGCTTATTCAGGCGGCTACGATGCCGATATCGCGGCCGCTGAACTGGCGCGCTTGGGCGCGAAACGAGTGGGTTTTGTCGCGCCGGCAGCGATGTATCACAGTTTTGGGCGGCGCTTGAGCGAGCAGCTGCAGGGCAGTGAGCTCGTCGACGCCACGGATTTCGTGGATCGCATCAAGGCGGTAAAGAGCGCCGAAGAGCGCGCCATGATCCGCCAGGTCGCCGCCATGCAGGACGAGGTGATGCTGCGGGTGAAGGAACACATCCGCCCGGGACAGCGCGACTTCGAGATAGCCGCCTATGCACAGTACGTCGGCCAGCTGCTGGGCAGCGAACAGGGAATATTTCTGTGCTCCTCGGCCCCGTGGGGACAGGCGGCGAGCTTCAGGCCGCGATCCATGCAAGGTCGGACGCTCGAGCGCGGCGATGTCTATTCTTTGCTGGTGGAGAACAACGGCGCCGGCGGCTACTACACGGAACTATCGCGAATATTCGTGCTTGGGACGGCTCCATCTGAGCTCTTGGACGCGCACGCGGCGGTGCTCGATGCGCAGCGCTTCGCGCTATCGCTTCTCAAGCCAGGAGCGAAGCCTAAGGACATATTCGCGCAGCACAATGCCTACCTCAAGAGCCGCCAGCTACCCGAGGAGCGCCGTCTCAGTGTGCATGGCATGGGCTACGACATGGTCGAGCGGCCGTTGATTCGCAGTGATGAGGACATGACGATCGAGGAGCACATGGCCATCGTCTGTCATCCCGGGATACTGAATGACCGGATGTTCGTGCATAACACCGATGTGTATTTGATTGAGGCTGCGGGGCCATCCGAATGCCTGCACTCCACGCCCAAGCAGATCTTCGAAGTTCCTGTTTAGCAAGGGCGCCGATCAGTTCATTGCCGAGATCACGATGAATTCGATACCCGGCGGCGGCAGTGCCGCCTGCAGATGAATGGCGGGTCCTGATTGGATGCTTTGGTCAACGAGCTCGAAATTCGCTGAATCGGTGATTCTGTATCGCTTCACTGCGCGCTTGCCGGCGCCGGGCACATTGACAGTCAAATCATAGCCGCTATTGTCATGGTAACTGTAGCTGCGGCGCGGCAGGAGCTGGATGTCCATGACGTTCGGGATGTGCATGACATCCCCGTTGGGCCGCGGCCCGAGATATTTCGGCGCAATTTGATAATTGCTGATCAAGATTTGCAGCACGCGCTTATCCCGGGAGCGCCCCGCCACCACCGCGAATCCCGCATCATCGCTGCCCGACGTGTGAACCAGTACGGGCGTGCTCTTCAACGAGCCGAATGCGGTGAGTGCGTAACCTACCGCATCGGGTTCCGAATTGGGATGGCGGAATGAGGTATCGCCGCGGTAGTAGGTTTGATTGTCGACCGGACCATCCAGCATATAGATCAGGGAACTCGCGGCAAAGGCTGCCCGCGCCGCTGTGGACATGTCGCGATCGAACAAATCCACGTTCCATTCGTCGAGAAATTCCTTGGTAGCCTTAAAGCCGTGCGCATCCAGAATGGGGCGCAGTTGTCTTGCGATGGTCACGAAATTGTACGGATCGTTTGAATCCAAGGTGTAGAGGTGCCAGGAGAAAAAATCGAGCGGCACGCGATTCGATCTCACATAGTCCAAAAACCCCTCCCGATAGGCTCCCTCATCCAACGGCTTGGATATCGTGGGTCCGCCCACCAGTGCGTGACTGTCGGCGGCCTTGATGGCGCGCGCGCTCTTGTCGTACAGCGTGTAGTAGAGCTGCGGCGAGCCCGTCCAGAAAAACTTGAAATCCGGTTCGTTCCAGATTTCCCAGTAACGGATCGCGTAGCGAAAGCCCTTGTTCCAGCCCTTGTTGTAATGGAGCACGACGTGGCGCACGATTTGCGCGTACTTGGCGAGATCCGGAGGTGGATCGGCCGCGGCGCCGATGCTGCGCCCGATCCGGAACAACGGTTCCGCTCCCACCGATTTGATCGACGCGATCATGCGGTCGGTGGCTTCGAAATGATAGCTCGCTGGGTTTTCCGGATCCGCACTCATGTCCGGGAATATCGTGAGCTCATTGCGGCTGGCGGGAATGGACATGGGCATGTTGGCAGCGCCCCCAAACTTGGCATCAATGTCTCCCGGCCCGAACTCATCGTGGGTGCGTACGAGATCGATTCGCGCGGCGCGATAGTCCGCCGAGATGTCCACCCGGGTGGGCTCGGCATTGC